>Ga0208613_1000014_pt1 | contig 153039 bp, 122 predicted proteins | sample CryBogmetaGMA6M_FD_184543 | JGI IMG/M metagenome (GOLD analysis project Ga0208613, IMG submission 184543) | Freshwater microbial communities from Crystal Bog, Wisconsin, USA - MA6M (SPAdes) | ecosystem: Environmental > Aquatic > Freshwater > Lake | place: Crystal Bog, Wisconsin, USA... | reverse complement strand
TCCGCTAAAATTTGTATTTTTACCCATGGTTAACCATTGTTGTGTCGTAACTACAAAGGTAACCATCATGGGTTGGTCATAACCGGCCAACCCTACTTTAAAGTTTTACCGGACAACAGTGATTCTTTTTATGAATTCCCCTTGATAACCCTGTCTTTTGTATCGACAGGTATGATATTAGAACGTTGGAATTCAATATTTTCATTGAATATTTTACGATACGTCACATGTCTCTTCGCAAAGGTGGCTCCCACGGATTCGTGCAAAGCCCTCATTTTAGGGTTGAAATCCCCTACCCAGCCGAGTTCAATCTCCGTTATATGCTGTTTATGCTTCATAACTTCATTCAGATGGTAAAAAATTCCTGATTCCACCCCAAATCTCTGGAACTTAGGCTTTACACCCATGATAATGATCCTGGCCCTGGTGATGGTTTTGTTGTATTTCAGCCACAGAAATTTCAGCTTGTTAAAAAAATGGAGTTTGCCGTGCAAATGTTTGATGATCTGGTTCACATCGGGGAACTGAACAAGGAATGCCACTGGTTCCTCTTCATAATACGCAAACCAGATGAGCTCCGGGTCGATGAAAGCTTTCGCTTTCTCAAGCCCCTTGATGAGTGTTGCCTCGTCCATGGGCGTGTAATTCTCATGAAATTTCCAGGCATCATCATAAACTTCCTTCATGTCCTTGATAAACTTATCTCTCAGTGCAGGTTCATAGTGCCTGAAAGTCAGTTCTTTTTTACTCATGGCCCATTCGGCTATCTTCCAGAAACGCTCCGGAAATTTTTTGGTCAGGTCGAGATGATTCGAGATCTGTTCAAAATAAAATTTGAACCCGTAGGACTCAAAGAAATCCTTGTAATACTGTGGGTTATAATTCATCCCAATGCCGGGATGCATGAAACCTTCTACAAGAAGCCCCCAGTTCACATCGTTCTCCCCGAAATTGATTGGCCCGTCCATGGCCTGCATCCCCCTGGCCATTAGCCAGTCCCTGCATGTATCGAAAAGAAGGTATGCAGCTTTCTTGTCATTGATCACCTCGAAAAAACCCATGCCCCCCGTGGGCTGCTGAAAAGTAAAGGCTTTCCTTTTATTGATGAATGCCGCCGCACGGCCTGTCACTTTGCCGGTATCATCCTTGAGTATCCACCTGATCGCCTCGCCATGATTAAAAAAACTGTTGGTTGCAGGGTTGAATACCAGTTCTATTTCCTGGTCCAGAGGCCTTACATAAAAATTATCACCCTTGTACACAGTCTCGACCATGTCAAGGAATGCACGCCGGGAGGGCGTGTCGGTTACTTCAATTATCTTCATAAAAGCGAAATAGCGAAAAGCGAAATAGCGAAATAAAGAAATGGCGAAATAAGGAATCGGGTAATTTAAATTTCGCTTTTCGCTATTTCGCTTTTCGCTATTTGCCTTGCAAAATTATACATTTCTCAACTACATCGTACATCGTACTTCTTTTCTATCTTTGCTCATAGAATTTATGACATGAAGAGACTGGACTGGTTCATCCTGAAATCTTACCTGGGCCCGCTGATAATGACATTCTTCATCGCATTGTTCATTTTACTGATGCAGTTTGTATGGAAGTATATCGACGACCTTGTCGGCAAGGGCCTCGAATGGTATATCATCCTTAAACTGCTCTTCTTTGCTTCATCCACCTTTGTTCCCATGGCACTTCCCCTCGCCATTTTGCTTTCATCCCTGATGACTTTCGGCAACCTGGGGGAACATTATGAACTGGTTACAATGAAAGCTGCAGGGATAAGCCTGTTCAGGATAATGAGGTCCCTCGTCATCGTTTCCATCCTCATTTCAATTCTTGCTTTTTATTTTTCGGACGTCATCCTGCCAAAAGCCAACCTTAAGTTTCTGTCATTATTATATGATGTGAGGGAGAAAAAACTTGCATTTAACCTCAGGGAAGGAGTATTTTATAATGGCATTGACGGTTTTGTGATCAGGGTGGGTAAGAAAGATGCAGACGGGAACACCATTCGCGACGTTATGGTGTACGACCACACCAAGCATATGGGCAATGTGTCGGTCACCGTTGCCGAATGGGGTAAGATGGAACTGAGCGCCGATAAACGTTACCTGGTATTCAAGCTGTACAACGGTTTTAATTATGAAGAACGCATCGATCTCAGGAGGAACGAAATAACAAGGCCCTTCCAGAGGACCAGGTTCAGTGAACAATACCAGATGTTCGATCTCTCGGGGCTTCAGCTTAGCCGCACGGATGAGAACCTGTTCAAGAAGAACTACGAGATGCTGAACCTGGGGCAGCTGCAGAAATCGATAGATTCGATACACCAGGAAATAAGGAGGGAAAAAAAGATCTCCTCCGATAACATGTATAACAACTTTGTGGTCCTCACCCGGCGCGACACCCTGCTTCCGCCTGCGAAACAAAAGGCTGCGGACAACACTGCAGGTGTGAAGAAAAGAATTTTCCTCCCTACTTATGTACTGGCCAGCTTCAAACCCGCTGACCGTGCATCTGTCATTAATGCAGCCTATAATATTGCCACTTCGGTCAGGGAAAATGTCAATATTTCAGGTCAGAATTTTGACAACCAGGAGAAACTGGTGTATAAGCACCAGATCGTCTTCCATAAAAAATTCACTTTTTCAATAGCCTGCTTTCTCCTCTTCTTTATAGGAGCCCCTCTTGGAGCCATCATCCGCAAAGGAGGATTAGGCATGCCCGCCGTCATCTCCACTATTTTTTTCATCCTTTACTGGATTATTTCTTTCATCGGCGAGAAGTACGCGGCCGACGGACAGGTCCCGGCATGGGAGGGTATGTGGCTTGCCTCGGCAGTATTGCTGCCCATCGGGATCTTCCTCACCAGAAAAGCCACGAATGACGCATCTTTGCTGGATATTGAAAGCTGGATAAAGTTCTTCAGGAAGATCTTCCATATTAAAACCGAGCAGGGCTTATGAGGATACTCTTCCTTTGCAACAAATCACCCTGGCCTTCAAAAGAGGGAGGGCCTATGGCGATGAATATGCTGATCGAAGGAATGATAGCCGCCGGACACAGCGTCAGGGTCCTTGCCGTAAACTCCTTTAAATATAATATCAGTATGGGGGATATTCCTTCAGCATACCAGGAGAAGACAGGGATAGAACTTATCGATGTTGACCTTAAGGTGAAAGCTTTCCCTGCCTTTAGAAACCTGTTCACAAATAATTCCTACCATGTCGAACGCTTCGTCTCGGCGAAATTTTCAGCCCGTCTGAAGGAAATATTACAGGCATCTGATTACGATATCGTTCAGCTTGAAATGGTGATGATGGCAGCTTACATTAATGTCATCCGCAGTCATTCAAAAGCAAAAATCGTTTTAAGGGCTCATAATATTGAGCACCTGATATGGGAAAGGGTGGCCGAAAACACAGGCAATCCTCTGAAGAGATGGTACCTCCGGCACCTGGCAAGGACCCTGAAGATATTCGAAATGAATGTGATAGGCCTTGTTGACGGGCTTGCAGCCATTACCGGGAAGGATGCCTCATTCTTCAGTTCCCATACCAGCAAGCCTGTAATTGCAATTCCTTTCGGCATAATCCCCGGGGATTATGTTTTTGCTGAAAACTCAAAAAAGCACCCAACAATATTTATTATTGGGTCGATGAACTGGATCCCTAACCAGGAGGGGGTACGCTGGTTCCTTCAGAATGTATGGACCGACCTGCATAAGCGTTACCCCGAACTCGAATTTCATATTGCCGGACGGGAAATGCCTTCCTGGATGAAAAATCTTACTCTTGATCATGTTATTGTGGAAGGCGAAGTCAGTGATGCATCAGCATTCTATCAAGCAAATGACATCATGATAGTCCCCCTGTTCTCGGGAAGCGGGATCAGGGTCAAAGTGATTGAAGCCATGGCATACGGAAAGACCGTTGTTTCGACTTCAATGGGAGCCGAAGGGATCATGTACACCCGGGGAGAGAATATCCTGATCGCCGACCTTGCCTGCGAGTTCTTTGAAATGATATCGATTTGCATTGAACATCCTGAAGTCCTCAGCAAAACAGGATCAAACGCGAGGAAACTGATAGAAACAAGCTATGACCGTAAAAAAATCATAGCTGAACTTGAAGGATTTTACTCTAATCTCGCCTCTTAAGCAGGATTTTCCTATTTTTGCCTTCCACTAAACAACTCATGAGAATATTTTTTCTTCTGCCACGTGTTCCTTATCCAACGGAAAAGGGTGATAAACTGAGGGCATTTCACCAGATCAAGCAGCTTTCACGGCATCATGAGATAATCCTGTGCGCACTCAACGACAGCGTTATACACCAGGATGCGCTTCATGTCCTCAACAAATACGTAAAAGCGGTTCACGTGATTAATCTTAATAAATTCAGCATTCTGCTGAACATCATCATTGCTTTTTTCAGCGGGCTTCCCCTGCAGGTAGGTTACTTTTACAACCCTTCAGCGAAGAAAAAGATACTGAAGCTGATCAGGCAGTACCAGCCCGACCATATCTTTTGCCAGCTCATCAGGGTGGCTGAATATGTAAAGGATTTACCGATACCAAAGACGATCGATTACCAGGATGTCTTTTCAAAAGGCATGGACCGGAGGATCGCCCTTTCCCCATTTTACCTGAAACCCTTACTGAAAATCGAACACCGCCGGCTTCAGAATTATGAGCGAATGATTTTTGACCGTTTCGATAACAAAATCATCATTTCGGAACCCGACAGGGACCTCATTCCTCACCCTGACCGCAATAAAATCGTTGTGGTGGCCAATGGGGTGGATACCGGTTTTTTCAGCCCTGTTGTGAAAGAAAAGCATTACGACCTGGTATTTACAGGCAATATGGGTTATCCCCCGAACATCAACAGCGCAGAATTCCTTGTTAACCAGATCCTGCCTAAACTTCTTCCGCACAAGCCCGACCTTCGTCTCCTGCTGGCCGGGGCTAATCCGAATATCCGGGTCATGGTACTTAAGTCCGACAATGTGGAAGTGAGCGGATGGGTACCCGACATGCGCGACTGTTATTCCAGCGCGAAAGTTTTCATCGCCCCTATGCAGATAGGGACGGGCCTTCAGAACAAACTGCTTGAAGCCATGGCCATGCAGATCCCCTGTATTACATCTCCTTTGGCATCCCAGGCTCTCAATGCAAAACTTGGTGAAGAGATATTGGTGGCAGAGACACCCGAAGAATATGTCAAACATATACTGTTCCTGCTCAACAATCCTGAAAAGGCAAATGAGATTGGGATCAGCGGCTGCCGCTTTGTCCACAACAATTTCAGCTGGGAAACTGAAACAGCGAAGATAGAAGCCCTTATTGAAAAAAAGTAGCGAAGTGGCGAAATAAAAACATGTGCAATGTACCATTTACCATGTACCATGTACAAAAACAGTTCTACACAAATAAAACAGTAATATTAATCCTTTAATAATTTGTACATTGTACATGGTACATTGTACATTTGCTCTATGGCTGACGATAAAAAAATAATTTTCTCGATGGTGGGTGTCAGCAAGACATTTCCTCCACACAAACAGGTTCTCAAAGACATTTACCTGTCGTTTTACTATGGTGCCAAGATCGGGATCATAGGTCTCAACGGTTCCGGGAAATCCACCCTCCTGAAAGTCATTGCAGGAACCGAAAAGTCTTTCCAGGGCGAGGTTGTTTTTTCTCCCGGGTATTCAGTTGGCATGCTTGAACAGGAGCCACTCATGGATGAGACGAAAACAGTGAGACAGGTAGTGGAGGAAGGCGTGCATGAGGTTGTAATTCTGCTTAAGGAATATGAAGAGGTGAACCTGAAGTTCGCCGAGCCAATGAGCGATGATGAGATGAACAAGCTCATTGCAAGGCAGGGGGAGCTGACCGAACTTCTCGACCACCATAATGCATGGGAGCTTGACAGCAGGCTTCAACGGGCTATGGATGCCCTTCGCTGCCCCGAAGAGAGCATGCCGGTGAATGTGCTGTCGGGAGGTGAAAAACGCAGGGTTGCCTTGTGCCGGCTGTTATTGCAGGAACCTGACATCCTATTGCTCGACGAGCCCACCAACCATCTTGATGCTGAATCGGTGCAATGGCTCGAACAACATCTGAAACAGTACAAAGGAACCGTCATTGCCATCACCCACGACAGGTATTTTCTCGATAATGTTGCAGGTTGGATACTGGAACTTGACCGTGGAGAAGGCATTCCATGGCAGGGCAATTATTCTTCATGGCTTGACCAGAAATCGAAGCGTCTTGCCATGGAAGAAAAGCAGGAAAGCCGTCGAAGAAAAATACTGGAACGTGAACTTGACTGGGTGAGGATGTCTCCCAAAGCAAGGCAGGCCAAGGGCAAAGCCCGTTTGAGCGCTTATGAGAAACTGCTTAATGAGGATGTCAGGGAAAAAGAAGAACGTCTTGAATTATATATCCCCAACGGCCCGAGGCTTGGAAGCCTGGTGTTAGAGGCCGAGGGAGTTTCCAAATCTTTCGGGGATAAACTCCTGTTCGAGAACCTTGGTTTTGCCCTTCCCCCTGCCGGAATAGTGGGCATCATCGGCCCTAACGGGGCCGGGAAGACCACACTTTTCAGGCTGATCATGGGAAGCGAGAAAGCCGAAAAAGGCAGCTTCAGGATAGGTGAAACAGTAAAGCTTGCTTATGTTGACCAGAGCCATGCTGCCATTGATCCTGAAAAAACTGTTTACCAGGTCATCTCGAATGACAGCGAGACTATACAGATGGGCGGAAAGCTGATGAATGCAAGGGCTTACGTTGCAAGGTTCAACTTTACCGGAGCAGACCAGGAAAAGAAATGCGGAGTGCTGTCGGGAGGTGAAAGGAACCGCCTGCACCTGGCTCTTACCCTCAAGGAAGAAGCCAACGTGCTGCTGCTTGATGAGCCTACCAATGATATCGATGTGAACACTCTTCGCGCACTTGAGGAAGGGCTTGAGCATTTTGCAGGATGCGCTGTCATCATTTCGCATGACCGCTGGTTCCTCGACCGCGTTGCCACCCACATCCTGGCCTTTGAAGGCGATTCCCAGGTTTATTTCTTTGAAGGCTCATATTCCGACTATGAGGAGAATCGTAAAAAACGCCTGGGCGATGAAGCACCAAGACGAATTAAGTACAAGAAGCTGAAAGCTTAAAAATGTACGATGTACCATGTACATGGATTTATGATAAAAATAAACAAAACCCTTCTTGATTCCGTATCTTCCGAAGCCAGGTCGATTCCCCGGAGGCGGAAGAATTACAATTTCCATAAGGAATATTCCGACACTCTGCAGAGGCTGCTGAATGCGATGGAGCCAATGAGTTATATACAGCCTCACAAGCATGAAGATCCCGATAAGCGGGAGGCTTTCATAGCTCTTCGGGGGAGGATACTGGTTGTTGAGTTCGACCAACACGGGAATATCACCTGCCATATGATCCTTGACCCTCTCAATGGGGTCTATGGGGCAGAGATCCCTGAACGGACATTTCACACTATTGTCTCCCTGGAAAGCGGAAGTGTGGCTTACGAGCTCAAGGACGGACCATACAGCCCTATCGATGATAAAAATTTTGCATCCTGGGCCCCGCCTGAAGGGTCGTCCGAGGCGCTGTCTTACCTGAAAAACCTGCTCAAACAACTGAATGTCGTGAACCGTGACTCGTGAACCGTGATCCGGATGACGGTTCACGAGTCACGGTTCACGAGTCACGAGTCACGGTTTTTCATATCTTTGCACAAACAGCTGTTAATGTCAGTGCAGAAACCTTCCATTCCCAAAGGAACAAGGGATTTTACCCCGGCCGAAATGGTACGCCGGAATTTCATTTTTAATACAATCCGCTCGGTGTTCGAAGTCTTCGGCTACCAACCTATTGAAACGCCTGCAATGGAGAATCTCTCCACCCTTACCGGCAAGTACGGGGAGGAAGGCGACAAACTCCTGTTCAAGATATTGAATTCGGGTAATTACCTGGACGGCGTCGGTGACTCGCGACTCGTGAACCGCGAACCGGAGGCCGGGATTACCGATAACGACCCACCAATCACGATTCACGGATCACGGATCACGGATTTTACCCGTCACATCTCCGAGAAGGGCCTCAGGTACGACCTTACCGTGCCTTTCGCCCGCTTTGTCGTACAGCACCAGAATGAACTGGTATTTCCTTTTAAACGTTACCAGATACAGCCGGTATGGCGTGCCGACAGGCCGCAGAAAGGCCGTTACAGGGAATTCTTCCAGTGTGATGTGGATGTGATCGGAAGCCCGTCATTGCTTTATGAAATTGAACTGATCCAGATCATCGATGAAGTGTTTTACCGTCTTGGCATAGAAACAACAACCCTGGTCAACAACCGCAAGATCCTTGCAGGCATTGCCGAAGCCATTGGGGTGCCCGACAAGCTGACCGACATCACGGTAGCCATAGACAAGCTTGATAAGATAGGGCTTGATAAAGTCAGCCAGGAACTGGTCGAAAGAGGGATTCCAGTATCAGCGGTCGCCGCATTGCAGCCGGTTCTGCTGATGCAGGGGAATTTCGATAATAAAATAAGCATCCTTGAGAGTTTCCTCAGGAATTCTGAAACCGGTTGCAAGGGACTTGATGAGCTTAAACACATATCAGGGCTGATCGGTGGGCTTGATCTGCATAACAGCTGGGATTTTGACGTGCGCCTTGCCAGGGGACTCAATTATTATACGGGGACCATTATAGAAGTTAAGGCGAACCAGGTAGCCATGGGAAGTATTTGCGGGGGCGGACGATATGATGACCTTACCGGGATCTTTGGGCTGCCAGGGGTTTCAGGCGTAGGGATATCCTTCGGAGCCGACAGGATTTATGATGTATTGAATGAAATGAACAAATTCCCTGAAACCATTCAGCATACCACAAGGGTTTTATTTGCCAACTTCGGAGCTGAGGAAGAAAAATATTCCCTTCAGCTACTGCACCAGACCAGGAAGGAAGGGATTGCATCGGAGATATATCCTGATGCTGCAAAACTGAAAAAGCAACTTGAGTATGCAAGCCGCAAACAAATTCCTTATGTTGTACTGATAGGGAAAGATGAACTTGTGAATGGAATGTTAACGGTAAAGGAGATGGGCAAAGGGGAACAAAGTTCGATGAGCAGGGAAGAATTCATCAGCAGACTAAAAAATAAATAGCGAAAAGCGAAAGGCGAAATAAAAGAAGCAATAAGCTTTGGGCGAAGCCCAAATGAGCACGCAAATGAAATAAGCAATTGGTGCGAATAAATAGCGAGAAGGAAAATTTGATAACTAATACTACAAATACAAAATGGTCAAGAGAACTTTCAGGATTTCGATTTTAGGTGCCCGTTCGTGGGTTATCGGATCAGAGTGAGGTTATGTACAAATTAACATGTACAATGTACAAATCCGTGTATTTGTCATTTGTACATGGCACATAGTACATTGTACATTCCAATAAACTATCCATTCCTAAAAACAAAACAAATGACATTAATAATAAAAGGTGCCGGGCTTACCATAGAAGACGTGGTACGCGTTGCCCGGCTGGGAGAAAAAGTAGAACTGGCCCCCGAAGCAATTGAACGCATCCACAGATGCCGTGCCATGCTCGAACGGAAGATGGAAGCGCATGAGATCATGTATGGCGTAAACACAGGCATTGGCGAATTTTCGGAAGTCGTGCTGAACGATGACCAGGTCAAGGATTTCCAGAAATACCTCATTTACAACCATGCAGCCGGCATCGGTGACCCTATGCCCATTGACTGGGTGAGGGGGGCAATGGTCGGCCGTATCAACGTTCACGCCCATGGCAACAGCGGTTCACGCCTTGAGATTACCCAGACGCTGGTTGACATGCTGAATAAGGGAGTGACTCCGATGGTATGCCAGAAAGGCTCTGTGGGAGCATGCGGAGACCTTGCCCCTATGTCGCAGATAGCCTTGCTGATGATGGGTGAAGGCCAGGCATATTATGAAGGCAAATTATATGAAGGCAAGGAAGCCCTCGAACTTGCAGGCATACCGGTTCCGGGGTTGAAAGCACGCGACGGACTGGCTACCATCAACGGATCCAACGTGCTTACGGCTATGAGCGCCCTTTACCTTTATGATGCGAACAACTGGCTGAAACAGGCTGAAATCGCGGCTTCCATGTCGCTCGAAGCCATGAAGGCCAACATGAGGCCATACAGTCCAAAGCTGCATGAGATAAGGGGATTCAAGGGTGCAGTCCGCTCTGCTGCAGCCATCCTGAAATGCGTCTCAGGCGGCGACCTGGCCGAATTGAAAGTGAAATGCAAGGTGCAGGATGCTTATTCCATGCGTTCAACCCCGCAGGTGATAGGCGCTGCACACGATGCCCTGGCTTATGCCCGTTCCCAGGTTGAGATTGAACTCAACGGCGTAGGTGATAATCCTATCTTTTTCCCGGATGAGGACCTGCAGCTTTCAGGCGCCAATTTCCAGGGCTCACCGGTTTCTGTACCGATGGACATGGCAGGTTATGTGATCACCATGGTATCGGTGATGAGTGAACGCAGGATGAACCGTCTTAACCATCCTGCCCTTAGCGTAGGACTTCCTGCATTCCTTACCAAAGGAGCAGGAATGTTTTCGGGACTGATGCTGAGCCAGTACACTGCCGATATGCAGATCGTGGAGCAGAGAATTCTCTCCATGCCGGCTTCCATACAGTCCATCCCTGCTGCAGCCGACCAGGAAGATTTTGTTTCCATGGGGATGAACACAGCCCTGAAAAATTTTCAGATACTTGACAATGCCTATGGTATACTGGGCATAGAATTCATGGCAGCAGCGCAGGCTCTGGATTTCCGTGAATATAAATTCGGCATTGGAACAACCAAAGCCAAGGAAGTTATACGTAAACACGTTCAATTCCTCGAGATTGACAGGCCGCTTTATCCCGACCATAATAAGATGAAGGAACTCGTGAAATCATGCGAGATCCTCAACGAAGTGGAAACGACTGTGGGCCGACTTGAATAGATAATAAAACCCGGGGGTGAGGTTCGGACCTCACCCCTCTTGTTACAAAATTTAAACTGATTAAATGGAAGAAGAACCCAGCAATCCCGGAGCCGCACCGGAGCCGCCTCCTGTGAACAGGCCGAATTTACTTACGGTACTTTGCAGTCTTTCGCTAGTCAATGGAGGCCTTACATTAATATCCAGCATCATTATCGGCTCTTTCTTTAATCAGTTTGTTGTAATTGCCACCGACTTTGCCGAGAAATTCAAGCTGCCCGGAATGGAAATGATCACCGAAGGCAGTCCTGTGTTCTTTTTTGTGAATGCTTTGCTTTATGCTGCTTCCATTACCGGCGTTGTCCTGATGTTCCGATTGAGGAAAAACGGGTTCCATATCTACACCATTTCCCAGATCCTGCTTATTCTCGCCCCCATGTATTTCTATCATCTTCCCGCGCCGTCGGTCTTTGACATAATCTTTAGCGGGACCTTTGTTATGTTGTATTATATTCACCTTAAACTAATGACATAATACGTGACGAACGTTACAAACGTTACGGTCATCACGACCATTACACAAATATGGAATCAACCGAAGTACCAAAACCATTGCCGGGAAATAACCGCCCACTCTTCCTGACCCTGGTTTGCCTTTTTGCAGGTGTTTATTTCCTTATTCTTTCAGCCTTGTTCCTTACAGGCTTTTTTTACTCCGGATGGGTCACACGGGCTATCAATCTTTATACCCCTGCGGTACAAAATTCGAAGGCAGGAGTGAGCCTTGTTTTAGCAATATTCTCACTGCTTTTTATCCTGGGATTTGCTGGCGTGATTTTAATGTTCCGAATGCGTAAGTATGGGTATTACATTTTCGGCCTTGCTTCGCTCCTGCTCGCCGCAATCCAGTTATTCAAACCCGTGCTGTCTTTTTCAGGCCCTATCATCTTTATAGTCTTCCTGATTCTCTTTGGGTTGTTTTTCAGACGGTTCCGCTAAAGGGGAATAAAAATTCATAAATTTTTCGTATTTTTTTTTGTTAATGTTATTACATTGTAGTAAACTTGCTTCTTTATTGGTGGCAGCTGATAACATCACAATATAATCCCAAACAAATAATGTCACTGATTATAAACACAATTACTAACAAAAATCAACGGTTATGAGAAAATTTACCCTTATCCTTGCTTTACTGCTTATGGCGGGTCTGCAGGGAGTATTTGCTCAAACACGCGTCATTTCCGGGACGGTGACCTCTTCGGAGGATAAACAACCTATACCGGGTGTGACTGTTGTGGTGCCTGGTACCACGATCGGTACCAATACTGGGATGGATGGCAAGTATGTACTTGCTGTTCCTACCAAGTATACCAGTCTTACCTACTCGTATGTAGGTATGAAAACCAAGATTGTTCAGATAGGAACTGCAACAACCCTGGATATCGTACTTGATAATGACGTTATGAATATGGACGAGGTTGTTGTTACAGCCATCGGCATCCCCAGGGAATCCAAAGCCCTTTCATATTCTGTACAGGAAGTAAATTCAGATGACATCATGAAATCGGCCCGTACAGATGCTGTTAATTCATTACAGGGGAAAGTTTCCGACGTTCAGGTCATCAATTCGGCGGGTGTTGCCGGGGGTGCCACCTATGTGCAGATCCGTGGTGTTCAGTCTATCACACAGAACAACCAGCCCTTGTACGTAATCGACGGTATTCCTATTTCAGGTAGTGAAAGCGGCGGTATTTACGGAGTTGACGGTGTTGCTACCTCAAACCGTAATATCGACATCAACCCTGATGACATTGAGTCAATGAACGTACTGAAAGGCGGCGCTGCAACGGCTCTTTACGGCCTCCGTGCTGCATCAGGAGCTATTGTCATCACAACAAAAAAAGGCAAATCAACTCCGGGAAAAAAGATCCATGTTGATTTCAACACCTATATCCAGTTTGACAAAGTGAGCATGTTACCCCAGCTTCAGAACGCTTATTCACAGGGCCATGAAGGTAATTGGTATTCGGGTGACCGCCTTGCATGGGGAGCAAAAAATGACACCATGTCATTGTCAAAAGACCCTGCAGTATGGGGAAAATGGAAAAATTTTGATACCGACGGAAGTCTTGTTTCCAAAAACAGCGCCTATTCAAAGACCGGTGCTGCCCAAACCTACGATCCGTATAAATTCTTCCAGACCGGTTTGACAACAAACAACTCCCTTTCACTCATGGGAGGTAATGATGTATCGACTTTCTACTTTAGTTTTTCAGATAACCAGTCTAAAGGCGTTGTTCCAAATAACACCTTCCGCAGGAATACTTTTAAACTGTCGGGCGACACCAAACTTGGTGAAAAATTCAGGCTGAGCGGAACTGCCAATTACATGATCACGGGCGGTAACCGTATACAGCAGGGATCCAACACATCAGGTGTGATGCTTGGCCTCCTCAGGACACCCTCAACCTTCGATAACTCGGCAGGTTATATGTTACCTGATGTTGAAAACGGAACCATCCAGAGAAGTTATCGTCATGGTCGCGGTTATGACAATCCTTACTGGACAGCCAATGAAAATCAGTACTCCGACCACCTCGACCGTTTGATCGGTAGTGTACAGGTCGATTATTTTGCAACCAAATGGCTGTCGGTCACCTACCGCCTCGGTGTTGACTGGTGGGGACGCAGGTGGCAGGACCAGATGAATATGTATTCATCTACTGCTTATCCCGATGGCTGGAACAAGAACGGTCAGGAAACCGAAAAGGATTTCAACTCCGATCTTATGATCAATATCAACAAGGATTTTGCCAAGGATTTCAACCTGAAAGTCCTGCTCGGCCAGAACATGACCCAGCAGTACTACAAGGGATTAGCCGCACAGGCAAATGGTCTTGTAATTCCTGAATATTATAACCTGAACAACGGTACCACCATCAGCGCCAACACCGCAACCTCCCAGGTCAGAAGGGCTGCTATCTATGGCGACGTACAGCTGTCATGGAAATCGATGTTGTACCTGAGCCTCACCGGCCGTAATGACTGGTCAACCACATTACCCCAGGGAAAGAACTCATTCTTCTATCCTTCAGTGGGTGCCGGCTGGATCTTCACCGAACTTCCGGGCCTGAAGAACAACAAAATCCTGCCTTACGGTAAGATCAGGGCATCCTATGCCATCGTTGCAAAAGATGCCAGTCCGTACAACACCCTCACTTATTATAATACACCCGCTGTGTTGGATGGCTGGACAACAGGTCTTGTGTTCCCCTGGTCTGGCAACAATGCTTTTGCTTTAAGCAATAACCTTGGGAACAACCAGTTAAAGCCTGAAAAGACAAAAACTTGGGAAGTCGGAGCCGACCTGAAGTTCTACCAGAACCGCATCGGTATCTCTTATACTTTCTTCCACAACAAAGGGGAAGATCTGATCCTCCAGGTTCCTATTGCAGCTTCAACCGGTTATTCTACAACCACTCTGAACGCTGCATCCATGACAACTTACGGTCATGAAATCACCATCGATGCTGTGCCTATCAAGACAAAGAACTGGACATGGGATATCATCATCAACTGGTCGCAGATCAAGAATAATGTTGATGCTCTTGCACCTGGTATCAATAATATTTTCCTGGGTGGTTTTGAAGGTTCCGAAATCGATGCTATGGTTGGCCAGCCTTATCGTACCATTTATGGTTATGACTGGGTAAGGGATGCCAAAGGCAATATGGTCATCGGTTCTGATGGCTATCCTATCATGGCTGATAAAATGAGTAATCTCGGCAATGTTGACCCGACCTGGACCGGTGGTTTTGGAACAAACCTCCGCTGGAAAGATCTCAGCCTTTATTTATTGTTTGATGTGAAATACGGCGGAAAAATGTGGAATGGTACCCGCGGAGCTATCGATTATTTCGGAACCTCGGCAGGAACTCTGAACCGTGACGAATGGTATGTTTTCCCGGGCGTAACTCAGAACGGACAAACCAATACCATCCCGGTTAAACGCGACTATTACTGGATGACCCAGAACGTAGGCAGCGGATTCACAGGCCCCATGGTAGATTATGTTGAAAGCTCCAGCTGGGTGCGTTTACGCACAGTCACTATTTCGTACAACTTCACCAAACTGCTGAAGAAAACCTTCATCCAGGGATTAAGTCTGTATTTTACCGGCACCAACCTCTGGATTTCGACGCCTTATAAAGGTATCGATCCTGAAACAAACCTCCTGGGTGCTTCCAATGCACAGGGTATTGACTATTTCAACATGCCCGGCACCAAGAGCTATACTATAGGTGTGAACTTAAAGTTCTAAGCCGTTTCAGAATATCAGATAATAAAAATTAAAAAAACAACAGATATGAAAAAAATTAACATAAAACTCATAGGACTGGTTTTATTGATGGTTCTGGCGCTTGGTTCCTGCAAAAACTGGATCGACACCAACCTCAACACAAATCCGGAACTTCCCGCTGATGTCCCGATGAGTTCCATTTTGACAGGTGTTCAGGCCAACATGGGCTACAACACTATCGGTGGGAATGACCTTTGCAGGGTTACTTCCATCTGGATGCAATATTTCCAGGGAGTTGCCCGCCAATCACAGGCCACAACAAATTACTATCTGCTCGAATCAGATATCAATAACCTGTGGGTGACCAATTACACCAACACCATGATGAACCTTCAGACCCTTATTTCCAAGGCAAATACTGCAGGCAACCCCACCTACAGGGGTGTTTCAGAAGTACTGTTGGCTAATTCTCTCGGTGTTACAACAGACGTCTGGGGTGATCTTCCATATTCGGAAGCTTTCCAGGGCATGGGGAACCTTAACCCGCATTTTGATGCCCAGAAAGACATCTATGTCGTTATACTCAACCTGCTTGACGATGCTATCGTTCAGTTAAGTACACCAGGCGCACCCTCAGTTGGTGGTGACGTGATGTACGGTGGCGATCCTTCGTTATGGTTGCAGGCCGCTTATTCTTTAAAAGCAAGGTATATCCTTCATAAATCCAAGATTGATGGCAATGCATGGAAAGATGCTTTGGCATTAGTCAGCAACGGGATCAACAGCAATGACAATGACCTTCAGTTCTCATTCTTTGATGCAGCAGGTCAGCAGAACCCTCTTTACCAGTTCATGCAGCAGCGTGGTGACATCACCATGGCCAAGGTGTTTATCGATACGCTTAAAAACCGTTTTGACCCTAGGCTCCCGATGTTTGCAACCGCTGTCGGCGACACTGCATACTTAGGTAATGGCTGGGGCGAAGTTAGCGCAGAAGTTTCCATGCCCGGCCTTGCTGTTGCAGGCGCAGCTTCCCCTGTTCCATTTATTACCTATGTAGAAACCTTGTTCATCAAGGCAGAATGTCTCTATAAGACAGATGCTTCTGTTGAACAGGTAAGGGCTGCCCTGATTGATGCAGTTACGGCTTCATTGCAGAAATGGAACACCAATTATACTACCTGGTTAACAATGTATACACAATACATTAATGTTTCCTCAGGTGCACCTCTGTTTAAGGAAATCATGACCCAGAAATGGATCTCCATGTACAACCAGGCTGAGGTTTTTGTTGACTGGAGAAGAACCGACAATGTAATCGGCCTTCAGGCTAATCCTTTAACATCAGCACAGGAAAATGCAATTCCAAGGCATTATCCCCAGGCTCAGAGCGAAGTGAACTACAACCCGAATACTCCACCCCTTGACAACAGTTTGTGGACAAGGGTATGGTGGGATGCTGCAGCTCCTGGTAAATAATCAGATTTGACATGAATAAAAAAGGCGGCCGCTGGCCGCCTTTTTTATTTCAGAAATGCCGCACCCAGCATCGCCGCCTTATGATCTGCCTCCCTGCAAAGCTCTTCCAGATCGAGAGAGCTTTTGAGTTATCTTCCAGCTGAGGATTCGAGTATGCCTTTGTTATCCCGTGTTTACGGTATGCCTCATGAAGATACTGCCACACCAGGGCTGCAGCGCCTTTTCCGTGATAATCGGGATGAACACCCACCAGGTACATGTCGATGAGGTCATTGAAATACACCGACTTTAACAAATGTATCCAGCCGAAAGGAAAAAACCTTCCGTTTGATTTTTGCAAAGCCCTGGTTACCGAAGGCATAGTAACCCCAAACCCAACAACATTATCTTCAGGATCCAGCACAAAAGCTACGAATTCGGGACGGATAAATCCGAAATACTGCTTTACATAAGCCTTCATCTGCTTTTCATTAAGTGCTGCAAATCCATAAAGCTCATCGAAAGCTGCATTCAGCATTGCGAACATCTTTTCTGCATACTTTAAGAGGTCTTTCCTTCGCTTTGCCTTTAATACCCTCAGATGGAATTTATCTTCAACTATTTTTACTGCCCTGACAAACTTTTCCGGTAATTCAGTGGGTATCTCGAATTCATATTGCACCCAATCAGTGGCTTTTCCGAATCCCATTTTTACCATATGTTCGGGATAATAGGGATAATTGTAAATTGAAGAAAGGGTGCAGTGCTGGTCAAAGCCTTCTATCATCATCCCTTCATTATCCATGTCGGTAAAGCCTAATGGACCGTGAATACCCTTCATTCCCTGCGACCGTCCCCATTCCGATACGGTTTCTATGAGTTTAGCCGAAACCTCAGGATCGTCAATGAAATCGATCCAGCCGAACCTTACAAGATCTTCCCCCCAGCGCTGATTTGCCTTCGGATTGAGAATGCCTGCTATCCTTCCGGCCAGCTTGCCGTCTTTATATGCAAGCCAGTACTCAGCCTTGCAATATTCAAAAGCATGATTTTTTTTTGGTGACAAGGTTGACTTCTCATCCATAATTATAGGCGGGCACCAATATGGATTGCCTTTATATAAATGATGAGGGAAAGTGATGAATTTTTTTAAGTCTGCGGATGAGGTAACTTTTCTGATTTCTGTCATCAGGGTTCTGTTAATGCAACCAACCTTCTTTTTTATACCATTCAAGAACCTCTTTCACCCCCTTATCCAGGTCATATTCAGCCTTGAAACTGAAATCCTTCTGAAGGACGTCAACCTGGCAGGTCCAGTTGAGGCTTTTCATGATGTTGAATTTATCGGTGTTGAGAGTCGGCATTCTGCCGGTAATGCTGAATATCTTTTCCATTGCAAAGGCAATGCCCCCGACCAGTCCTGCAGGCACAGTAAAACTCAGGGTTTTTTTGTTCAGGTGTTTTTTTGTTATTGCAGCAAACTCCCTGGAAGTATATTCCTTCCCGTCAGTCACGAAGTATGATCTTCCTGAAATATCCGACAGCACAGCATCGAGGATAAGTCTTACCAGGTCCCTCACATAAATGAAAGTAAGGATCTGCGGCCTGGAACCTATATATGGCTCCATACCCCTGCTGATGGTCTGGAAATAAACAAAATAATCAGTTTCCCTTGGTCCGTATACCCCCGAAGGACGGATGATCAGCCAGGGAAATTCAGTTACGGACTTTAAATATTTTTCGGCTTCAAGCTTGCTTTTTCCATACTCATCCACCGGTTTTGGTGTATCACCAAGCATAACAGGTTTCATGCTCACCTCATCCCCCGGCCCGAAAGCCGCAAGGCTGCTGGTATAAACAAATTTCTTCGGCAGGGTACCCGATTCTATCAATGCTTCAGCAAAATTCCTTGTGACGGTATAATTGACAAGGTAAAAATCTTCTTTTTTCCTGGCTTTGGTGAGTCCTGCATTATGGATAATGTAATCGAAAACCACGCCCTCCTGTTTCTTTTTCAGAAGGAATTCTTTGATGCTTTCCTTATTGGTAAAGTCTATTTCGGCAAACAGTATCCTTGGATCCTGCAAATATTTTTTCGAACTTGACTTCCTGATCCCGGCGTAAACAGTGAGATCTCTCTTCAGCGCTTCCTCAACAAGAAAACTTCCGATAAAACCGCTGGAACCGGTGATAAGAATGTTACCCATCAACCTCAGGCAAAATGTTTCACCCAGCACCTCCTGGTAAGATGCTGGCGTGCGGTATCAAAATTCTTCCACATCAGGATTGCCCCTTTATTATCCTCAAGCTGGGGATTGGTAACAACATATTTGACATTATTTTTGAGGAATCCCTCGTGGATCGCATTAAAGTAAATGGAGACCACTCCCTTGTTGAGGTATTCAGGTTTTACCCCGTTCAGATACATATCGATGATATCATTGGATTTCAGAGCCCTGAGGATATGAAACCAGCCGAAAGGAAAGAGTTTCCCATTGCATTTCTGAAGAGCCTTTGTAAGCGAGGGGAGGCAGACGCCGAAACCAACCACGTTGTCAGTTTCATCCAGAACCATTCCAACGTAATCAGGGTTGATGAATGGGAAATACTGCTTGGTGTACAGGTCGGTCTGCTTTTTGGTCAGGCGGGTATAGCCGTAGAGGTTGTCAAATGCGTCGTTCAGTGTATCCCACATTTTCTGGGCATACGGAAGAAAATCCTTTGCTTTCCTGGCCTGGAGCAATCTCAGCTTGTATTTTTTAGAGACAAGTTCCGCAGCCCTTTGTATCTTTTCAGGAATGGGGGGAACTTTGAATTCGTATTGTATCCAGTCGGCAGCCCTCTCAAATCCCAGTGTTATCATATGGTCTACGTAGTACGGGTAGTTGTATATGGAGGCCATGGTGGCAAGTTCATCAAATCCCTTGATCAGCATGCCTTCGTTATCCATATCTGAAAACCCGAGCGGGCCGTGGATTCCGCTCATGCCCTTGCTTTTCCCCCATTCGGTCACTGCATCTATCAGGGCTTTTGAAACTTCAGGATCATCGATGAAATCAATCCATCCGAACCTCACCAGTTTTTCATTCCAGCGTTCGTTCGACTTAAAATTGATTATCCCTGCAATCCGGCCGACCAGTTCATTCCCTTTATAGGCAAGGAAATACTTTGCTTCACAAAATTCAAAAGAAGGGTTCTTTTTCTTATCCAGGGTATTCCACTCATCCATTCTCATGGGCGGACACCAGTATTTATTCCCTTTATACAGAGAATAGGGATATTTGATGAACCGGCTAAGATCGCTTTTCGATTCCACCGGTTTAATGACCAAGCTCATTATTGTATATTTAATGAAAAATCAGATGATATGAAGCTTCTTCCCGACCCTTTCAAACTTCTCAAGGGCCGTGTCGATCTGTTCCTTCGTATGGGTTGCCATCAGCGAAAAACGGATCAGCGTATTGTCTTTACTTACTGCAGGGGCAACCACGGGGTTGATGAAGACACCTTCATCAAGCAACATCTTGGTAAGCTTCAGTGTCTTGATATTATCGCGGATATACAAAGGAATGATGGGTGTGTGTGAAAGCCCTGTATCAAACCCGAGCCGTTTGAAATTTTCAAGGGCGTACCAGGTCAGATCCCATAGACGTTTTATCCGTTCCGGTTCATTTTTCAGTATTTCAAGGGCTGCAAGGACGGCTGCTGCAGAAGCAGGCGTCATACTTGCGCTGAAGATCAGGGTACGTGAATGATGTTTAATATAATTAATGGTCTCGAAATCGCTGGCAATAAAGCCTCCCAGGGCGGCCAGTGATTTTGAGAAAGTTCCCATGATCAGGTCAACCTTGTTTGTAAGGCCGAAATGGGATGCCGTTCCTGAACCATTCTTACCAATAACACCGATAGCATGTGCGTCGTCAACCATCACTGAAGCACCGTAGGCATCGGCAAGCGTCACGATCTCCGGGAGCTTGGCAATGTCACCGTCCATGCTGAAGATTCCGTCCACGACAATCAGTTTCACCCTGTTGGGTTCACATCTTTTCAGTATGCGTTCAAGCGACTGCATATCGTTATGCCGGTATTTCAACACCTTGGCAAAAGAGAGCCTGGTTGCTTCAATAATCGAAGCATGATCAAGTTCATCGATCAGAAGATAATCGTTTCGCCCGGTGACTGTGGGAATAACCCCCAGGTTTACCTGGAAACCGGTGCTGAAACAAAGGGCAGTTTCTTTTCCGACAAATTCAGCAAGTTTCGTTTCAAGCTCAACATGTATGTCCAGCGTGCCGTTCAGAAACCTGGAACCAGCACATCCGGTTCCGTACTTTTCAGTAGCTTTTATTGCTGCTTCCTTAATCGCGGGATGATTCGTAAGCCCCATATAACTGTTTGAGCCGAACATGAGCACTTTTTTCCCGCCCATGGTCACAACAGTATCCTGGTCTGACTCAATCATCCTGAAAAAAGGATAGATCCCCATTTTTTCCACTTTCTGCGGATCAGTATAATGGGAAAATTTCCTTTGAAGGATCCTCATAATTGTCTTTTTGAATGATAAAACATGTAAAGATAAACTTTTATTCAGATATTTTTATCTGCAAAATCCCTTCCAAGTTTCAGGGCCTCCAGATTTTTACCGATAACAGTATCTCCTTTGGTCCTGAATATAAAACGTATTGCATCCTCGAATTTCTCATATGCAAGCCCGAGGAAAGGCGATGCTGCTCCAAGTATCACCATATTGGCCGATCTTGCAGATCCGGCTTCTTTCGCAAGCAGGTCTGCATCCAGGGCAATATGATGGGGCAGCTTATTGAGTTCGGCCATTACTTTTTCAAGCTCAGGGTAATTCGGGATATTATTGAACGGGGTTGTGTTGGTCACGAGCCATCCATTCCCGGGAGAGAGGTATTCGAGATACCTTAGTGATTCCAGCGGTTCCACAGAGATTATCAGGTCGGCCTGGCCGTAAGGGATAAGGTCCGATGCGATTTCATCATGCGAGATCCTGAGATTTGACATGACATCTCCTCCCCTCTGGCTCATTCCATGAACCTCGGATTGTTTAAGGAACATCTTTTCCTGAAGAGCAGCATAACCGATGACAGAAGCGATGGAAATGATCCCCTGGCCGCCAACACCGGCTAAGATGATATCTTTTTTCATGATGCTTTATTATAGCTTTATTTGAATTTTTGTCTCATTCGTTTATCGACGGTGACAATGCATTCCCGGCGGGGGATGACAACCGAAACGCCGAGATATGCAATTTCCTCCTTCAATATTTTAACATTCTCCTCATGATATTTTTTAAGAGGTTTGAGCACACGGATATGGTCTTCTTCAACACCAATGCCTTTACAGATGCTTTCAAGGCGCCCGTGAGCTGCAGAATCCTGCCCGCCTGTCATCCCTGTTGTTTCATTGTCAAGGATGATAACAGTGAGTGGTGATTTATCATTGACCGCATCAAGAAGCCCGGTAATCCCGCTATGCGTAAATGTCGAGTCGCCGATCACAGCAATCGCAGGTACCAGTCCGGCATCGGCAGCACCTTTAGCCATCGTGATCGATGCGCCCATATCAACACAGCTGTTGATCGCTTCATAAGGCCAGAGTGCGCCAAGTGTATAACAACCGATGTCGGAGAATACCCTGCCTTTGGTAAGTTCCTCCATGGCCTCGTTCAATGCCTTATAAGAATCTATATGCGGGCATCCTGCGCAGAGTTGCGGGGGGCGGCTTACCATCAGTTCCGGCACCGGGAGTCCCATAGTATCGGTCAAACCCAGAGCCCTGGCAAGAATATTGGGATTAAGCTCGCCTGTGCGTGGAATCGTGCCGTCAAATCTTCCCCTGATCTTTTTTCCGCACGGAATATAACCCTGTATCATTTCTTCGATCATGGGGTAACCGTCTTCGATGATCAGGATCTCCTCACATTCCCCAAGCAGTTTTTCAACCAGTTTGCGCGGCAGCGGGTACTGGCCTATTTTCAGGACAGGGTGCGGAACTTTTCCACCCGGATAATTTTCTTTCAGGTAGTTTAATGCAATTCCTGCAACCAGGATACCCAGTGATTTATCTGTTCCTTCATAATAGGTGTTGAAGGGAGAAATTTCAGATTCTTCAATAAAATGCTGATGGGAGCCGAGCAGTTCCTTGTACCGTTTCCTTGCAATGGCCGGCAGGAGTACAAACTGCCTCAGGTCGGAAGGCAGGTGCAGGTCGTTCTCTTCACGGCATTCGATCCGCGCAACACCTGAACGTGAATGGGCCATACGCGTAGTAATCCGCAGTAATACAGGTATTTTATATTTTTCCGAAAAGTCAAACCCGTAATGAACCATGTCATATGCCTCCTGCTGGTTTGAGGGTTCGAGAATGGGGACAAGCGCAAATTTTCCGTAAAACCTTGAATCCTGCTCGTTCTGTGATGAATGCATGGAAGGGTCATCGGCAGAAACCACGATGAGACCGCCATTGGCACCTGTTATTGCCGAGTTGATGAAAGGGTCGGCGGCCACGTTCAAACCGACATGTTTCATGCACACCATAGCCCGCTTGCCGGCATACGACATACCAAGGGCCGCTTCCATCGCGGTTTTCTCATTCGACGACCAGGTACAATGCACGTTACGTTCCCTTGCAGACTTTGAGTTCTGCACAAATTCAGTGATCTCGGTGGAAGGTGTGCCGGGATATGCATAGATACCACTAATGCCTGCATCGAGTGCGCCAAGAGCGATAGCTTCGTCGCCCAGTAATAATAGCTTGTTTGCCATGAGAGTATTGTGATTGTATCAAAGCAAAAATAAGAATATTTTCCTTAAGCGTTTCCTTTTTTAAATCATTCATTATAGCTACTTTTGAGGCAATTTTATTTTCCTTATCATAACTCATCTTATGACTCTCCGTTCCTTACTATCTGCACTACTTGTCAGCATTGCCGTCAGTTTCATCATTCACTCTTCTGCTTCCGCACAAAACAATGGTGTCATTCGCGGTTTTGTATATGAAAAAGACGGAGGTGAACCGGCTCTTTACACCAATGTTTACCTATACAAAACCACCTACGGCGCCACAACCGACCAGAACGGATTTTTCACCATTTCGAAGATCCCCTCCGGGAATTACACACTGATGGTCACTTATATAGGATTCGACACTCTTCGTATCCCTGTGACACTGGGCAAGAACGATCTGCTGACCAAGAAACTTTATCTTACCAAATCGACGTTACAACTCATGGAAGTGAGCGTTTCAGCCATGAAAGAGAATAAGACCACCCAAACCCAGACATCAATAATAAAAATCACACCCAAGGAAATCACGATGATCCCGACCATTGGCGGCCAGCCCGACCTTGCCCAGTACCTGCAGGTTCTGCCGGGGGTGATATTTTCGGGTGACCAGGGCGGACAGCTGTATATCCGCGGCGGCCCTCCCATTCAGAACAAAGTATTACTCGACGGAATGATCATTTACAATCCTTTTCATTCCATCGGACTTTTCTCGGTATTTGATGTTGATATTCTTAAGAATGTGGATGTTTATACGGGTGGATTCAATGCCGAGTACGGCGGCAGGATTTCTTCGGTGATGGACATCACCACCCGGGATGGTAATAAGAACCGTTTCGGAGGTAAGATCGACATCAGCACTTTCGGGGCCAAGGGACTGTTTGAAGGACCTATTGCAAAAGCCAAAACGGAAAACGATGCTTCTGCCTCACTGATCCTGTCGGTCAAGGGATCATACCTTGAACAAAGCAGCAAGATATTTTACAGCTACATCAATGAAAACGGATTGCCCTACAATTATCTCGATATTTACGGGAAAATCTCTGTCAACGCATCCAACGGAAGCAAAGTCAGCTTTTACGGTTTTGACTTCAGCGACAAGGTGAAATACCAGGTTTTGCAGAATTACAACTGGAATTCCTACGGAGGCGGTCTGAATTTTGTAGCCATCCCCGGTAAAACCCCGGTTCTTTTGGAAGGTCATGCCGCTTATTCCTTTTATAAAGTGAATATGGAACAGGTCGGCATGTCGCCGCGCTCAAGCTCCATTGGCGGGTTTAATGTCGGCCTTGACTTTACTTATTTCTTCGGAAAAAGCTCCCTGCGCTACGGGCTTGAAGGTTCAGGATACCACACCATTCTGACCTTCTATAACAGCATCAACAGGAGCATCAATTATGATCAGAACACGACGGAAATTTCAGGATATGGCAAATACAAATGGATATTCGGGAAATTTGTAGTGGAACCCGGTGTAAGGCTAGCATATTATGCGACTCTTGCAAATTTCAGGTTTGAACCAAGGCTGTCGGTAAAATACAATATGCTTCCAAGGTTCAGGCTAAAAATGGCAGCCGGTATGTATTCCCAGGATCTCATCAGCACGACATACAGCCAGGATGTGGTCAACCTGTTCACAGGTTACCTTGCAGCACCCCAGAACCTGCAAAAAGAATTCCTTGGGAAACCTGTCACAACCCGCTTACAGTTATGTGACCAGGTGATCTTTGGTTTCGAATGGGATATTGTGAAAACCCTCTCCCTGAACGTGGAAGGATACTATAAATATTATCCCCAGCTGACAACCATGAACAGGAATAAGCTATATGACGACACGCCTGAAAATGCAAGCAAACCCGATTATTTCAAAAAGGATTTCATACTGGAAACCGGTGATGCAGAAGGACTCGATGTTTCATTAAAATACCAGCTCTCGAAACTTAGCCTCTGGCTTACCTACTCCCTGTGCTTCGTTCATATGTATGACGGCGTGATCCATTATGTGCCGATCTGGGACCGCAGGCATAACCTGAACCTTCTGGCTACTTATCTTTTCGGGAAAAAAGGACTTTGGGAATTTGATGCAAGGTATAACTTCGGATCAGGCTTCCCGTTCACACAGACCCAGGGATTTTACGAGAAACTCAATTTTGGCGATATGGGCGGGGATTACACCCACACCAACGGGAATCTCGGGATACTGTATGCCGATTACAACCAGGGCCGTCTGACCTTTTACAGCAGGTTTGACGTCAGCCTTAAAAAAACTTTCCTTCTTGGAAAGAACGCCAAACTTGATGCCACGGTGAGTGTGACCAATGCCCTTAACCAGACCAACATCTTCTATTTTGACAGGATTTCCTATACCCAGGTAAACCAGTTACCCATTATGCCCAGTGTTGGAGTAAGCATTACATTTTAATGTTGTAACAAAATTATCATCCCCGTTATGCAATTAGTCAGGAACTTGTTTCTTCTTGCAGTGCTTGCTCTCCTGCTGATCACGGGATGCCAGAAAGAAAGTACCACCACCCCTTCATCTGATGCCAGGGCAGCATTCACAGGCAACTGGAGTGTGGCGGAGACCTGGGTGAAATACAGTTATGAAGCCCGGATCGCAGCTGATACAAATTCAAAAACAGGGGTTCTTATTTATAACTTTGCCGGTATCGGACTGTCTTATCCACCGGCAAAAGCATTGGTTTCGGGCAATACCATAACGCTTGACCCGAACGAGGTCATAGGCAACGGCCTGGTTGTAAACGGTTCAGGCGTCCTCTCCGGCACTTCAACTATAAACTGGACGTATACGATAAACGACGGTGCCGACCTGAAGCATGTTACATCCACCTTCACAAGGCACTAAACCTTTGTTTTTTTAAGCCTGTTGATCCTCTGGATGACGGTATCGTAAATCCTTGTAAAATTAACGGCATCATTCTGGTAGTATCCCATATTCCTGATAAACTGGGATGAGGTTATATGATATTTCAGAAAAAGTTTCCTGTATGCCTCCTGGTTAAATTTACTGTCCACTTCCCCCCTGTTCCTTTCTACCATCAGTCCGCCTTCAAGCAAATGAACATCAACAAGAAGCGACATCATTTTTTTCTCGGGTATAACTGAGTCGGCAGGCAGGCTGCGGGCGATCTCAGGCTGCCCGGGTGAACTGCATGAAAAAAAAACAGTGACGAGGCAAGGAAGGATGAAAGCAAAAGGCTTCATTATTTCTTTCTTTCCTGGTATTCCTTATTAATTGCATCAACAATTGTGCTGGTAATATCAAGGGTGTCGTTTGCAATAAGGATCTCTCCCTCGCTCTTGTATCCCATGATATAATCAAACTTGTACGTCCTGTTAAAGCGTTTCAGAAAATTCGTCAGCGTGTCGGTCAGCTTCTGGTTCATCGCGATCTGCTGCTGGGTCATCATCTGGGTATACCTCTCCTTTTTTTCGACCAGCGCCTGCTGACGCTTCATCAGGATCTCATAGATCTGCTTGGCCTTGTCTTCGGAGATTACGTTTGCCTGCACTTTTTGCTGAAAGTCAGCTCCGTCCTTCTGAAGGCTCTCTTCTTCTTTTTTAAGTTCCGACTGCAGTTTGTTTACCGTTACTTCCAGGTCCTTTCTCAGGTTCCTGATCAGCTCATATCTTGTGTTAAGAGAATCAAGGTTGAGGTATACCACTGAGAGAGCTTTGCCCTTGGAGCTTTGCAACGCCATGGGGAGCTGCACAGTCTGTTCCTTTTTTGTAAGCACCATGATGTACAATACCACCAGGCCTGCAAGAAGTACAAGCCCAAGCACGGTGTTGATTGTAAATACAAAGAAAGGATGCTTCGCCACTGCCGGGGTTTCCTGAATTGTTTCAGCATGTTCAATAGCTGAATTTTCCTGAATTTCTTCAGGTTTGTTTGAATTTTCTTCCTGCATGATTTAATGTTTTAATTACCTAGTTCTGACATGAATTTGATACGCATAAGCCTGATCTCTTCTTCGGTAAACTCATCTTCCCCCAGTTCACGTAGGGCTTCATTGATGGAATCCGATTCGGCTTTGCGAAAGTACTCGAAAATTTCCTCCTGGTGGTATAGATCAACTACTTCGTCGATATAATAGTCAAGATCGATCTTGGTACCGGATCCGACTATGCTTTCAATTTCAACCAAGAGTTCAGCGAAGCTCAGGTTCTTGGCCAGTGCTATGTCTTCGAGAGCAATTTTACGGTCAATACTTCGGATGATATACACCTTGATGCCCGACTTGTTGACCACCGATTTGACGACCATGTCCATAGGCCGGATGATCTCGTTCTCCTCAACATATTCCTTGATGAGGTCAAGGAAGGGTTTGCCGTATTTATGCGCTTTTCCGCTTCCTACGCCGGTGATCTGCTTCAGCTCTTCGGCATTGATCGGGTATTGAATTGCCATATCCTCCAGTGAGGGATCCTGGAAGATCACAAATGGCGGAAGCTTTTCCTTACGGGCAATTTCCTTACGCAGGTCTTTCAGCAGGGCAAACAATGTCTTATCGGCAGTGCTGCTTTTCGCCCCCATGGCTTCCATCAGGTCTTCTTCCTCGGGGTTTTCGTAATCCCTGTCATCCATGAGCATCATGGAATAAGGATTCTTAAGAAATTCCTGGCCTTCGGGGCTGATCTTCAGGAGACCATAGTTTTCAATATCTTTTGAAAGCAGCCGTTCAATCAGGGCCTGCCTGATCACTGCATTCCAGAACTTCTCTTCCTTTGCAGCCCCCTTACCGAACTGCGGCAGCTTATTATGCTTGTATGACTTGATTGTGGCAGAATTCTTGCCGATGATGATATTGATCACATGTTTGTTCTTGAACTGCTGCTTAACAGCGAGAACAGTCTCAAGCACTACCTGAACATATTGTTTCCCTTCAAATTTTTTCCTCGGATGCATGCAATTGTCACAGTTCTGGCAATTTTCCTCCTTGAAGATCTCACCAAAATAATGGAGCAGCTGTTTGCGCCGGCAGACCGATGATTCACTGTAGGCAACCGTTTCAAGCAGAAGCTGTTTGGCGATCTCCTGCTCTGCCACTGATTTTCCTTTCAGGAACTTTTCGAGTTTCTGAATGTCCTCGTAGGCATAAAATGCGATACAGTTGCCTTCGCCGTCATCCCTGCCGGCACGCCCTGTTTCCTGGTAATATCCTTCGAGGCTTTTGGGCATGTCGTTATGAATGACATACCGTACGTCGGGTTTGTCGATGCCCATGCCAAAAGCTATAGTTGCCACGATCACATCCACTTCTTCCATCAGGAACTTATCCTGGTTCGACCGGCGGGTGGCTGCATCGAGGCCGGCGTGGTAAGGCAGAGCTTTGATCCCGTTCACCACCAGGGTGTCGGCCAGCTCTTCAACTTTTTTACGGCTCAGGCAGTAAACGATTCCAGACTTCCCCGCGTGCCCTTTGATATATTTAATAATGTCTTTGGATGCGTTTTTCGTTTTGGCCCTGACTTCATAATAGAGGTTGGGCCTGTTGAAGGATGCTTTGAATACAGTGGCATCCATCATATTGAGATTCTTCTGTATGTCCTGCTGAACCTTAGGAGTTGCTGTCGCCGTTAATGCGATCACAGGCACATCCTGCCCTATGGCCTGGATGATGGGCCTCAGCCTCCTGTATTCAGGCCTGAAGTCATGCCCCCATTCCGATATGCAATGCGCCTCATCAATGGCATAAAACGAAATACTGATATTCTTCAGGAATTCGATGTTCTCTTCCTTTGTTATCGTTTCGGGTGCTACATATAAAAGCTTGGTCCTGCCTTTGGTAACATCCTTTTTTACCTGCGTGATTTCCTGTTTGGTGAGTGAAGAGTTCATGAAATGAGCAACTTCTTCCTCAGTTCCGAAACTTCTCATCGAATCTACCTGATTTTTCATCAGGGCGATGAGAGGGGATACAATGATCGCAGTACCTGGAAGGACTAATGCAGGGAGCTGGTAACACAGCGATTTCCCGCCCCCGGTGGGCATAATAACGAATGTATCTTTTTTAGCCAGCAGATTATTTATAACAGCTTCCTGGCTACCTTTGAATCCACTAAAACCGAAAACCTTCTTTAAAACTTCATGCAGCTTATATGGGTCTTTGCTTACTGCCATCTAAAATTGATTAATTTCGTACTTTTGTGTGCCGAACGTTGATTCTTAATTTTTTACGTCCTATATACAAATATAAGCATAAACATCTCCAAATAACCAAAAAAAATTAAAAAAATTGTGTATTGAAAACATCTGATGCATTGAAACAGGTCGCTATCCGAACAATAAAGGATGAAGCAACCGCTATACAGAACCTGTCTAAGTCGGTCAATGATGATTTCCTGGAGTGTGTGCGGCGTATCATAAAATCAAAGGGAAGGGTTGTCGTTACAGGGATAGGAAAGTCGGCAATCGTAGGCCAGAAAATTGTAGCTACATTTAATTCCACGGGTACTCCTGCCATTTTCATGCATGCAGCAGATGCCATTCACGGCGACCTGGGCATAGTACAGAAAGATGATATCATTATCTGCCTTTCCAAAAGCGGGGAAACTCCCGAGATCAAAGTTCTGGTGCCCTTGCTCAAACAGCAGGGCAGCCTGCTTATTTCACTGGTGGGAAACACCGGCTCATACCTGGCCCTTCAGAGTGATTTTGTGATTGACACCACCGTTTCAAGAGAAGCATGCCCCAATAACCTTGCTCCTACTTCAAGCACTACCGCCCAGATGGTCATGGGTGATGCCCTGGCAGTATGCCTGCTTGAAGCCAGGGGGTTCACTGCCGGCGATTTCGCGAAATTTCATCCGGGCGGAGCCCTTGGCAAACAAATGTACCTGAAAGTTTCAGACCTCTATGTACACAACCAGAAACCATCGGTTAAAACGACCGATGACATCAAACAGGTGATCCTCGAAATATCCTCGAAAAGGCTGGGAGCCACTGCAGTCATAGAAAAAGGCAGAGTGGCAGGCATGATCACCGACGGCGATCTCAGGCGCATGCTTGAAAAAGGCGGTGAGTTCGGCAATTTGATGGCAAAGGATATCATGTCGCTGAACCCTAAGACCATTGAACCTTCGACCCTGGTGATCGACGCCCTGGGTATCATGCGTAAGAACAATATAACCCAGCTGCTGGTGGTCAACAAAACAACATATAAAGGTGTCATCCATCTTCATGACATCCTAAACGAAGGAATAATCTGATTACACATGGGAAAGAAAGTCGGGGAATTCAATGCATACAGGGAAAAGATGAATGAACGCATCCTTGGCCTGGATAACAAGGTGATCAAACGCATATATAATATTGACACCAATGCATATATGGAAGGAACACTTCCTGTAAGGACCAAGGAAATGCTGGGACTTGTGGCCTCTATGGTTCTTCGCTGCGACGATTGTGTGCGCTACCACCTGATCAAATGCTACGAACAAAAAGTGAGCCGGGAGGAGATGTCGGAGATATTTGCTATTGCCACCCTGGTTGGCGGTACCATCGTTATTCCCCATCTCAGAAGAGCGGTGGAATTCTGGGATGAACTTTCCGAAGATGAACCTGTGGGTTAACCTGTCAAACCGTATGCTTAAATTACCGGGGGCACGAAAGCTTGTGCCTCTTTGTTTTCTTTTAATTGCATTATTTCCCCTGGCAGCCTTCTCCCAGGTAACCAAGATCATGGGCCACGTGAAGGATTCAAAAACAGGTGAAGCCATTCCTTTTGTAAGCATTGTTCTCAAAGGCACAACGATCGGAACCCTGACCGATTTTAACGGAAATTATGCGTTGGAGTTCAAGTCAAAAGCCGACAGTTTATGGGCTTCAGTCCTGGGCTACAAAGGATCCACGAGAAAGATCAGCCTGCACCAGTTCCAGACTATCGACTTTGAACTCGAAGCCCGGCAGTATAACCTCCCGGAAGTAGTTGTTCGCTACAAAGGAAATCCGGCAGACGAAATAATTAAAAAGGTCATTGAGCATAAGGAAGCAAACATGCTGCAGTCGTTCGACACCTACCAGTATAAAACCTACACCAAGATCGAAGTTGACGCCAACAATATCAGCGACAAACTTAAAAGCAGGAAGATACTTAAGCCCTTTGACTGGGTGTGGAATTATGTCGACACATCGACTATCAACGGTAAATCCTACCTCCCTGTTTTTATCACGGAGACCATGAGTGAAGTTTATTACAGGAAAACACCCAAGACAAAAAAGGAGATCATCATGGCCAGCCGGCTTTCAGGGCTTGAGAACCAGAGCGTGTCGCAGTTCCTCGGGAACCTTTCACAGGAAGTTGATGTGTATAAGAATTATGTGCTGATTTTCGAGAAGAATTTTGTGAGTCCTGTGGCAGACTTCGGCCTGGATGCCTATAAATACTTTCTCGTTGACTCGGTATATGTGGGAAACAACTGGTGCTATCACCTGATGTTCAAACCGAAACGCCTGCAGGAACTCACTTTTACAGGAAATCTCTGGATCACCGACACCACTTTTGCAGTACGAAAGCTTGAAATGCGTATTGCCGGCGACGCCAATATCAATTTTGTGAACGACCTGGCGATAGCCCAGGAATATGAATGGACCGACAACCGCTACTGGCTGCTTAAAAAAGATAAATTTTCGGTGGATTTCAACATCGTCGCAAATGCCCATAAAATGATCGGTTTCTTCGCTCACCGCACAGTGCAGTATTCCGATTTCCAGTATGACATACCGGAAGCTGTAAAATTGCTTTCAAAGCCTACCAATGTCATTATTGAACCTGGCGCCGACAAAAAAGACGAGGCCTACTGGCAGGAGAACAGGCCTGAGAAACTCAATAAAACAGAGCAGGGCATATATAAAATGGTGGATTCGGTAAAGAACATGCCAATTTTTAAAACGTATGTGGATGTGATTTACGGGATAACAACAGGCTACCTGAGCTGGGGCAAGGTGGAACTCGGGCCTTACTTCAAGCTGTTCAGCTACAACGGGGTGGAAGGGGCAAGGTTCAGGATCGGAGGCAGGACATCAAACAGCTTTAGTAAAAAGATACAGCTGGAGGCATATGGAGCTTACGGGACGCTCGACGGGAAATTCAAAGGAGGGGGCGATATCCTGTATATGTTCAGTAAAAACCCCAGGAGGGATTTTTCGGCCGCATACAAATGGGATGTGGAACAGCTTGGCCTGAGCCCTAACGCATTTGCAACCGACAACATCCTTTCATCACTGTTCCATCGCGGGCCAAACAACAAGCTGACTATGGTGAGGGAGTACAAAATGGCTTATGAACATGAATGGTACAATGGGCTTATCAATACTCTTACCCTTACCCACCGTGAAGTTTTCCCATTGGGAATGACTCAGTTCGTAATTTTTCCCGATGGCTCTTCATCCCCCCAACTTAAAAGTTCCATATATACTTCCGAGATTAAGTTTGACACCCGTCTGTCGTGGCACGAGAAATTCGTTAATGCCGAATTCTACAGGTATACCATCAGTTCCAGCTATCCTATTATACTGATAAGTTTCGCTTATGGAATGCCAAATGCCTTTAAAAGTGATTATGAATATGAGAGGCTGCAGCTGAATATTCAGCAATGGTTTAATTTTTCAACCATCGGATGGTCAAAGTATAAGATCGAGATCGGCAAGATCTGGGGAACGCTTCCCTATCCCCTTCTCAGGAACCACGACGGCAACCAGACGTTCCTTTTCGACGAGGATGCAGCCAACCTGATGAATTATTATGAATTTGTAAGCGATGCCTGGTTCAGTTTTTATTTCACGCATCATTTTGACGGCCTTTTGTTCAATCATATCCCCGGAATCAGGAAGCTGAAATGGAGGGAGGTGGTGCATGTGCGCTGTGTTTACGGCACCCTGCAGTCGGGGAACGAAACTTACTCTCTTTTTCCTGATCAGATGCGACCTTTCGGGAGCACACCATACTGGGAAGCAGGAGCCGGCATAGAGAATATTTTCAGGATATTCAGGGTTGATGCGGTTTGGAGGATGACCCATCTTCATGACATCCAGAACCCCAATGTAACCAAATTCGGCCTTTTCGTTTCAATGAACTTCACCTTCTGAGGATTTTGTTTAATTTTGAATAAGATAAGAGAAAATACCCCTATGATACTTCGCACCGAGAAAATCATCAAGAAATACCGTCAAAGGACTGTTGTTAATGAGGTTTCCGTCGATCTAAATCAAGGTGAGATCGTGGGATTGCTCGGGCCGAACGGAGCCGGAAAGACTACCTCCTTTTACATTATAGTGGGACTGATAAAACCTTTTGCAGGCAAGGTGTACCTTGACGATATGGATATCACCAATGAACCCATGTACAAACGTGCGCAAAGAGGAATCAGTTATCTTCCTCAGGAAGCTTCGGTTTTCCGCAAATTAAGCGTTGAGGATAATATCAGGGCAATTCTTGAATTCACCGGGTTGAGCAAGGCAGGGCAGAAAGAACGCCTGGAAACCCTGCTTGATGAATTCGGCCTGCAGCATGTGAGGAAAAGCGAGGGCATAACCCTTTCGGGAGGAGAACGGCGGAGATGCGAGATCGCACGCTGCCTTGCTGTCGACCCCAAGTTCATCCTTCTTGATGAACCCTTTGCCGGAATTGACCCTATTGCTGTGGAAGACATACAGAACATCGTATCAAGACTCAAAGAAAAAAATATAGGTGTGCTCATCACCGACCACAATGTTCATGAAACGCTGACCATCACCGACAGGGCTTACTTGCTGTTCGAAGGATCCATACTGCGTGCAGGCACTTCAAGGGAACTTGCCGACGACCCGCATGTACGCAAGGTTTACCTGGGGGAGAACTTTGAGCTAAGATAAAAGGCGAAAAGCGAAATCGCTCGCATATTTACAACGCTGTCGCTTGCATCTTTACATCGCCGCTACGGTTTAGCGGAGCGATATGATGATAGGCTTCTACAGCCAATACCAAGCTCCTCACACCTGATGAGGCTTATGTAAAGTGCTTCGCTCACTACAATTTCGCTTTTCGCTTTTTAAATCTGCCTCTGGAATCCCAGCGAAAGTAACAGGTACAGCAAAATGATCAGAGGTATTGCATTCAGTGCAAACAACAATAACAGGACCAATGAAGAGATCAGCAGGATATAACTTTTCCTGTTTTCGGCCCAGCCAGTCGTCTTGAATTTGATTGAAAATATCTTAAAATCGGACACCAGAAGATAAGAAAAAAATACCGTAAGCATCGCAATCACCCTTGAACTTGCAAAGAATTCGCCCATGAAATCAAGTCTTATCACCGAATAAAGATGAGGCTGAAGAAAGATCACAAGAGGAATTGAAGCAAAAAATATAGCATTCGCCGGGGTGGGCAAACCAATGAAATTCACTTCCTGCCTCAGGTCGATGTTGAACTTGCCAAGCCGTAAGGCTGAACAGATCGGGATCAGCATTGCAAAATAAGGGGTGATATGCATCCTGTCAAGTGCATTGCAGCTGCCTGCGCAGTTTGCCGAAAGCAGGTTAAAAACTATAATGCCGGGGGCCACCCCGAAAGAAACCACATCAGCCAGTGAATCCAGCTGCTTTCCAAGTTCCGACCGGGCATCCAGCAACCTGGCCATGGTCCCGTCAAGGAAATCGAATACTGCGGCAATAAAAATGAAGACTGCCGCCCACACCACCTGTCCCGACAAAATGGATGTTATGGACAACATACCACTGGTGAGGTTGAGGAGCGTAATGGAATTGGGGATATAATACTTGAATTTCATAAATGCAAAATTACATTTTTTAAGATGCAATCGATGTGCACCGTTTTGCCGTTCGCTAAGGTTTTTTTCCTACTTTTGCGCCCGCACAACTAAACAAAAGTACTATGAAAAATTTTTACAAACTACTCTTTCTGGCAGCTTTTTTGCTGCTGTTCAGTTCAAATTCCATTGCCCAGTTCACGATTTCCGGTGAATTCAGGCCCAGGGCCGAATACCGTGACGGGTACACGAAACTCAGGGATTCCACCCAGTCTGCTTACGGGGATATACTCGGGCGCACCCGACTGATCTTCGACTACAAATCCGATAAGTTCATCACGCGGTTTTCACTTCAGCATGCTTATGTTTTCGGTGAAAACAACTTTTCAAACAGCGACACCGTCAGGAACAACACGGTGAACATCTTCGAAGCCTGGTTTAAGTACAGTTTCATGGATAATTTCGCTATCCGTGTTGGCCGTATTGCCCTGTCGTACGACGACCAGCGGCTTATTGGTTATAACAACTGGAGGCCCCAGGGCTCTGCTCATGACATCGTAGGATTCCAATGGGGGGCACCGAAGCACTCCTACCAGGGAGATTTCAGTTTTGCAGTGAACAACGCAGCCCCCGCAGGCGCATTCCTTTCAAACTACAGCATGAAGAATTACAAATACATGGGTTACGTATGGAACCAGATGAGCTTTTTCAAAGACATGCTGAAAGTATCTGTGATGGGGGTGGTCGATGCATTCCAGCTTCCGCTGCAATACAAATCAGTCAACAAATATGATACACTCTGGGTCCATAACAACAAAGACTCCATCATTGGCCATACGATAGTAAAAACCACAAGCCAGGTTCCCATCACAGGACCCGACCAGGTTTACGCCAGGTATACTGTCGGAGCAAATATTTGGTTCAACTGGAAAAACCTTGGTGTTTTTGCCAGCGGTTATTACCAGGGCGGCCATATCCAGGACGGTCGCAAGGTGGCAGCTTATATGTGGGCAGTGAATGTTTCATACCAGATAGTAAAGCCCTTTAGACTCCTTGTAGGCTGTGAACAGCTCAGCGGAACAAACAACGATCCCACTCTCGCAGCCAATGTTGCGAAGAAAGTCACCAGTTTCAACACCCTGTACGGAACAGCCCACCAGCTCTATGGTTACATGGACATGTTCAACAGCATGCTTTCGACAACGCCGAATTATCCCGGGCTGAACCAGCTTTACGCACGCGGTACAGTGAATTTCAGCAAGGTGACCTCCCTGGAGGCAACCTGGAGGTACTTCAGCCTTGGTTACCAGTACCTGACCGATATGAAAACAAAAGTCGGGCAGAACCTCGGATCTGAACTTGACCTTATGTTCCTTTACAAACCCCTGCCCAACGTGGAATTGAATGCAGCTTACTGCTACTTCTTCCCCACTTCGGCAATGGAAAAACTGAACAACCTTGCAAGCTCAGTCAGGGGATCACAGTACGTTTACCTGATGATCACCTACAAACCGAAATTCTTTACCACCGAAAAGAATTAGTTTTATCTTTGAAACATCCGGCGGGTGCAGGCTTGATGCCTGACGCCGGGTGTTTTTTTTACCATAAATCCATCCTCATGATTTTGCCCGGCAGCATCAATATTTCTGATTACAACTACGATCTGCCTGCTGACCGCATCGCCCAGAAACCACCTTTTGAAAGGGATGCCTCAAGACTGCTGGTCTTCCGTGACGGGCATAGCTCCGACGAACAGTTTTCGGGTATCTACCGCTTGATCCCCGAAGGGAGCACCCTCGTATTTAACGATACAAAGGTGGTCCGCGCAAGGCTGATATTTACAAAATCCACCGGCGGACTCATTGAGATCTTCTGCCTTGAACCCCTTACCCCTTCCACCGACCTTCAGATGGCCTTCAGTCAAAGAGGCAGTTCCAGCTGGAGCTGCCTTGTCGGGAATTCAAAAAAATGGAAAAATGAAATTCTTGTAATGCATGCGGATGACAAAGGTGGCTGGCTTAAAGCTGAACGAAAGGCAAGTCTCGGCGACGGGTGCTTCGAGATAGCATTCAGCTGGGCTCCTGCAAGCCTGTCGTTTTCGGAAGTGCTTGCAGCTGCAGGGAAAGTTCCGCTTCCGCCATATATTATAAGGGAACCTGCCGATGATGACATTGACCGCTACCAGACTGTTTATGCAAAACATGAAGGATCAGTTGCAGCTCCTACGGCAGGACTGCATTTCACAAAAGCAATCCTGAAACGCCTGGAGGCGGGGAAATGCATGGAACTTGGAGTTACCCTTCACGTGGGGCTCGGTACGTTCAGGCCAGTTAACGTAGCCGACATCCGTGAGCATATCATGCACCGTGAAGCCATTTCGGTAGAGTTGTCCACCCTTAAGTCCCTGAAGAGCAGGCTTGGCCACCCGGTTATTGCCGTTGGAACCACCTCGGCACGCACACTTGAAAGCCTTTACTGGCTCGGCGTAAAGGCATTGGCACATCCACATACAGAAACTTTAACAGTAGATCAGTGGGACCCTTACGAAATGGCCAGCTCTGAACTTCCAGGCCCGGCGGAAGCCCTGGATGCACTGGTTTCGTTTTTAGAAAGCAAAGGGCTTGACAAATACCAGGGAAGTACCAGCCTTATCATTGTCCCGGGATATCGTTTCAGGATTGTAAACAACCTTATCACAAACTTTCATATGCCGCAAAGCACCCTCCTTCTGCTCATAGCGGCATTTACAGGAGAGGCCTGGAAAGATGCATATTCACACGCACTTGCAAACAACTACCGCTTCCTTAGTTATGGTGACGCCTGCATGTTTTTTAGAAAATAAAAATACCATCTTTATAATTCTTTGTTTACTTTTGTTCTTCAAATTCAGGAAATCATGACTTTAGGCATTTTATTGATTTTTGGACTGGGCTCTCAGGAAATTATTTTCATTGCCCTGATAATTTTGCTTCTTTTCGGCGGATCCAAGATCCCTGAACTTATGAAAGGCATCGGCAAAGGCGTCAAAAGCTTTAAAGACGGTATGGCCGGAATAGAGGACGAACTTTCATCAGACAATAAAAAAGACCAGGCAAAAGACACTACCAAACCGGAAGAGAAAAAATAACCCGGTTTCCCTTTTTTTAAAGGCATCCATGCTGCAGTTTTTCTGCAAAATGTGGATGCCTTTTTTATTTGCCTTACAACCCACCGGCTGTGAATAGTTTAACAGTATTTGGAAACAGTCTGAATATAAATTTATAAAATATTTTTGAATCGCTTTGGTATCACCAAATAAATGTATTTACCTTTGTCGATATTTGCACAGAACCCCTATTATTCCCTCAATTTATGAAAAAGCTACTGATCTTAGGCGCAGGTACCGGCGGTACCATTATGGCCAACAAAATGCGAAAACTCCTTGAGCGTGACGAATGGGAAATCACCATCGTCGACCAGCACAAAACCCATTATTATCAGCCGGGTTTTTTATTCATGCCCTTTGGTTATTACAGCAAGCATGATGTAGTAAAACCCAAGACGAGCTTCATCCCTTACGGAGTAAATGTGATCTTCCAGGAAATCGAGAAGATCGATGCCCAGGCAAATGCTGTCCAACTGAAAGACGGCACTAAGCTCAGGTATGACTTCCTGGTCATAGCAACAGGGACCCGCACAGCCCCCGAGGAAACCCCCGGGTTGCAGGGCCCGCTGTGGCATAAGCAGATCTTTGATTTCTACACCTATGAAGGTGCCGCCGCCCTGGCCGGCTTTTTCAAAACATGGAAAGGTAAAGAACTTGTGCTGAACATTGCAGATATGCCGATCAAGTGCCCGGTAGCTCCATTGGAATTCGTCATGTTTGCCGATGCATTTTTTACAGAAAGGGGTCTGAGGAACGATATCAATATCACTTATGTGACCCCGCTTTCGGGAGCCTTTACAAAGCCTCGAGCTTCGAAGGTCCTGGGAGAACTGCTGGTTCAGAAAAACATTAACATAGTACCTGATTTCTATATAGAAAGGGTTGACAATGATAAGAAGGCTATTGTTTCCTACGACGAACGTGAGATCCCGTTTGACTGCCTGATCACTGTCCCTGTTCATAAAGGTGATCCCCTGATCGGCCGCAGCGGTCTCGGCGATGAAATGGACTTTGTGAAAGCCGATAAATACACCCTTCAGCAGGTTAACTTTCCCAATATTTTCGTGATCGGGGATGCAGGGAATTTCCCTACATCAAAAGCCGGTTCGGTAGTCCACTTTCAGGCTGACGTGCTTACCGAAAACCTGCTTTGCGCAATCGAGAACAGGCCGCTTACCGACAAGTTCGACGGGCATTCAAACTGCTATATCGAAACAGGTTTCGGCAAGGGTGCACTCATCGATTTTAACTACGATACAGAACCTTTGCCCGGTTCATTTCCTTTCCCCGGGATCGGACCCTTCGGACTTCTTAAGGAAACGCGCACAAATCATTACGGAAAACTCATGTTCCGCTGGATCTACTGGCATATCCTTCTTAAAGGAAAGGAAATGCCCATTGACTCCAAGATGACCATGGCAGGTAAAAAAATGTAAAAACCGGATTATGGCTGAAAAAGAATTACAGGAGCAAATGAATGAGCTCCATCAGAAAATGGACATGATCCTGGAATATGTTTCACTGCAGAACCAGAACAGGGAGGAAATCGACGATTTTGTTGAGGATGCAGGGATCATTGTCAAGGATGTGGTAAGGCATACCTCCGGCATGCTCGAAAATGCACAGGTTGAACTCGACCATGTCGATCTTCCCGGACTCATGATCAAAGTACTTCAGAACCTGGGCACCTTCCATGAAATGTTTGAAATGATGGAAAGTGCGAAAGATTTCATGAAGGATGTAACCCCTGTCCTTCACCAGGTTGGCCTTGATGCCGTAAATAAAATGAACGAGCTGGACCGTAAGGGATATTTTGAATATATTGTGGAACTTGGTAATTTCGTTGACAAGTGGGTGCAGACATTCACAAAAGACGATCTGATCAGGCTTCAAAGCAACCTTGAGAACATTGCGGGCATGATCAGGAATCTTACCGATCCCGGGCTTATGAAGGGCCTTAACAATATGACTAGAGTGCTTGCTGAAGTTAAACCGGATGACAAACTTGACAATAAATCCCTGTTTGGCTTGTTTAAACAGCTGAACTCGCCTGAGGTAAGGAAGTCACTGTCGTATTCACTAAGGCTGGTCAAGGAAATAGCGAAATAATGTACAATGTACCATGTACCATGTACAAATAAAAAAGGTTTCTTCAATTTGTACATTGTACATTGTAAATGGTACATTTACACAGGGTTTAAAAGAAAATCACATATATAACAAGGTTAAAAATCAATTAAACGATCAAAACAATGGCACAGAAAGTTTTTGCTGGAATCAGCGTAGATGTAAACGATGAAGGTTATATGACCGACCGCACTCAATGGACAAAAGACATTGCCCGGGAAATTGCCAAGGAAGAAGGCATTGAGCTCACCGATAAGCATTACCCGGTAATAGAATTCCTCCGTGAAAGGCATGCAAAAGGCGAAAGTCTCACGATCAGGTCGGTAGGGACCAGTGGTTTTATTGATATCAAGGGATTCTACCAGCTTTTTCCCGGGGCTCCCATGAAAAAAGCCGCTAAGATATCAGGTATTCCAAAACCCGCTTCCTGCGTTTAACAATCACAACACTAATAACAACGAACAATGACAAAAGAAGAATTTCCCCTGAAAAAAGTTTGCATTATCTGTGCAAAAGGCACCATAGAGGATGTTTATGCAACCCTGGTGATGAGTAACGGTGCAGTTATGGAAGGTATTGAAACCAGGATATTTTTCACTTTCTTCGGACTTGATGCGATCACGAAAAAACAGATGAACAGCCTGCATACCGGCACTATTGGCAATCCGGCAATGCGTATGCCCGGCGGACTGCCTTTCCCTACTCTGCTTGGCATGTTGCCCGGAGTGGAAGCCGGTGTATCTGCCATGATGAAAAGCCAGATGGAAGCCCTTGACATCCCTCCGGTACAGGAATTTCTTGAAATGATCGAGGCAGGCGGAGGCGAAGTTTATGCATGTAAACTGGCTATGGACATGTTCAAGCTCAAGAAGGAAGACCTTTGGGATGGAGTTAAGGCAGTGCTCACCGTTGGTGAGTTCTATGAAATGTGCGGCGGCCTCCAGACCCAGATCATCTTTACATAAAAATGACCAGGCACCGGGTGCCTGGTCATTTTTTTCAGCATTTTCGTACCTTCGTTCCATGAATTACTCTAACAGCTACAATGGACTGCAGGAGGCGCTTTCGGCCGGCCTGCCAGAGGTCGAATTCGACGGGATGGTAATCAACCGCACTGAATTCAGGTCCCTGTCGCACGGCCTGCTTCCAGGCAACCAGCACTACCACTGCAAAAAGCACGACAAGGATATCTCTTATCCTGTCTCGTATTTCAATGACATCGGGACTTTGCACGACGACATCCACATTACCGATGCTTTCGTTGAAGAAAACAGGCATTTTACCATGCATATGATGAGGCCTGCGGGAAGCGGAAAAGCTAAGAACTTTACCTTGCTGTTTCATGGTTTTAATGAGAAGAACTGGAGCAAGTATCTTCCCTGGGCAAAGGCCATCTGCCTTCACACCAACAGCATGGTCGTGATGTACCCCATCGCCTTCCATATGCAGCGCGGCCCTTCCCAATGGAACGATAAACGAAAAATGTTCGCAAGCAGCGAAGCCCGCAAGCAAAGATTTCCGAATATCATCCATTCTTCCCTTACCAATGTTGCCATAAGCATGAGGCTGCATTCAATGCCGCAAAGGTTTATCTGGTCGGGATTGCAGACGTATTACGACGTGATCCAGTTCATAGAGGAATGCAGGGAAGGAAAACACGAATATATTAACCCGGGGTTTTCGTTCAATATTTTTGCTTATTCTGTAGGCGGATTACTTGCTGAAATCCTTAAACTGACAAACCATAATGATTATTTCGGGAGGACCAAAGTATGCCTGTTTTGCAGCGGGGCAGTCTTTAACAGGCTTTCACCCGTAAGCAAATATATCCTCGACAGCGAGGCAAACGTAGCCTTGTATTCTTACCTCGTGGAGCATTTCGACAGCTTCCTGAAAAAGGACCCTTTGCTGAAGCATTTTATTGAAGAGGACCATCCCGAAGGCAAGACCTTCAGGGCTATGCTTGACTATGCGAAAATGAGGGATTTCAGGGAAGGCCTCTTCCGAAGATATGCAAAGGATTTTTATGCCATTAGCCTGAAAAAAGATACCGTGATCCAGTCATTTGAGATCATCAATACCCTGCAGGGAGCTTTCCGGGATATTCCAATCCCTGTGGAGGAACTCGATTTTGAACACCACTATACCCACGAAAATCCATTTCCGCTAAGTGTTTCTGAAGCCCCCCTGATCGACAGGAACTTTGAAATGATATTTGAAAAGGTTGGAAGATTTATGATGGGATAAGATCCTGGAAGAAAAATCTTTCATCTCGGAGAACAACCTCGCCCGGGGTAAACTCAATCTTATTCCTGAACAGGGGTCCCTGAAAAACGAAAGAATGGAATTCGCCATTCTCACCGCATGGATCCACGCCCTGCGGGAGGTCGTTAAGAAATTGCTGATCGAACATCCGCCCCGCGAAACTTTTATCAAGCACATTTGAATCTATGCAGGTGATCACTGCCCTGAACCCTTTCTCAATGAAGCTCCGGGTTAGTTCGGCAGTGTTCATGTTCCAAAGAGGGAAGATGGCGCTCATGCCTGCTTTCGCCAGGTTTTGTTCACGGTACGCCCTTAAATCCTCAAGGAAAATATCACCGAAAACAACCGATGCAATTCCCTGTTCCTTATATTCAAGCAATGCCTCCTTCATGTTCTTCTCATATTCCTCGTTGGTTGCCTGGGTGGTGATGCTGACTATTTTCAGAGGAATGTTAAGCGAGGCTGCCTGTTGTTCAAGCAGTACCCGCCTTACTCCATGCATGCTTATTCGGTCATACCCTGAAGTTACAGTTGTAAGCAGGGCTGCAATTTCGCAAGAATGCTTTTGCCGGAGCTCATAAAGCGCCATTGCGGAATCCTTGCCCCCGCTCCAGGAAAATAGAAATGATTCTGCTGGTATCAAAACAATTGCTTAAACAGGACGAAGTGTAAAATTAATCATCCTTCACTCATATTTGTACATTGTACATTCTTTCATCCGTTCCTGCTGATCTGCTGCAGAAGATCCAGGTCGTTGATCTGAACATGACGCTCATCAACCGACAGTATTCCGTCGTCTTTTAACTTCAGCAACACCCTGGTTGCGCTTTCCCTTGAAATGCCTATAAGATCGGCCAGCTCCTGCCTGGTAAAAGGAATTTCGAACTCCTGTGCCTCGTAGATTATCCTTGCAAAATACAGGAGGGCGTCGGCCACCTTGCCATACGTCTTTTTCTGCGACTGGCTCATGAACCTGTGGAAATTATTAAGGCTGTCGCGGGATACGGAAACCAGGATCTGGTATGCAAATTCGCCATTCTCCCTGATCAGTTTATTGAAAATGCTGATGTCAATATAGCAAACCCTGATGTCCTCCAGGGCGGCGTAAGAATAATGATTTACCCTGTCACCAAATAAGGATGGCAATCCCAGGTAGCTGAATTTCTTGACGATCTGAAGAATCTGTTCTTTCTGGGTTGAAGTTCTTACATATTCTTTGACCAAACCCGATTTCAGGTATATAATGTTGGAGTTTAAAGAACCTTCATGAATGATGATATCTCCTTTTTTAAATTCGGCTTCCCTGCTATTTTCATTAACTTTGTCAAGCTCAGCTGCATTAAGTACGGCTGCTGCACAGGATTTTACCTTGCATTCACGGCAGGGGATTTTTAGAGGCAGGGGATCGGGGAACATTTTCTTTTAAAAACTTAGAATTTTGCCCACAAAGATGCGCAAAATTTCACATACATTGTGTGATATTCGTCACATTAATTAAAGATACTTAACACATTATTATGACTAACTGGCAATGATTATACGTTGCCATTATCATATTTTCACGTATCGAGTATCACGCCTCAACCTTCTCAAACTGCACATGGTCTTGGTAATTTTGACCTCATGAATTCAGACTTCCGTTCAATTGAACCAATTATGGGGTTTGAGTAAACGAAAAGACCTATGAAAGCAGCAATTCCAACCAATGATGGATTAATGATGGCATCTTCCTTCGAGGAGGCAAGGGGGTTTCTTGTTCTGAATATTGAGTTAGGTAAAGTAATAAAAGAAGAGATGATAGGGAGCAACGCGGGAAGAAGTTCAACTGCCGGAAACGTTTTTGACCTGTTAAACGATTGCACAGCGGTTCTTACTGGCAATATCACTGATGCTTCGAAAACAATTCTTGAAAATAGGAATATTTCAGTTATTGCCAGCCAGGACAGTATCATCACCAACGTCATCATGAATTACCTCGGCCATGAGGTCGGAAAAGTAGCCGACACTTGTTGTTGTCCGTGATGAGATAATCCTGATATGAACCTCGAATCTTACTTCAAACCATTTCGCATTGAAACCATTGGTAACGAGCACAAGTACGTTACCCAGTATGGCCTGCAAAAGATGGTTTACGCCGACTGGATAGCCAGCGGACGTTTATATTGGCCCATAGAAAATGTTATTACTGACAGGATTGGCCCTTTTGTTGGCAATACTCATACAGAGACCAGCGAAAACGGAAAACTGATGACCCGGGCATATAACCTGGCGCATGAGAATATCAAACAGCATGTTAACGCCGGGCCCCAGGATGTGATACTGACCACGGGCTTTGGTATGACTTCCGCAGTGGTCAAATTTCAGAGGATACTCGGTTTAAAATCCTGCACTCTGATTTCCGACACCGGGTGCCTGAGGGAAAACACCAGGCCGGTGATCTTCATCTCCCATATGGAGCATCATTCCAATCATACTTCCTGGTATGAAACAGTGGCTGACGTTGTGGTTATTGAGCCGGGGAAAGACCTGCTGTTCGACCTGAACCACCTGGAGGATGCCCTGAAACTGTATCATGGGAAACAACAACTGATCGGATCATTCACTGCCTGTTCCAATGTTACCGGGATCAGGACACCCGTGCACGAGATCGCAGCTTTGATGCATAAATACGGAGGCAAGGTATTTATTGACTATGCGGCGTCCGCACCCTACGACGATATCAATATGCATCCTGCCAACCCTGAAGAATCACTTGATGCAATTTACTTTTCCCCTCATAAGTTCCTCGGTGGGCCCGGTTCTTCGGGCGTGCTGATTTTTAACTCTGCTCTCTATAAAAACAAGGTACCCGATCAGCCGGGTGGCGGCACCGTCGATTGGACAAATGCCTGGGGGGAATACAAGTTCATAGATGATATTGAAGTGAGGGAGGACGGCGGGACCCCGGGCTTCCTGCAGGCCATGCGTGCCGCTCTGAGCATTGACCTGAAGAACAAGATGGGGGTCGACATGATCAGAAAACGTGAAGAAGAACTCCTTTTGCTTGCGTTCAGAGGCCTAAAACCCATCCATGGCTTGCATATCCTTGCAGAAAATACCACCGACAGGCTGGGAGTAATTTCATTTTATCTTGAAAACATCCATTATAACCTTGTTGTATCATTGCTCAGCGACCGTTTCGGCATCCAGGTGAGGGGCGGTTGCGCCTGCGCAGGTACTTACGGCCATTACCTGCTGGATGTAAGTCATGAGAAATCAAAACAGATCACCGACAGGATCTCTAATGGCGATCTCTCACAGAAACCAGGCTGGATAAGGCTTTCGCTTCATCCGACCATGAAGGACGAAGAAATACAATTTATAACCGATGCCATTGGCCAGGTTGGAAGGAACCACAAGGAATGGGTTCAGGATTATACTTATAACAAGCATACCAACGAATTTATTTTGAATAAAACACATAATGACAGCATTAATATAAATAGCTGGCTGTCACTAAAAAGTTAAAATCATGCCAACACTTGAAATTGAAGGAAAAACATTTAATGTTGACGGGGACGGGTTTCTTTCCAGCCCGGAGATCTGGACTGAAGAGGTGGCAAAGCTTTTCGCAAAGTACGACGGGATCAACGAAATGAATGAAAAACATTGGGCCATTGTAAAGCTCATCCGCAGGAATTGGGAAGAAAAAGCGATGGCCCCTATGGTTCGCACTCTCTGCCAGGAGAGCGGTGTCAAACTCCGTGAGATCTATGAATTATTTCCGCTCGGACCTGCAAGGGGAGCCTGCCGTATCGCCGGGCTGCCGAAACCTGATGGTTGCGTGTAAAACTGTTTCAAGCCTATGCCCTGGTATCAGTTGATAAGCCTTGTGGCTTTCCTCATTTGTGCTTGCATTCTTTTGTTTCATCTTTTCCGCCTCTTCCGGCTTGGATCACCTGAAGATTTTGCGCCTCCTGCCGGTAATGTAAAGGAAGCAACGCTGTATTCATTCACCGGGGCTATGAGCCCGTTAAAAAAGGAATCAGCCTTTCTGCACCTGCCCACGTATACTGCAGGCATTATCTATCACCTCGGGACTTTCATCTCTTTGTTCCTTATGTTCTTTATGTGGGCGGATTTTGTTTTCCCAAAACCCCTGGCCGGGGGTTTAGCCTCTTTCATGCTGATCTCTTCCGGATGTGGTGCCTCGATCCTCATCAAACGATTTGTGAATCAAGGTCTCAGGCATCTCTCCAGTCCGGATGACTATATTTCGAATATCCTTGTGACAGCTTTCCAGGTCATATCCGGTTTGATCTTATTGTTTCCCGGTCTTTTTGCATCGGCATACTTTATAATTGCAGCTCTTTTACTTCTTTACATTCCTGTTGGCAAACTTAAACACCTGCTCTATTTTTTCTTTGCCAGGATGCAACTGGGATTTTTCTTCGGCAGCCGGGGCGTTTGGCCTCCGCAATCAAATACTATAAACCCCGGCAAGCCCCGGCCCAAAGTTCCGCCCCAGGGCGGGGAATTAACCAGGAGAGATTAAAAACATGCCCTGATCCATGGAAAAAGCTCTGATTGAAAAAGGATTAACAGTTTTTGAAGATGTCCATGATGCCAGGTTGTTGACCCATCTGAACAGCTGCGTGCACTGCGGCTTATGCGCAGAGTCATGCATATATTTCAAGGCTATCGGTGACGATCGTTTTACTCCTGCAAGAAAAGTCGATCTTGTTTCTTCAGTTTATCGCAGGTACTGCACCTTCACTGGCCGTCATGCTCCCTGGCTTGTCAATGCACGCGAACTGGATGATGAAACCAGCAAAGAGATGGTTGACCTTCTGTTCGGCGCCTGCACCATGTGCGGCCGCTGCACTATGCACTGCTCCATAGGGGTGGATATTGCCTATGTTGTAAGGATAGGAAGGACCATGCTTTCGAACATGGGAATGGTCCCCGGCAGTTTGCAGTCGACTGTAAAAGCTGCTGTTGAAACAGGTAACAATATGGGAATCCCGGTAAATGAGTATGTGGATACCCTGAAATGGATGGAAGAAGAACTTGCCGATGAGCTGAACTCAAAAGAAGCAAGGATCCCCATTGACGAACCCGGTAAAAGGATACTTTACACCCTTAATCCAAGGGAGCCGAAGTTCTTCCCCCTTTCGATCAGCGCAATGGCAAAGATCTTTTATGCCGCAGGGGAAAGCTGGACTCTTTCCTCAGCGATGTACGATATTACCAATTATGCCTATTTCTCGGGAAACCAGGCTGAAGCCAGGCTGATCGCAAAACGATTGTGGGATGAGATGGATAAATTGGATGCATCCACTCTTATACTCGCTGAGTGCGGCCATGGCTCAAGAGCCCTGCGCTGGGAATCTCCCAATTATCTTCAGAACCACTTTCCTTTCGGGGTTAAAACTTCAGTTGAGTTGATTGCAGGTTATTTAAGGGAAGGACGTATCAGGCTTGACAAGGAAAAATTCAAGGAAGCTGTCACCCTGCATGACCCCTGCAACCTGGTAAGAAACGGAGGGATCTGCAATGACCAGCGGTTTATCCTGAATGAATTCATCAGCGATTTCAGGGAAATGGCACCGTATGGAACCGACAATTACTGTTGCGGGGGCGGGGGCGGACAACTTGCCATGAGCGAATATAATGAAAGAAGGATGAAGACCGGGGGAATCAAGGCAGAACAGATAAGCAAAACAGGCGCAAAGATCGTGGTTTCCCCCTGCCATAACTGCGTGGACCAGCTAAGCCAGATCAATTTTGCATTTAAACTGAACATCCAGGTCAAAACCCTTGCCGAAATCGTTGCCGATGCGCTCATTCTATAAGACCAAAAGAAATCCTTCACTCAAACAAATCATATGACAAAGCTGATTTACCTGGACAACTCCGCCACTACCTTCCCGAAACCTGAAGTGGTTTATACATTCATGTGTGACTTTTACCGCGAGCACGGGGTGAACCCGGGGCGCTCGGGGTTTGATGCGGCTATTGAAACTGAAGAAGTGATCATGGCAACCCGAAAGATGCTGACATCCCTGTTCAACGGCAATGATCCAAACCGTTTAACTTTCAGCTACAATGCAAGCGATTCCCTGAATATGATAATCCAGGGACTGGCCCGGCCAGGCGACCATGTGATCACCACGAAACTTGAACATAATTCGGTACTTCGGCCTTTATACCACCTCGAAATGGAGAAGGTCATCGAAGTAAGTTATATTTCATTCGACTCCCATGGTTATGTAGACCCCGAGGATTTTAAAAAAGCTCTCAGGCCGAATACGAGGTTTGCCGTGGTGACCCATTGCTCTAATGTGATAGGAACTATTCAGCCTGTTGAGGAGATCGGTAAGATATGCAGGGAAGCCGGAGTTTATCTTGTTGTTGACGGGAGCCAGAGTGCAGGCGCTGTTCCTGTCGATATGAAAAAAATGAATATTGACGTGTTTGTCTTCACCGGGCATAAATGTCTCATGGGTCCAACTGGCATAGGCGGTTCATATGTGATGGATGGTGTGCCGGTGAAGCTTACGCGTTTCGGAGGCACGGGTGTGCGTTCAGCCCAGAGGACTCATCTTGAAGAATATCCTTACCGCCTCGAATGCGGAACTCTCAACCTGGTCGGTGTTGCAGGATTGAATGCAGGAGTGAGATGGATACAGGAACAGGGGATAGACAATCTGCATAATAAAGAAATACAACTATGGGATAAGCTGAGAAAAGGAGTGCAGGGTTTAAACAATGTGACCACCTATTGCGCCGACAGCCCCCTTGCAAAAAATCCTGTACTGAGTCTTAACATCAAAGGATTTGAATCAGGTGATGTGGGAACCATGCTCGATGTTGATTACAACATAGCCTGCCGAACCGGCCTGCAATGTGCGCCTCTTGTCCATGAAGTTCTCGGGACCGATAAGACCCACGGAACCGTACGTCTTAGTATCGGAGCCTTTAACACTGAAGAAGAAATCGATACTGCCGTGAATGCAATAACTGAAATTTCTTCGATCAGGAAATAAATCTCCTGCCTTCTCAGGTATCAGAGGTTTCGGTAGCTGTTGCAGCAAACAACCTTTTCAACCTGTTCGGACCTGTCAGGGCTTTCTTCCAAGGGTCTGGCTTACAAACAAAACATCTTCCCGCCCGGTAATTTCAGTATGTGCCTGGTCGCAGTAATCAAGGATCTGCTGTTTCAGCTCATCAGTCCATAAATCGGGTTCAACCGCGCTGTACAGGTTGGCATAACTCCTGATCACGTTATAGAAATCAGTGTGTCCCACTGTTGAAGGAGAGACATGCCTGAGAACAGATTCCACACCGGAAAAACCCTGGTCTTTCAAATATTTCGGCAATGCCAGGGAGATCCTTGGATGAGAGCCGATATTCTGGTAGAACTCAAGCTCCTTATCCCTGAATAGTTTCCAGGTACGGTTCCCTGCATAGCTGGTAGCTATGAAATACTCGGTGATCATCAGTATACCGCCACTCCTGAGCTTTGTAAAAGAATCCGAGATAAACTCAGGTACATTCTTCATATGCTCGACAGCAAATCTTGCCGTGATCAGATCAAAATTTCCGTAAGGAAAGGAATGGTCAAATAGTTTATGTTCAAACGACAGGTTAGTTGCGCTGTGTTTCTCACTGGCCGATGAGATCAGCTCGGGATCAGCATCAACGGCTTTATACATCACAGCAGGAGTCAACCCGGCCAGCCCCGAAATGAAATTTCCCTCTCCCGTTCCTACGTCAAGAACAGATGTAACCTTGTTTTCCAGGATCAGTCCCCTGAGATACTTATATTCAAAAGATGAAAAGGCCCTGGTTTGTGCCTCATAACAACCCCTTACAAAATCAATGATCCCGAGGATCCGTTCATTTACATTGCTCATAACTGAATTTTATTTTTCTTATCGATCTATGGTTTTATAATCATTAGTCATTAAAACGGGAATCCCGGGAGCGATTAAATCAAAGCAAATCCATACGACATTGGAATTGTAAAATTCGTGTTTTTTTGAAAACCCTTTATCCTGTTGATAGAAATCTCTCCCTGTGGCATTACTTTTCGATAAAGCTCTTCATAATCATGAAAAAACTGAACGGTATCAAATTTCTGAATTTTCTTTAAAGGAAATGGGTTGGCCGCTAAACGCAGCAGAGGCAGAGCCTTGATATTTGCTAAATTATAATATTTATACCTGCCACACGAAAAGTTGATTTTTATTATCGGATTACTTATCTTTACCTTATCTGAATTTTTACAACCTAGTGAAAATTCATATTTAACACCTTTGATATGAATAAAGGGAAAAAGACAACGGACAAACCACAAGGAAACGAAGAAGCATTGCAGTCAGAACTTGCCTCATTGAAATCCAGTTACGAAGAATGCTCGGCAACTCTTAAAAAAGTCGCGTTCGAGCTTGGAGAGCGCCGCAAGGAACTGCGCTGCCAGAACAGGATGTCGGAGATCTTCTCTGATCTCTCGCTTGGGCTTGATGAAATTTGTTTGCAGGTTCTGGACCTCATCCCTCCTGCCTGGCAGTTCCCGGTGAGGACCGGGGCTATGATAGTTTTGGAAGGAAAGACATTCAGGACAAAGGGGTTCAGTGATAAAAGCCCTCAGCTGCAACAGGACATCAATGCCGAAGGTGTAAAAGCTGGCGAAGTGAGGATAAGCTTAAAGGTTCCGCGCGGGAAAACCGAAGCAGCGCCATTCCTCCCGGAGGAAAACGACCTGATTCAGTCCATAACACTAAGGATGGGTAATGTTGTTGCACTTAAAAAGAGGGAACAGGCTAGAAGAAAAGGTGAGGCGCTCTATCATTCAATACTCTCAGCTTCTCCCGATGTCATTACCATTACTGACTTGGAAGGAACGATACAATTTTCATCTGAAAGGGCTGTGAAGATGTTCGGCGCTGCCAGCTCAACTGAGTATTTAGGACATCCCATGCTTGAATATATTGATCCTTCGGACCATGAAAAAGCAAAGAATGAAATTGGAAAAATGCTTTCGGGCCAGCTATCCGGCGCAGCCGATTATACAGCCGTCAGGGCCGATGGGAGTAAATTCGATGTCGAAGTAAACGGTGAATTTCTCAGGGATGAGAACGGCCGGCCAGTGCAGATGATCTTTGTGGCCCGTGATATCAGCGACAGGAAAAACGCCGAACGCAATCTCTCCAGGACCGAGGAACGCTTTAAAAGCATGGTTGAGAATCTCAACGATGTGGTGTATGAAGTGTCGAATGATGGAATTGTCAATTATGTGAGCCCGTCGATCGAAGGCTTCCTTGGCTTTAAGCCGGAAGAACTCGTTGGCAGGAATTTTTTCGGGAATATGCATGAAGATGACCGACCGGGGATAATGCAAAAACTCGGTGAACTGAATAAACGTGATTATGATTTTCTTGAATACCGTTATTATAATAAAGCCGGGGAAGTCCGCTGGGTGCGATCCTCCACCACAGCAATGTTCGAAAATGAGAAGCTGATCGGGGGGCGGGGGGTACTCATAGATATCACTGAAAGAAAAAAAACTGAACATGCCCTGAAGGAAAGCGAAACACTATACCGCAGCCTGATCGACAGTGCCGACGCTGCCATTTTAGTTCTTGATAAGGAAGGTCGTTACAAGTATATTAATGCCATCGGGGCCCGTGATCTCGGTTTGCCTGCCGACAAGATACTGGGAAAGAGGATCCATGATGTGTTCCCCCCTGATGTAGCTGAATCCATCATGTCGAATGTGGATTTTGTATTTTCAGAAAATACAGGCAGAGTTGTGGAAGAACGGATCGTTCTTGGAGGACGAGAGAGATGGTACAGGACCAGCACCCAGCCTGTAAGGAATGAAAGCGGGGTACCTGTATCTGCCCTGTTATTTGCTTCTGATATTACAGGCAGAAAAGAAGCTGAGCTGTTGGTCAGTCAGAGTGAGCAAAAGTACAGGACGCTTTTCGAATATTCTCCTGATGGATACCTGATCTTCCGGGATGGGATCTTTGTTGAATGCAACAAGACTTCTGAAAAGCTGGTTGGAGGCAGCAGGGCCGATATTGTCGGGAAACGACCCGACGAAATTTCACCGGAATACCAGCCAAACGGGAAACGATCCTTTGATTATGTGATCGAAGTGGTTAACGAAGCTTTTGCAACGGGTAAAAATGAATTTGAATGGACTCACAGGAGAGTTGATGGAACCGAGTTTCTGGCTCTGATCCACCTTGCCCCTGTCCATTATGAAGGCCGGGATGCCCTTCTTGTTTCATGGAAAGATGTCACTTTGCTTAAAGAAGCTGAGAACAAGGTTAAAAAGAGCGAGGAAAAATACCGCAGCCTGTTCGATTTTTCACCCGACGGATACCTGATCGTTAAGGATGGTGTTTATGTTGAGTGCAACAAGGTGGCGGAAGTAATGGCGGGCGGGGATCGATCCAGGATCATAGGGGCTTCCCCGGATATGCTTTCCCCTGAATTTCAGCCTGGCGGCCGCAGGTCAGAAGACCTTGCAAAGGAATATAACAGGGAAACCATGGAAAAGGGGAAAAATTCCTTTGAATGGGTACATACCCGTTTCGACGGGACTGAATTCATTGCAATGGTCAACCTCGCTGCAATTGATTATGAAGGAGGCAAAGCCATCCTGGTTACCTGGAAAGATATCACAGCTCTCAGGGAAACAGAACTTGCAATCAGAAAAAGTGAAGAGAAGTACCGGCTGATGTTTGAGACGATCCGCGACGTCTTTTATGAAGCCGATCTTGAGGGGAATATCCTTGAGATCAGTCCATCGGTCAAAATCCTTTCAAAAGGTCAGCTCACCCGGGAAGAACTGATAGGCCAATCTCTATTTACTTATTATCAAAATCCTGAGGACAGGAACAGGTTCCTTTTGAAATTAGCCGAAAAAGGAACAGTAGACGATTTTGAGGTAATGCTCAGGAACAAAGACGGCTCCGTCATCCCTGTTTCTTTATCCTCCGGGTTTTTATATGGTCAGGAGGGGAAGCCCTTGAAAATTGCGGGCAGTGTGCGTGATATTACTGAACGCCTGCGTGCCGACGAGGAGATGCGTAAATTCAGGACAATAGCCGACGAAGCAAATTACGGGATGGCTATTGCCGCCCTTGATGGTACAATGCTCTATTCGAATGAGTATTTTGCCAGGATGCACGGATGGGAGGTCAGCGAGGTCATGGGGAAAAACCTTTCCATGTTTCACAGTGAACAGCAGATGATCCGTGTGGCTGAGGTTATAGGACTTCTCCAAAAGAACGGTAAATTCCAGGCTGAAGAGGTATGGAGAACCAGGAAAGACGGTTCTTCTTTCCCTTCACTGATGAATGCCGTTGTGGTCTACAATAACGGAATACCGCAGTATATGTCGGCCACTGCACTCGATATTACAGAGATCAAGGAAAAAGAAAGAGAGATCAGGAAACTAAGCCTGGCCATCGAACAAAGTCCTGTATCAATTGTCATTACCGATCTGCAAGCCAACATACAATACGCAAGCCCTGCATTTCATACTATTACAGGCTACTCTTTCGAGGAGGTAAAGGGGCAAAATGTCAGGCTGCTGAAGTCAGGAAAGACCCCTGATTCGGTATACAAGGACCTTTGGGAGACCATCACTGCAGGAAAGCCCTGGCAGGGTGAATGGGTCAACAGGAGGAAGGATGGCAGCTTCTACTGGGAAAGCATCAACATCACACCGGTCCTGGATGAGAAGGATGAGATTTCAAGCTTCCTGGCAGTCAAACAGGACATCAGCGAAAGAAAAAAAGCAGAACAGGAAATCAGGGACCTGAATACGAACCTTGAACAAAAAATCGCAGACAGGACTGCGGAGCTGGCTCTGGCAAATGATGGTCTGACCAGGGAAATAGAAGAAAGAAAGCAAATCGAAGAAGAACTTAAAAAAGCAAGGAAAGAAGCCGAAGGGGCAAACCAGGCAAAAAGCGAATTCCTTTCCAGGATGAGCCATGAGCTGAGGACGCCTATGAATTCTATCCTTGGTTTTGCCCAGCTCCTTGAGAGAGGGGAGCTGAATCCGGGACAGAAAAAAGGAGTCTCGCATATTCTCAGGAGCGGCAAGCATCTTCTGGAACTGATCAATGAAGTGCTTGATATTTCCCGCATCGAAGCAGGCCGCATTTCGTTTTCACCTGAACCGGTACAACTCCATGGAGTAATCACTGAAATGATAGATATCGTTCAGCCACAGGCAAATGCAAGGCAGATCACACTTGAAGTCATTCAATCCGATACCATGCAGCTTTCGGTGAAATCCGACAGGCAGAGGTTGAAACAGATACTGCTGAACCTGATCAACAATGCCATCAAATATAATGTGGAAGGAGGTTCAATCCGGATAAAGGCAGAACTTCTTCCTCTTAATTCCCAGGGCTGGGTTCCTGTCAGGGTTTCAGTGAAAGACACAGGACAAGGAATCCGTCCGGAGGATTTATGCAGGCTTTTCGTGCCCTTTGAAAGGATAGGAGCGGAAAATTCCGAAACAGAGGGAACCGGGCTCGGCCTGGCAGTTGTTAAAAAACTGGTTGACCTCATGGGTGGTCTGATTGGTGTGGAAAGCACGCCAGGTGTGGGATCAACTTTCTGGATTGAAATGCCGCTGACTGAAAGCCAGCTGGAGCCATTAAAGAATGGGTTGTTGACCTGCGATGTAAAAAAGCTTGAGGACCATTGGGATGGAACAATTCTTTATATTGAAGACAACAAGCCGAATATCGACCTGGTTAATGACATTATTGACTCCACCAGGCCCGGCATAAAGCTTATTACTACAATGTATGGGAAGCAGGCCGCCAGGCTGGCCCTGAACCATAATCCGGACCTGGTCCTTTTAGATCTCAATCTTCCCGACATTAATGGTGCAGAAGTGCTTAGAATTCTGAAAGCGGATGAGAACACACGAAGGATCCCTGTCGTGGTGATCACGGCAGACGCAGTCCCTGATCACATCAAGCCATTGCTGAAGGAAGGGGCAATGGATTGCCTGATTAAACCTCTGGAAATAGATAATTTCCTTAACATACTTGACAAGATCTTTCCCAAAATGTAATAGCTGCATAGCATGGAAACGAACCTGAAAAAATCTCGCATCCTTATCGTGGATGACCAGATCGCGAATATTGAAATGCTTGAGGGTTGTCTTGAAATGGAAGGTTACACCAAAGTGAGTTCCACAACCGATTCACGCAAAGTAATCCCGCTCCTGGATAGCTTCAAACCCGACCTGATATTGCTGGACCTGATGATGCCCTTGCTTTCAGGGTACGAGGTTATGGAGCAACTTAGAGTTAAAGTAGCCAAAGATGACTTCCTGCCGGTTTTGGTTCTTACCGCGGATATCACACAGGAAGCCAAGCAGAAGGCTCTTACTCTTGGTGCCACCGACTTTCTCACCAAGCCTTTCGACCTCACTGAGGTCGGCCTCAGGATCAACAACCTCCTGTTTGCAAGGTCTTTAATGCACCAGTTGAAGGATCAAAACCTGATCCTGGATGAAAAAGTGAAACAAAGAACAGCCCAGCTGGAACAGAGTAACATCGATCTGACAGTAGCCAGGGACAAAGCACAGGCCAGCGATAGGCTAAAGACGGCTTTTATGCAGAATATTTCCCATGAAGTAAGAACACCACTGAACGGTATCCTGGGATTCAGCAAACTGATGGCAGAACCGGATCTCAGTGCAGCTGACAGGCGAAATTTCCTGAGTTTCCTCGAGACATCCACAAACCGCCTGATACAGACAATTACTGATTATATGGACATCTCTCTGATTGCCACTGGTTCCCTGGAAATTGCAAGGAAACCGGTTGCAATCAATGATATCATGAGAGAAACGAAAAACCTTTACAGTAAAGCCTTTGAAAGTAAATCACTGGCCCTGGATTTCGCGATTCACAATTCCTTAAATGAAATTTATATTAAAACAGATCCTGAGCTTTTACGCAAAATAATTTCGCATCTCCTCAGTAATGCATTAAAATTCACCTCTGCCGGCACTGTGACTGTCGATTATTCAATCACCAAAGACAACTTTATATTTAGTGTGGAGGATACCGGACAAGGTATCTCAGAAGAGGCAAGGGAAAGAATATTTGATCCCTTTATGCAGGAAGATATTGCGACGACGAGAGGTCATGAGGGAAGTGGACTTGGGCTTTCGATTGTCAGTGGTTGCATCAGGCTGCTTGGTGGTGAACTTAAACTAAAATCCCGGAAACATATTGGTTCAGTCTTTACTGTTATTCTGCCTGTCGGAGAAGTAAAGAAAAATGATGAAACAAACCTTGTGACTTCCCCTGACACTAAAGTGAAATCTCCGGTGTTGCTTGTTGCTGAAGATGATGATGCCAACCGTCTCTTCCTTGAAGTTGTACTGAAAAAGATCGGGCCCACGGTGCTTGTGGCCACCAATGGCAAGGAAGCAGTGGAGTTGTGCCGCGCCCATCCTGAGATCACACTGGTGCTGATGGATATCAAAATGCCTGTCATGAATGGGCTGGAGGCAACCCAGGAGATTAAAACATTCAGAAAAGACCTGCCTGTCATAGCCATCACTGCCTATGCAATGAGCGGTGATGAACAAAAGTTCCTCGCTGCCGGCTGCGATGATTTCATCCCGAAGCCGGTAACAGTCGGTTCCCTGGAGAACAAGCTAAAGGAATACGGAGTTTCATAAGATCAGGTTTGGGAAGGGGTGAAAAAAGTATCTAAAAGGCCGCCAGGAATAAACTGAGTTATATTTTATTTCCTTTTTTCATAAGCCTTTAAACCTTCACTGATAAGACTGAGGATCCCGGGTTTTTCAAAATCAGCAGCAATTCCCCGATGAACCGCAATCGCAGGTAGGTTCCGTTCCCCTTAAAATCCCGTTAATGATGCCTGCGGCACAGCCTACTTCCGACCTTACACTTAGAGCATGTTCCTGGCAATTTCTCTCACAGGCACCGCATTCCATGCAAAGATCCCTGTTCACTATCACCGCCTTCTTATTGACTATTTCGAAAACGTTGTGCGGACAAACAATGGTGCACATCCTGCAGCCGTTGCATTTCACCTCATCCAATTCGAGGGTGACCACATTGCTCAGGTAAACTAGTCCTTTCATACATTAACAAATTTTGAGATCACCCATAAAATAACGCCCAGTGCAGCCATGCCTATTTGCACGGGCAAAGCAGTCTTCATTTCCTTTTGCACACCCGAAAGGGAAGTGAATGTGCTGCTGCCCGTGAAGTTCATTGCAAGGAAGGACGATAGACCACCGATCATCAGGAACAAGGAGGCAGTTTCAATCCATCCTGTACCTGTCATGTGAGACAACGATAATACAGTCGCAGAGAACCAGCCCAGCAGCAACCCCTTGAGCGCAAATCGCCTGAAAGGGATCCAGGGCAGCAAGAGAGGAGTAACGGCAAGCCCTGTAAGGTACCACCAAGAGGCTGAAAGTCGCCCTGAGGCCATCCTCGAATGCAAGGTCAAGCGAATATCCATGCCTGCTCAGCCCGGATAAAAGGATGAATACAGCCGGAACAACTAACAAATAAAACCTGCCATATGAAAGTTCGACCGGGATGAGCTTTATTCGCTCCCACAAAGGAAATTTCACGGTACGCATTTCAGGGGTTGCTTTCATCCCCTGCTTCATGAATTCGCTGATGTCAGCAGAACTTACCGGTCCGTAAACAACCCTGAAACCTGTCTGCGATTTTACCTCGTGGGCCGAAACACCGGTGGCTCCGAGTTGAGGGACTATAACCCGGCGACGAGTAACTATTTTACTCGGATCGGCCCTGGCGATCCTGTTGACAAGCTCCTTTGTACCAAAGGTTCCTTTCCCGGCTGCACACTATACATTGATCCCCCGGGTATCCAGGATGAGCAGCCATGCATCCATCCCGGCAAGCGCTTTTCTAACATGGTCAAAAGTGAGTTTGAAATTGCAGGTAATATAATCAGCACGCATTATTACAATGTCCAGAGCAGGTAAAATCCCAGTAAAATAAGAGAAGCTCCTCCAATGTATTTTATAACTGAACCCACAACATTCATCGTTTTTGCGGCTTTCCCGATACCCATGCTGAGCCCGATCATCATTGCCGCAAGGGGTATGCAATATCCGAGGGCAAAGATGGCCAGCATCATGAATCCCCATATCGCACTGCCTTTGACAAAGGTTGCAGCCAGCACGATGGGGAACAAAGGATTGCAGCAGGTGTTAAGGGCGCTGAACAATCCTCCAACAGCGAGTCCGAATAAGACCGCTGCAAATGTCCCCGTTTCCTGCCGGCCGGGTTTTAAATTCACACCTGGCATTTTAAATGGCAGCAGGTCCATGGAATATACCCCAAAGAAAATAGCGATGAGCGCGGCTATGATCCTGCCGTAATTGCCCATTGAAGCGCTGATCCACTGCCCGGCATAGCCGAATATGAGTCCGATGACAGCCATGGAAATTACGCCTCCCAAAAGAAACGCCAGTCCCCTGAATATCATGGTTTTTGTTTTGACTGCGGATGAGGTGGCCCCTGAATAGCCTGCAACCACCCCGATTACAGCGAAATTGCATCCGCAGGTCACCACGCTGATCATACCCATCAGGAATACTGCCGACAATATCGTGAGAGCAGCGTGTTCACCGCTAAGCACCTGGTTGATCCATGTATTCATGATCTCTATTTTTTAGGACAGCAGGATGAATTTTTAGTGGTGTCACAGCCGGTTTTCTTGGTCGTATCACATGAGGCTGATGAACCTGCCGGGCAACAGGATTTCTTTGCAGCTTCCACGGGAGGTTTATGGGTCATCTTGAATGCAACTATCCCCAAAGCTGCCAGGATTATGACAGCAAACAGGATTGCTTTCAAAGGGTTTTTCTTTTTCGGCGGGCAACAATTACCGTCACAGCCGCAGTCGTTCTCTTTTCCCTGGTTTGAGGATCCTGATCCTGTCTTGTCCTGATCGTTCATATTAATCGCTGTTAAGATAAAATTTTGAAAATAGAATGTGCCTGACACGTTTAGAATATCGTATGCAAATATACGCCAACTATTTTTAGACTTAACTGGGATCATTGGTATGAACCCCGGCAAACTTCAGCCACTCAATCCGTAACACCTGCAGGGAATTTGCCGGGGCGATTAAAATAAATCGCATAACTATCACTAATTGATTAATTGTTTGTATCTTTGCCTGATCTAACAAAGAAATGTATGTGGATTACTTTTATCGTACTTGGAGCGCTGGTGGTTTTGTTCGGACTTCTCATCCTGAACACCAGGAATCGCATGAAAAGCCTGAAGGATGTGAAATCGAGTGAAAAGGTTTTAACTCTCACCGACCAGAATTTTTCAAACAAGGTGAGATCAGGAATTGTTCTCGTGGATTTCTGGGCCGAATGGTGCATGCCCTGTAAAATGATGATCCCTGTATTGAATGAGCTCTCCGAGGAAGTTGACGGGAGTGTCAGCATTGCCAAGCTCAACGTGGATGAACAGAAAAAAACGGCTGCCGGTTTCAAGGTCCGCAGCATTCCAACCATGATCCTGTTCAGGAACGGCAAAGAAATTCATAGATTTGTAGGAGTGAAAACAAAAGATTACCTGTTGAAAGAACTCGACAGGAGGTCGAAATTCTGATACTTAATATGAGACTTATCGCCTTTATTACATTGGTCCTGCTGTTTGGCATTACCGCTCAACGGGTGCATCCCCAGAACAAACCCCGGTCCTCATCCGCAGTCAAAATAGAAGTGTATTATTTCCATCCCGACGAACGTTGTCCTATTGACCAGTCTATCGAAGAGAACATCCTGAAACTCATGTACGGCACGTATGGCAAAGAAATAAAAGCCGGGACGATCAGGTTTGCCGTGATCAATACGGATGACAAATCCCAGGCAAAGACAGTTTCGCGTTTTGACATCAATGCCCAGGCTCTTTACGTGGTAAAGTGGACCAATGGAAAGGAAGTTAAAAACGATCTGACCAAATTCGCCTTTGATTACGGACTGAGTAATCCGGATAAGTTCAGGACCGGATTAAAAATCGAAATTGACAGGGCTCTGAAACCTTGAATTTTCCAGGTGTCCTGGAAGCCAATCCCAGTATCCTTAGCTGAAATCTCAACCACACTGCCTGCCGAAGCTTCGGTTAAAAACCAATCTCACTTCATAGCATCAGCAATAGATTGAAACAGCGCATTCTTATTGAATGGTTTTGCCAGGTAACCATCGCAGCCCGATTCGAGGCAGCGTTTCCTCTCATCAGCCATGGCATAAGCAGTCTGGGCAATAACTTTGACCAGGTATTTCTCTTCACGTATCTCTCTGAGGCATTCATAACCTGTTTTCCCGGGCATATTGATATCAAGGAGGATTAGGTCAGGCTTCTTTTCAGAAATCAATTCCATTAGGATATCTCCATTCTCGGCACGGAACAATTTTGCGTTTGTCTCTTTAAGTAATTGCTGAAGGTAAATGTATGAATCCTCCTCATCTTCGGCGACAAGGATTTTCATCCCTCTGAGGTTGATTGGATTTTTGAGATTACCAGTCTCTGTAAGCTCAATGTTGGTCTTCGCCTGGATAAATGGAATGCAGAAAGTAAATTCGCTGCCTTTCCCAAGCTCGGATTTAACCTGTATGTTCCCGCCAAGCATTTCAACAAATGCCTTGCAGATACTCAGGCCAAGGCCTGCTCCTTCATGGTATTCGTTTTCTTCTACCTGCCTGAACCGTTCAAATATTATCGGGATCTTTTCCTGTGGTATGCCTTTGCCCGTATCTTTTACAAAGAATTCCAAAACTTCTTGTGAATTTTCAGGCTTTTTCCTTACCCCCATTGTAACTGTACCTTTACTGGAATACTTGATGGCATTGGTAAGAAGGTTATCCAGCACCTGCTGCAGCCGCAAGGGGTCGGTTTCAATTTTCACGTCGGCCTGAATTTCTTTCAAATCGGCAACCAGGCTGAGTTGGGTCTTTTGCTTCAGCAAATCCATATTCCTGAAAGATTCAACGGTCGTATTGACAAGCTCATAAACATTGCAGGGGGCAGTTGATATCTCAATCTGCTGTGCTTCAAGCTTTGAAAGATCTATTATATCATCGATAATATGAAGCAATCTTTTCCCTGAGTTCTTTATGATACCGGTATACTTCTGCTGTTCCTGCCCGCTGACATCGGGCTGCCCTATCAGGTCGGAAAATCCTAGAATTGCATTCATCGGGGTCCTGATCTCATGGCTCATATTAGCCAGGAATGCAGATTTCAGGCGATCCGATTCCTGTGCTTTCTCCATTGCAGCCTGCAAATCAAATTCCATCTTCTTCCTGTCGGAAATGTCCACTATTGAAATTATTCCGGAAGGTTTCCCACCGTAATTGGTTGTATTGCCTGTAAGAAACACCCATTTTTTTTGCCCGGATTTTGTGATAATTCTGAATTCAGAGGAGGATTTAACATTTTCTCCCTTTTGCCGTCTTCTTCCGATATCTTTCACATATTCACGGTACTCCAGGTCGGTAATTTCCCAGAATTGCTGCTTGTAAATTTCCTCAGCAGAAAAACCACTGATCTCTTCTGCCGCAGAATTACAGTATACCCATACGTCATCCTGGTAAATCAGTATGGCAAAAGGAGAATTCTCAGCCAGTGACCTGAATTTGGCTTCACTTTCGAGCAATTTTTCCTCGGCTATTTTCCTTTCCGTAATGTCAGTAAAAATTGTTGCAAAACCATCCCTGTCCCAGGGCGAAACGGATATTGAGAAATGCTTATCCATGGGCGGAAAATACACTTCAAAAGAAAAGGGATTCCCGGTTTTTACAACTTCAAGATACTCTTTAAAGAACGGAGGTTCAGCGACTCCATAAACATCTGTTGCCAGCTTATCATGTACATCGCTTTCGCTCAAACCGAGAATTTTTTCAAATTGTGGATTGATGCCAATTATCCTGTAATTCACAGCTTGGCCATGTTCATCAAAAACCATTTTATGAAGCCCCACACCTTCACTCATATTGGTGTACAGGTTCATCAGCCTCCTCTCACTTTCAAGTAGTGATTTATTGGTTGCTTTCAGTTCTTCTTCAGCCTTCCTTCTTAAGGTGGTGTCAATAATAAACCCTTCAATACCTATAACATCCTTTCCGCGAGATACCGGGCGGGCAGTGAAGGAATGATACCCTATGGACCCATCTTTGCAAAGCCTGCTGAATTCACCGTTCATGAACCTGGGATCTGCCTGCATAATGCCTGCAACAAACTGGTTGGCCAGTATTTTATCCTCGATTTTCTGAATGTCTGCAAAATGGCGGCCAATGATCTCATCCGCCGATCCGTATTTGTAAAGCCTGGCCCATGCCGTGTTTACATCCCTTATAATACCATCTTTATCAATAAAAAAGTAACCGACGTCGGCATTCTCAATAATCGACAAGAATCGCTCCTCACTTTCCTGAAGTTTTTGCGAGGGGTCAGAACCCTTGCTGCTATCTTCTCTTTCGGCATATGACTTCAGAAAATTCAATGCATATTCCGCCTTTTCCTTCAAACCGGGTATTCTATCAATCACTTCTATTGCTTCACGTATTGTGCTTTCCATATTTGAGAGAGGCAAAATGAGTGTTAATTTGAACTTCTCATAAAATGTTTGAGAAAGTAAAAATACTCTTTACCGATGAAATCAGCACAAAATAAATAAAATAAATCCGGCGCAACCCCTACGACTATGAGGCAGTTAGCAGATGGTCCTGTACCCAGGCCTTCTGAAAAACAGTATGATCTCTTTTATCATGACTTCGGATGAGGTTAAACGGTTAATAAACGTGGGTTTCTGACTCCAGTTCTTCCACTGTGATCTTCTTTTTGTCTATTGAACGCCATACATACCAGATGTATGCCAAAACGAATGGCACGAGTAATGAAACATAGCTCATGGCCGTAAGAGTGTAATGGCTTGATGAGCTGTTCTCTATGGTCAGCGAACTCTGCAGGTCCCAGGTCGACGGATAGTATGCCGTATTGTTGAAACCGGCAAGCAGGAACAAGGCCCATACAACCAGTATGGTGCCCAAACCAGTGATCCAGATCCCTTTGGTATGGCATTTCTCAAAGCAGGTCATGGCACGCAGGCAACCTAAAAGCACAAATACCACTCCGAGAAGGAACATGACTGCAACTACAGGCAGTCCGATCAGGTTATGAAGGTATTTGAAGGATTCCATGGAGACTTTTTTCGTTGCTGGATCTACGGCGAAACCCGGGGACAGCATGAGCCATATTGCAAAGGCCAGGAAAAATACCAGGAAGGGGACGAAGTTATGAAAGAGCTGTTTCCTGGCTCTGTTTATAATTGCGGCATGGCCTACACGATTGAGAAAGTAAAGCAAGGCCAGCACCCTGGCGAGGAAAAATACGGTGAGCCCGAGAAACAGGTTTTGCAGGTTCAGGGCGGCTTCCAGCCCGTGCGCGGGGCCCTTCCATTCGGAAATTATCGGCATTACCCCGCTGCTGAGGTTCAATAAGTTCATCTTGTTCACCGAAAAAGCCGAACCCGTAAAGAATGTCGCAACGGCTGTCCCTATGAGTACCGTACCCAGCAATCCGTTTACGATCAAAAATATTTCAAAAGTCTTCTGGCCCAGGAAATTTCCCGGTTTCCTGCGGTATTCATAAGCCACGGCCTGGATGACAAAGGCGAGGAGAATGGCCATCCACACCCAGTATGCTCCTCCGAAACTTGTAGAATAAAACAGGGGAAAGGATGCAAAAAACGCACCGCCGAAAGTGACCAGGGTGGTGAAGGTCAGCTCCCATTTTCGTCCAAGCAGGTTAACCAGCAGGGTCCTTTCATCTTCAGTTTTACCAAGGGAATATATAAGGGTTTGGCCTCCCTGCACGAACATCAGGAAAACCAGCAGGGCTCCCAGTAAGGATATAATGATCCACCAGTACTGCTGCAGTGACAATAATGATAATGATTCAAACATCTTATGACTTTTTATACTTGTTAAACCTTAAATTCCTTTTTTGATCCTCTTCGTCATGATGCCTATTTCGGCGATCAGCAAACCTGTAAAGAGAAGGGCAAACAGCCAGAAAGTCAGCTGTACCGATGATGACTTCAGCTGTGACACTGCCGCTATGGTGGGAAGTATATCCTGTATCACCCAGGGCTGCCGGCCCACCTCGGCAACTATCCATCCTAGCATAGAGGCAAGATATGCCAGGGGGATGGTCCAAAGGGCAGTATACAGTATCACTTTTTTATTCTCTATCCTGTTCCTGGCCGTCAGTATCAGCAATACCAGCAAAATGGCAATAAAATGCAGCCCGAGGAATACCATGATCCTGAAGGAATAAAAGCTGGTTGCCACCGGGGGAATGAGTTCATGAACATCGCGACCGGCATAATAACCGTATCCGAAATCAGGATAGTGTTTTTCAAAGGTGATGAGCGAAACCTTTGCCAGGCTGTCGTTGCCGGCGGTCTTTGCGTTTTTATAAGCTGCCAGGGCTTCAATCGCCGTTTTGCCACTTTCTGATCTGTCCTTGTATGAAGGGATACCATGCTGAGGATTCCCGTGAACCAGGTCATAGATGCCGGGGACATAAGCATTGGGATCGAGGAATGCCATGTACGAAAGCACATCTGGAATTTCAATCTCGGCGAGGAAATCCATCTTTTTATGACCAGGCACAGTTTTATCCTGTTTTAAAATCCCGAAAACAGCCAGTGGGGCATTCTGCTGACCGTTATAGAGATTTTCCATGGCTGCAAATTTCATGGGCTGGTGCTGAGCCACAGTGCGGGCCGAGCCATCACCGGTGTACATTATAAACAATGAAGCAATGAGCCCGAAAGCCGAAGCCACGACAATGCTCCTTTTAGCAAGCTTTACATCCCGGTTTTTAAGCAGGAACCATGCACTGATGCCTGTAACAAAGAGGGCTGCCAGCACATAACCCGATGCAACGGTATGCAGGAACTTCGTAATGGCCATGGGGGAAAACAACACTGCCCAGAAATCGACCATCTCATTCCTGGCGGTGTCGGGGTTGAATTTCATCCCGACAGGCATCTGCATCCAGCCGTTGGCCACAAGGATCCACAACGCGGAAAGATTGCTGCCGATAGCGACAAGCCAGGTCGAGAGAAGATGAAACTTTTTGCTGACCTTATTCCATCCGAAGAACATTACGGCAATAAACGTCGTTTCCAGGAAAAATGCCATGATACCTTCAATTGCAAGCGGTGCGCCGAAGATGTCACCCACAAACCAGGAATAATTAGACCAGTTGGTTCCGAACTGGAACTCCATGATGAGCCCGGTGGCCACCCCTATTGCGAAATTGATCCCGAACAGGGACATCCAGAATTTGGTAAGCCTTTTCCATTCCTCATCCCCCGTTTTTACATAGATCGTCTCCATAAAAGCAATGATAAACGACAGCCCCAGGGTCAGGGGGACAAAAAGCCAGTGGTACATGGCAGTAAGTGCAAACTGCGCCCTGGACCAATCGACCAGCGAAAAATCAATAAAATTCATACCTTATCTTTTTTTTGTTAATTCCAGTATTACATGATCACCGCGTTCCTTATCGCTGCGGTAGTTCGCTTTCAATATATCAGGAAAGAAAAACAGTTTCAGAACAAGGAACATGATGACCAGCTTTAAAGCAATGATAAACCATAGTTTTTTACCTGTGGTCATGCTTCGGAAACCATCATAATATAAATGAAATACAGCTGAAAAAATCCGTTTCATCATTCCCGTTTATCTAATCAGGGTAGCAATGATCAAAATTACGATTTATGGAAATGGCAAATCAGAAATGTGACAAGAATCACATAATAAAAAGAGAATCCTTGTAAAATCAAATGGCATGGCCCGGAGTGGCTTGAATCTCTCAGGGGTCATAAGATAATAAGCTCTATGATTTTGGATTCAATAAAAAAAAAATAGTCAATGATCACTATTGACTTTGGTTCAAATCAGGCGTAATATTGCCTTTACATTCATGTTGAATACTGGCATTAAAATTTAATGAAAGGAATAATATATGAAAACACTGAAATTTACTTTTATTTTAATGCTTTTGTGCTGGATATCAGCTGCCAGGGCACAGGAGGCCGACAGTTCAAAATGGTTTGAGGTTTATGGCTTTGCCCAGACCGACATGGGATACAACTTCAACCAGGTCAACCCGCAATGGTACGATGTAATGCGGCCTTCGAAGCTGCCTTCCTACAAAAACGAGTTCGGGACTGATGGAAATTTTTATTTCAGTGTTCGTCAGTCCCGGTTCGGTGTTAAAACCTCTATGCCGACAAAATGGGGTGAATTCAAGACGGTATTTGATTTTGACATGTTCGGGGTAGGTGCGAATGCAGGACAGACCACGATAAGGCTCAGGCACGCCTATGGCCAGTTGGGTCACTTCGGGGCAGGTCAGACTGAGAGTGCATTTATGGATCTCGATGTTTTCCCGAACACTCTTGAATACTGGGGCCCCTGCGGAATGCTCTTTTACAGGAATGTTCAGGTAAGGTATATGCCGATCATGGGACCAACCCACCTTGTTTTCGCCCTTGAAATGCCAGGTGCCAGTAGTGATGGCGGAACTTTCTCAGACCGGACAGAATTATCATACGTCAAACCACACCTCCCGTTTCCTGACCTTACCGGCCATTTCCGCTATGCAGGAAAGAAATGGGGGTATGTTCAGATTGGTGGCATAGTGCGTTATATAGGCTGGAAATACCAGGATCCTACCGGCGCGGATACCATGGATCTGAGCGGAAGTACGATAGGATGGGGGGTCAGCTTAAGTTCAGGACTCAACATCGGGAAGGTAATTGTGCTCCATCTGCAGGCTGTATACGGGCAGGGCGTTGAAAACTATTTTAATGATGCTCCGCTGGATATTGGTGTGAAGAAGAATCCCGGTGACAAAACGAAACCCATAACAGGAGTTGCATTACCCGACCTGGGACTTGTTGCATTTGTCGACCTGAACTGGAGCAAGAAGTTTACAAGTTCTGTAGGCTGGTCAAGTACTACCATTACAAATTCAGACGGCCAGGAAGCGAATGACTATCATTTAGGACATTTTGTTGAAGCCAACCTGCTCTATTATCCCTGGCAAAACGTGATGGTTGGAGTGGAATTTCAATGGATATACAGGCAAAACTATATGGCAGCGGTGGGTGAAAGTTCAGCCTACACTTCCCAGGCCACCAAGATAAACCTCAGCTTTAAGTATTCTTTCTCCAAAATATTTTATGCGAAGAAAAAGTAAAGATGTTGGTGCAATCACAAATAATATAACCTAAAATTCAGTAACCATTTTTTAAAGGAGGAACAAACGATGAAAAATTCTATTACCAGGACAGGTGTGCTCGCGGTCATGATCATTACCCTGTTTGTATTCTTTCGGCCGTGTTTACTGGTAGCCCAGGCGAACAATACACTGACCAAAGAAAAGATACAGGCTGCGCTGGACGAGGCTTATTCAAAGTTCAAGGATGTAAAGGAAGGTAAGAATGCCGATTACATTAAAGAGCTGGCACAGGTTGACCCGAAAATCTTCGGTATTGCGATCGTGATGACCGACGGGCAGGTTTATACAAAAGGTGACGTCCAGTCCATGGTTTCCATTCAAAGTGTATCCAAGGTTTTCACCATGGCAAAAGTGTTAGAGGAAATAGGTCCTAAGTCATTAATGGACAAAATAGGGGTGGATGCAACCGGGATGAGGTTCAACTCTATCATTGCTGTTGAGCTTCAAAAGGGCAGGGAGATAAACCCCCTGGTGAACCCCGGGGCCATTGCCGCCACCAGCCTTATTAAAGGAGCCGATTCTGCTGCAAAGTGGAAAAGCATTCTCAATGTCCAGAGTGAGTTTGCAGGCAGGCCTCTTTACCTCAATATGCCTGTTTATATCAGCGAAGCAGGAGACAACCTCCGCAACCAGGCTATAGCACATCTGCTCTTTGCCTATGGAAGAATGTATTTCGACCCTGTTCAGTCAACCGATATTTACACAAAGCAATGTGCCATCAATGTGAATGCCAAAGATCTCGCCACAATGGCAGCAACCCTTGCTAACGGAGGTGTTAATCCGCTTACAAAAAAGAAAGTGGTTACCCCCGAAACGGTCATGTATACGCTTCCTGTCATGGCAACGGCCGGATTGTATGATGATTCGGGTATCTGGTTCTTCTCTTCAGGCCTCCCCGCAAAAAGCGGTGTCGGTGGCGGACTTCTGGCAGTTTGTCCCGGGAAGTTTGGCATTGCAGTTGTTTCGCCCCCCCTGGATGAAGCAGGGAACAGTGTGAAAGCACAGCTGGTGATAAAATATGTTGTTGAGAAGCTGGGTGTAAATCCATTCCTGATTCAGCCAAAGTAATACAGCGGTTGAAGGCACAGAAGATTATACCATCGGCGAAAGATAATAATGATGGCTGTGGATTTTCAACACCGGCTATTTCCCGGCTTTATAACGGATAACTTCTGCTTTTTCAATCGTTATAAGGCCTCCCGACCTGGTGAGCTCGAATAAATGTTCAACGGTAGTGGTAAATTCCCTGATCTTTTCTTCAGTATCAACGATCTCAATCACAAGCGGAAGATCTGACGAAATCTCAAACAGTTTGGCTGTGTGAATTCTTGAGTTTGCACCAAATCCCATGATCCCCCTGGTTACGGTTGCGCCTGACAATCCCTGTTTCCTGGCTTCAAAAACAATAGCCTCGTACAAAGGTTGCTGCCCTAGTTTATCGTTCTCACCAATAAAGATGCGAAGCAGTTTTGCATTCGGATTGTTTTCCATGGTCAGAATAATTTAATTGCCGAGAAACCGATGAATGTTGCGATAAGACCTATCACAATACTTGCAGTGATGTATGCCAGGGCATACCAGAACTGCCCGTCGCGGAGCAGGCCGAAGGTCTCGCCCGAGAAAGCCGAAAATGTGGTGAACCCACCGCAGATGCCTGCTGCAAGGAACAGCCTCCATTCCTGTGAGAGATTGCCCCGGTCGCTTAACCCGAGCACAATCCCTATGGCAAAACAACCGAGGATGTTAACACCAAGTGTGCCAAATGGAAAAGTTGATAGAAATTTTACCTGGATTGCCCGGGAAAGTAAGTAACGGCATACCCCTCCTATAAAACTTCCCGTCCCGATAGCTAAAATCAGTCTCATCTGTGGTCAGTGAATATTATACAAGTCAGCATGCAAAATAAGTATAAATTCCTGAGAGAATATTTATTTGTTGAACATGGTTTTAACAATAGTTTATTTTGTCAGTCCCGGAATGGTATAGATTTCCTTGTTTTACATTATCTTTGGATATTATCCATAAAGGATTATCCAAATATCTGAGCTATTATGAACGAATTTGACCAGAAAGCGAAGGAATGGGATATAAACCCGGTTCATGTTGAACGCTCCAGGGCCATTGCAGATCTGTTGCTAAAGGCTATTCATATGGACAAGGATATGTCGGCCCTTGAATACGGGGCAGGCACAGGCTTATTAAGCCTCATGCTGAAAGACCACCTCGGGAGGATCACCCTGATGGACAGTTCCTGGGGCATGATCGATGTTATCAGGGAAAAGATCTCGCAAAAAGAGATACACAACCTGGAACCGGTATATTTTGATCTTGAAAAAGGCACTTACGAGGATGAATTCGATTTTGTTTATACCCAGATGGTGCTTCACCACGTGGAAGATATCAACGGCTTACTATATAAATTCAGCATGCTGCTGAAACCCGGAGGCGTTCTTGCCATTGCCGACCTGTATCCCGAAGACGGGAGTTTTCATGAAGGAACATTTACCGGCCATAAGGGCTTTGACCCCGGCAAACTGTCACATGAACTTTCAGCCCATGGCTTCAGGAATATCAACCATTTAACCTGCTTCGTTATTAAAAAAGATATCGGAAACGGAAAAACAAAAGAATACCCCGTATTCCTGATCACCGCCTGCAAATGAAAGGCTAAAGGGCTGCTATCGCTTTTATCAGCTTTTCAATGACATCCGCTCCAACCTGCCCTAACCCCGGGTCTTAAGGGCATCAGTAGCGAAGTGCACCCTGAGAGCGATCATCTGTTGTTATTCTATATTTTTTGCAAAGAAATAAAATCTTAAAATAAATCGCATAACTATCACTATTTATTTTTATTTTTGTACCTGTTATTATTAACCTAAAACCAAAACATCATGAAAAAGAACATGGGAACTGTGGATATCGTTGTACGTATCCTTATCGCAATCCTTTTTGTTGTATTGTTTGCAACCAAAATCGTAACCGGTGCCCTGGGAATTATTCTCATTGTGCTGGCTGTAGTTTTTGTGCTTACGAGCATATTCCGTTTCTGCCCGTTATATATACCGTTTAATATCAATACAGGAAAGAAGGAATAAAATGTCAAAACAATCAGCAAACGTTCAGTGGACATCTGATATGGCGTTCAAAGCGAACGCCAACGGGCATGAGATCATGCTGGATGCCGACGAGCATGTAGGCGGCCACAATTTTGGCCCGAGGCCAAAAGCCCTGCTGCTCGTGTCCCTCGGAGGTTGCACAGGCATGGATGTGATCTCTATCCTTAAGAAAATGAAGGTTGAGGTGGAGTATTTCAACATGGTCGTGGAAGGGGATGTAACTGAAGAACATCCCAAGCAGTTCACAGCCATTCATATAACTTACGAGTTCAGGGGCAAAGACCTTGCTATGGAAAAGCTCGAAAAGGCAGTAACACTCTCACAGGATAAATACTGCGGTGTTTCAGCAACCCTGAAAACAGCTCTGCCTGTTACCTGGGAGATCAGGATTCTGTAGTAGATCCCTCCCGCGTACCCTTGATATACATCCACCTTAGCAGGGAAGGGAACACGAAAAGCAACAGGGGCATTGCTGCGATGAATCCCCCGATCACGGCGATCGCGAGGGGTTGCTGCATCTGGGCTCCAACACCTCTGCCCATGGCAAGGGGAGTGAGTGCCAGGATTGCGCCAATGGCTGTCATCAGTTTGGGCCGTATACGCATGGATATGGCATAATTGATTGAACGGTCAACATCCCCTCCGCTGGTTTTCATAGTGGTCATGAACTGGTTCACGGTGAAGATCGCGTTCTCGGCAATGATTCCCACAATCATGATAATACCGGTATAGCTTCCGACATTAAGCTGGATGCCTGTGAGATAAAGTGCCCATATGCACCCGGCGGTCCCAAGGACTGAAATAAAGATGACCAGAACGGGTATCCGCAGGTCACGGAAAAGGAAAAGAAGAACTGTAAACACCAGGATGATGGCTGAGATCAGTATCAATAACAGTATATGGAAAGATGCCTGTTGTTCAGCATAAGCCCCACCGTAAACAATGTAATACCCGGGTGGCATCAGCAACTCTTTCTCCAGGGCCGACTGGATCTGGCTGACCGCTGATCCGAGATCTCGGCGTTCAAGCCTGGCCGTGACGACGATATTCGACTTAAGGTCTTCGCGGGTCACGTCGGGAGTGCCTTTTGAGAGCTCGACCCTGGCAAAATAATCAAGAGGCCTGAAAGCGCCATCGGGAGAAAAGACAGGCTGGCGGCGTATCCTTTCAAGATAATTTTCTTTGAAATCGGTGAACCTCAGCAAGATCCTGAGCATCTGTTCCCCGCTCTGCACCTCTCCCACTTTCACACCTTCATTATAAGCCTGCAGCTGGTTTTGCAGCTCGGATGAAGTCAGGTGGAACTGTGCCAGCTTGGCCTCGTCGGGAATGATACTTATAACGGGGCCTTCTATGACAATGCCACTTTTCACGTCGGCCACACCCTTTATCTTCGCCAGTATCCCCTGGGCTCTGATTGCAAGGGTCTCGAGCTGTGACCGGTCATTTCCGAAGATTTTCACTTCTATGGGTTCAGGCCTGCCAATAAGGTCTCCAAGCAGGTCGGCTATCCTCTGCCCGAATTCAATGTTGAGAGACGGCTCCTGTCTCGCAACCTTTGCCCTGAGTTCCGAGATCACATCCTCGGTTGGGCGGCTGAGCCCGGGTTTAAGCTGTATCAGGTAATCTCCTTCATTGGGCGGTATCACACCTTCGGCCATGCTGATGCTTGAACTCATATTTGTGCCGGTGCGCCTCATATAGGTAGCCACATCGGGATGATGAAGAACAACCGTATCAACCCTGCGCATAATGGCATCGGATGCCGACAGCGCCGTGCCCGGGGGCGTCAGGTAATCGAAGACGATGGTCCCCTCGTCAAGTATGGGGAGGAACCCTGAATGCAGCCTGGGGATAAAGAAAACCGCGCTGCCTGCGAGAAGGACTATGAATACCAGGGCGAAGACCGGCTTGTCGAAAAACCAGATCAGCCAGTTCAGGTGTTTTTCCTTCGGTTTATCATCAGCCAGGTTTTTCTTACGGTGTTTGAAACCAAGAGCGAGATGCAGGGCCGGCAGTCCAAGCCAGGTTGTAAGGAAACTGCAGACCAGGGTAATCTCCATGGTTGCCGTGAGCTCCCTGAAAAAGCTGCCTGCCACCCCGCTCATCATCACAAAAGGGATGAAAATAACGATGGTGCTGAGTGAAGAGCCTACCATGGCAGGGAAAAGCATAGTGATGGTCTCTCTTACCACCGTGCGGATGTCCTTATGCGGATTTTCCTCGTGCACCCGGTGTATCTGCTCGATCACCACAATCGCATCATCGATGATGAGCCCGATTGATGCCGCAATGGCGCCCAGCGACATGATGTTGAGAGTGATGCCCGAAACGTAAAGAACCGTCAGTGTCAGCGCAAGGGTCACGGGAATGATGATGATCACGTTGAGGCTGGCCCTGAATGAACGCAAAAACAATACGACTACGATAAGGGCGAGGATCAGGCCTTCGTATATGGCGTGCAGCACGCTGTCGATGGATTCGGTAACGAAAATGCTCTGGTTGTAATAGGTCTGCAGCTTCATCCCGGGTGGAAGATGCTTCCTTATTTCATTGGCTTTTAGCTGAACTCTATCGGTGAAGTCGACGAGGTTGGTGCCTTTCTGCTTCACGATGTCCAGCACCACGGCTTCATGCCCGTTGGCATTGATCCTGATGAATTCCTGCCGCTCCATGAATTCTACCACGGCCAGGTCTCCCAGGTGAATCACCCTGTGCCCGTCGTTTCGGACCACCAGGTTTTTCAGCTCATCCAGGGTATTGATCCTTGAATCGGTAAGTGTGAGGTAAAGCCTTCGGTAATCAGAAAGCAGCCCGTTGGATTCTATGAAATTGGTATTGTTCAGTACGTCGATCAGGTTCTGGGGAGTGAGCCCGAGCTGCAGCATTTTCATGGGATCAGGCTTGACGACGAACTCCTTGGTCTTGCCCCCCCTCACGAACACATTGGAGATGCCCGGAACTTCCGAAAACCTTGGCCTGGCAAAGAACATAGCTACGTTTTTAAGCTCTACCTGCCCGTATTTTTCGCTTTCGAGAGTATATCCTATCACAGGGTAAATGTTCTGGCTCATAGGTTCAATGACAAGGCTCAAACCCGGTGGCAGGATATTCCTGATCTCGTTGATCCTGATCTCGATCTGCCCCCTTGCCGTTTCGATATCGGTTTTCCACGAAAACCATGCTTCTATCGTACAGGTGCCCCTGTTTGTAGAACTTCTCACCGTTTCGATGCCGTTGACGCGCTTGATGGCGATTTCGAGCGGCCTGGTTACCGTGATCAGCATTTTATCGACCGGCTGCTCCCCGTTGTCGGCAATGATCCTGATCTTGGGAAAGACCACATCGGGAAACAGCAGGGTCTCCATATGTTTATATGAATACCCCCCAAGCAGCAACAGCACGATCAAAACGAAGATCGTCGGCTTGGTATACCTGCTGTAATAATCCGTCATGGTCTGCTTTATGTAGGTTAAGTCATTTTGCTTGGGATGTACGATATACCATGTACAATGCACAAATAGTCATTACATATTAATATCGCTTCATTTATTTCGCTATTTCGCAACTTCGCCTTTATTCGCACCTATTGCTTATTTCATTTGCGTGCTCATTTGGGCTTCGCCCAACACCATTCACCGTTCACCGTTCACGATTCTCACCACCGCCGTATCACCAACGCCATAATTGCCGCTGCTGAGGATACGTTCGGTATTCTGAAATACAGGTAAAATGACTTCTGCAGAATCGGCATTCATAATACCCACCTTCACCATCACTTTCACTGCAAGTGTGTCATTGACCAGCTTCATCACCCAAAATTCTTTCATCACCTCATCGCTCAGTATGCATTCTTTTGGAAGTATGACTGCGGATGGCCTCAGGGATTTCACAATCCTTACCTTCGCTATCAGGTTTTCGGGCAGGTTGACCTGCGTGAGTGGCTGAAGCACGACCCTCTGCGTCTGTGAAGCGCCCGACATGGAAGGCAGTACTGTTTTAACCTTTGCTGTGACTTGCTGGTTACCCGGCAAAACCAGTATGAGGTCACTTGATTCACGTACGAAACTTTTAAGTTCGAAAGGAAGGTCAAGCAGGAATACCATGCTTTCGGGGAGCACTATGGTGCAAAGCGCATCCCCTTCCTGCACATAATCCCCGGCAGGGTGGCCAATCTCCGAGATAACGCCGTCGATGGATGCTTTGACTTTTATAAGACCTGTGAAGGAGCTCTTGGCGAGGCTGTCGCCCTGCAGAGCCATTGCTTCCTTGGTCTTGAGCTGGAACAGCAGCTGCCCCTTGCCTGCCCTGTCGCCAGGTGTAAAGTTGCACTTCTCAATATAGCCGGTTACCGGTGATTTGATCACCGCTTTCACCAGGAAAGAGGATGTTGCCGTGAGTTCGGTGTACTCAGCCATCTTCCCTGTGCGGGGACTGGAGATGGTTACCGGTGTAACCGAACGCACTGCCCGCTCCCCCTCCTCCACGGGACTCCCGCATCGGGTGATCAACAAGGCCATCAGCCCCATCAGCAAAACAAATAATGATTTCAGCTGCTTCATTGTTTCAGGAAGTTGATTTCGTTCATGATGTATTGTGCCCTGATCTGGTACAGTATGCTGTTGTGACGTGCTTCGGTAAGGCTTCTCAGGGCTATCACATAGTCGATGACAGATAAGGATCCGATGTTCAGCAAGGCTTGATCCTGTGAGATGAGCTCAGTAATAAGGGCAACCTGCTTCCTGGTTTCCGTGGCGGAAACCTCTATTTTGCCGAGCTCTTCTTTGAGCTGCCTCAACTGTGCTTCATATTGGAACCGGAAAAATTCCTGGTAATTTTTCCGGGTATCCTCCTCCGATTTGATCCTTCCATACTGGTATTTCCTCTGGTTCCCGTCATAGAGGGGCAGCCCCAGGCTCATCCCGATACTGACACCCATGTTCTTGTATATCTCAGCCGGAAGGTTGTTCACCATACCTCCGTCGGAAAACCAGTTGACAGTGGGTTTATACCGGCGATCGACCAGCTCCCTTTCATTCAATATCTGCAGGCTGTCGTAATAGAACCTTTTGAACAGCGGTGAAGCTGACAGACCCGTGCCTGCACTTTCATCCACCAAGGGAAGGCTTAGCGCAGTAACCGCGGTATCCCTAACCCCGCAGATGAGGTTCAGGTTTGCATATTCCTTGCGGAACTGCACATCGAGGTCCCTGATATTCCTCTCGAGGCTCATGGTTGCTATCCTGAGTGTCAGGTAATCGGTTTGTCGGTAGATCCCTTGTTCAACATACCGGCTAAGGATTTTCTCCTGGTCGGAAAGGGTGGCAAGTACCTCAGCCTGGTATTTCTTTTCCATGAAAGCTGCATAAGCTGCCAGGTATTGGGCCGTGATGGCTTTCTTAAGCTCGCTCGTGCTGATTTTCCTTGAATTTTCGAGGCTCATGCCCTGTATGCCGAACTTCCTGTAATTTGTCTCCCTGGTTTTTTTATTGAAAATCTGCTGGTTCACGTTCACCGTACCTATCAGCTGCTGCCCGTTGGTGATCACATCGCTGTAACCCCAGCCGTTGATCGCAGGAGCATACATCACCAGGGCATTAAAACTTATTTGGGGAAGATATGCGGCCCTGGCTACCAGGCTGTCGTATTGGTTTGCCTGGATCTGGTTTGAAATGTCCTTTAAAACCGGGCTGTTGGCGATACCCTTCTGAATATAGTAATCAAGGAAGCGGTCCTGGCCGTGGATGAAAGAATTGTTTAACAAGAGTAAAAAAAACAGCAGTAGTAGTTTCGCCTTCACAAACACATTGGTTGAAATATGAGTTCAAATTTACGCGACAATTTTTAATTTCACTACTTTTGCGGCATATGTTTGGATTAAAAGGGTTCAGTAAAAAAAATAAAGAAGGTGACGAGATGACCTTCTGGGAGCATCTCGATGTGCTCAGGGGCACTATCTGGCGCTCGGTACTCGTGGCTTTCCTGCTTTCCCTGGTAGCGTTTGCATTCAAGGACATTCTCTTCGACACCATCCTCCTCGCCCCTAAATCAAAGGATTTTATCACTTACCGCGCCCTTTGCCATCTCGGGAAAATGATTTCAATGCCGGGCCTTTGCATTGACCCCTCACACTTCGAACTGATCAACATCAATCTTGCAGGACAGTTCGTGGCTCATATGAATATTTCACTGGTCGCCGGACTGATCATGGCTCTACCATATATATTATGGGAGCTGTGGAGGTTCATCAAGCCGGGCCTTACCGAAAAAGAGAGACGTGCATCCAGGGGTTCGGTGTTCGTTGTGTTCTTCCTGTTCGTGACCGGGGTACTGTTCTCATATTTTATAGTTGCCCCGCTGATGATCAACTTTCTCGGCGGGTATACTGTCAGCGCAACAGTCAAGAACCAGATCGCACTAACATCCTATGTCAGCAATATCACCTTGCTTTCGCTGCTGATGGGCCTGGTGTTTGAACTTCCAGTACTGATACTTCTCCTGACAAAACTCAGCATCCTTACTCCTGCCATGCTGAAAAAGTACCGTAAACACACCCTGGTTGTCATCCTTATAGCCGCCGGGATCATTACCCCCAGCCCTGACGTTTTCAGCCAGCTCATTGTGTTCATCCCTCTTTACGGCCTTTTCGAACTCAGCGTGGTCCTCTCTTCCCGCATGTACAGGAAGAAAATGCAGCCTGCCGGCTGATTTGTAACCTTCATTTAGTGCCGACGTCTAAGTTTTCATCTAAATCTCAATAAAATGGAACCTAAACGTTTATACCGCAGCCTCACCGACCGCAAAATTGCAGGTGTCGCAGGAGGCCTCGCTGAATACTTCGATACCGATCCTCTCATCCTCCGTCTTGCTTTTGTGGTTCTTTCACTGGCAGGAGGCGGAGGCGTGCTGATCTACTTCATACTGTGGATCGTGACCCCCGAAAAACCTGTTTCCTTCGGGCAGTTCAACTCCTCACATGCAGGTGCTCCCCCGGCAGGTGCTCCCCCGGATGAGGGGCAGGCATCACAGGCCGACCCTTTCAAAACCCAGGATCCTTTCAAGACTGATGCACAACCAAAATCCTCTCCTGTTGATCCTTTCAGCAAAGTCAGGGAGAAACAGAAAGGTAGCCTTGTAGGCGGCCTTGTTTTGATAACCCTTGGCATACTTTTTTTCGTAAACCAGCTTGTTCCGAACATTGACTTCGGAGACCTTTGGCCCGTTATTATTGTGGTCATCGGGGTAGGACTCCTTATCAATGCTGTAACCGGAAGAAAATAATATTCACGATTAAAAAATATTCATATGAAATTCAGACATGTTTTCTGGCCAGTTATCCTGATTGCACTCGGACTACTGATACTGCTGAGCAACCTCGGATTTGTAGCTTCCGGATGGAGGATCATCTGGAACCTTTGGCCGCTGATCCTTGTGTTCTGGGGCATTGCCGTGCTTCCGGTCAAAGATCTCTACAAGATAATCACCGTGATCATCGTACTCGCATTTACCGTGACTTTTTTCAACCGCCTGACAGAACATACGCCCTGGTGGAATTTTCATAACAACTGGAGGAACCATTACGACTGGAGCGATGACGACAATGACAATAACAGCGGAAATTATTCAGAGCAGGACCTCAGCGTAGCCCGTGATACTATTACAATGCGGGGCGAGCTTGACCTCGACGCTGCCGCCGGCTCGTTCACCATCGAAGGTGTCACTTCCGACTTCCTGAGCTTCAAAAAAACAGGCGACATCGGAAATTATTCACTCACCTCGAAAGACACTCTTGGCATTAAAACCATCAACCTTTCTCTCGAAAAAGACCATGTGAGAAATTCAGTCCATAGTAACAAGGTCGACATAAAGCTGAACGACAGACCCGCTTGGAAGATGAAATTCGACATCGGGGCCGCCGATATGAAACTTGATCTTACCAATTATATCATCGATACGATCTCTGTCGACGCCGGCGCATCATCAATTAAAATGAAACTGGGAGACAAAAGCCCGCTAATGCACGTTGCACTGAATGCAGGAGCATCATCCATCAAGGTTGAAGTTCCCGAGGGCGTTGGCTGCCAAATCAACTCAGAGTCTTTCCTGATCAGCCGAAACTTTAAAGGATTCGATAAAAAAGCAGACCGGATGTATCAGACTTCAAACTTCAGCAGCAGCAAGAAGAAGATCTATATTACCATTGAAACTGCAGTCTCAAGTATTGAAGTAACCCGCTATTGATCCAGGAAAACCCTGACAGCTTCCAGGAATTCCCCGGGTGCGTCTGCGTGAACCCAATGTCCGGCCTCCGGAATGGTCTTCACCAAAGCCCCGGGGAATTTGTTTTTCAGTTCCGCAACATCTTCGTCACTCAGGTAATCGGAACGCCCTCCCCTGATGAATAAGGCAGGCCCATTATAACTTCCCTGCACATCCACTCCTTCAAAAATATTCAGGAGATTTTCATTTATCGCACGCAGGTTCAGCCTCCAGTCAAGGGTTTTATCATCACGCCAGTAAACATTTTTAAGAAGGAACTGACGAAGGCGCAGGCTGTGAACCCTTCCTTCAATCTGCCTGCTCACATCCGAACGCGAAGAAACCTTAGTGAAATCAACACCCAGCATGGCATCTATCAGCAACTGGTGTTCGGTGTTCACAGGGGCCTTACGCAAACTGATATCCACAATGATCAGCTTTTTTATTGACTGCGGATGATGGAGCGCGAAGTACATGGCAGTCTTCCCGCCGAGCGAATGCCCCATCAGGACAATGTTTTCAAAAGAGTATTCTTCGGTAAGTTCAAGCAGGTCATCTTCGAGAACTGAAAAGTCGAACACCGAACTATGCGGTGACTGCCCGTGATTGCGAAGGTCGGGCACGTAAACAGTATACTGTTCGCCGAGTATACGGGCAATGCTTACCCAATTGTCAGAAACACCAAACAGTCCGTGCAATATGACCATTGGCGGACCGCTTCCGAATTGCCTGCAGAACAGCTTCATTTATAGGAAGTTTATTAACAAATTCTTGTTAACAAAATTTATGATAATTGTCAAAATTAAATAAAAATCCAAGGATATGCGATGTATTTTTGTACGCGAAAAAAAAGTAAAAAAATGTTTTTTCATTATTTACATACTAATCTGAAATTTCAACGTTTATTCACCCGAATTAATTTAAATTTTAACCATTAAGTTTTTACAAACATAAACTGAATATTCAAAACCAAGCAATGGAAAAATCACCCAACGAGAAGCTGGCCATTCCTCGTCAAGAACTCCCCGATGACGAAGAGCCTCCAAGTAAACCATCCTTCATCGACGAAGCCTCCCTCCTGGACGAATACCTAAAGTCCCGATCCGACCGCGACAAATCACTGATCTCAGAACGTTCTCTTGCCTTTTTGCAGGAATTTTTTCCTGAGGCATCGCTGAAGGACTGGAATAACTGGCACTGGCAGATCAAGAACAGCGCACGCTCTATCCAGCAACTGTCAAAGTATATCCAATTATCAGATAACGAAGTCAAGCCCGACGGCAACAACCACTCACTGCCGTTAAGAATAACTCCATATTACATCAGCCTGCTCGACAGGATGAACGCTGACCATCCCTTACGTAAAAGCGTGGTTCCCGTTTTCGATGAATTCATCGTTCACCCGGGTGAAAACGCCGATCCCTTATCCGAAGAGCATGACAGTCCTGTTGAAAACATAGTTCACCGCTATCCCGACAGGGTATTGTTCCTTGTCACAGGATTTTGTTCAACGTATTGCAGGTACTGCACCCGTACCAGGATGGTGGCCAAGGACAAATGCCATGTTGGCGTGAAAGCCTGGGAAGCCGGCCTCAACTACATCCAGGAACATAAGGAGATCCGCGATGTGCTGATCTCAGGCGGTGACCCGCTCACCATGCCCGACCTGCATATCGAATATCTGCTTTCGCGACTGCGCAGCATTCCTCATGTTGAGATCATCCGCATTGGTACGAAAGTCCCGGTGGTGATGCCACAGCGTATCACCCGCCCGCTTGTCACCATGCTTAAAAAATATCATCCTTTATTCCTCAGTATTCATTTTACCCATGCCGACGAGCTGACTCCCGAAGTTAAGGAAGCCTGCGAGAAGCTGGCAAATGTAGGGATACCGCTGGGAAGCCAGACGGTGTTGCTGAAAGGCGTCAACGATGATATAACGGTGATGAAGAACCTGATGCATGCCCTGCTTCGCGCCAGGGTAAAACCTTATTATATATACCAGTGCGATCCTGTTCTCGGTTCAGGCCATTTCAGGACCAGCATCAAAAAAGGCCTCGAGATCATGGAAGGCCTCAGGGGACATACCAGCGGGTATGCCATCCCCACATACGTGGTCGATGCACCCGGTGGTGGCGGCAAGATTCCATTACTTCCCGATTATTACCTGGGCCACAGCGAAGAAGGCTATGCAAGGCTCAGGAACTTCGAGAACAGGGAATTCCGATATCCTGATTTTTCATAACCATGGTAGTCGGCCTTACCTACGACCTGCGGTCAGATTATCTGAAGGAAGGTTTTTCAGAAGAAGAAACAGCAGAATTTGACCGCGAGAGTACGGTCGAAGCTATAGAATCCACAATACAACAGCTGGGTTATTCAACGGTCCGCATAGGACATGTGCGCGAGCTTGTCAAACATCTTGCTGCCGGCGAACGCTGGGACATGGTGTTCAACATCTGCGAAGGAATGTATGGCATCGGGCGCGAAGCCCAGGTGCCGGCCCTGCTTGACGCATACAGTATACCTTATGTTTTTTCAGACGCACTGGTGCTTGCCCTGACCCTGCATAAAGGGATGACAAAACATGTGGTGAGGGACTGCGGAGTGCCTACTCCCGATTTTGCCATCGTACAATGCAAGGAAGATATCGGCAAGGTAAACCTGCCCTATCCTTTGTTTGTCAAACCGCTTGGAGAAGGCACAGGTAAAGGTATAGACGCCAGGAGCAAGGTAACAAGCCCTGCTGAACTTGAAAAGATCTGTCTTGACCTTATGCCGCGCTTTGAAATGGGACTGATCGTTGAAACCTTTCTTCCCGGGCGTGAATTTACCGTCGCTATTGTCGGGACAGGCAAGAAAGCCCGCTGTATAGGCGTGATGGAAGTGATCCTGAACCAGAAAGCCGAAGCGGATGCATATACTTATGTCAATAAGGAAGAATGCGAAGATCTTGTTGTGTACAAGATAGTAACCGATGAGATCGCCGCGAAATGTGCCGAAGTTTCTCTCAATGCCTGGAAGGCATTGAACTGCAGGGACGGAGGAAGGGTTGACGTAAGACTGGATCCCGAAGGTAATCCCGGCTTCATGGAAGTGAACCCCCTTGCAGGCCTTCATCCCGAACATTCCGACCTGCCCATCATCTGCAACCTCCAGGGCATCCCCTACCTGCAGCTGATGAAGTGGATCATGGATTCAGCTATTGAAAGAAAAGCGAAAGGCGAAAGGCGAAATGCGAAATGAGGGATGTGATTTTTTTTATTTCGCTTTTCACTTTTCGCTTTTCGCTTTTTAACTGAAAAAAGATAATCGTTTACCTATGAAAAACAAGCGCGTAGTCTTCCTCTACAACAGGATGAGTGAGAACCCGAAAGAGGATGAACTGGATGTTGTACGTCAGATGAAGTTCATTAAGAAATCATTGAATGTTTTGGGCTATGAATCGTTCGAAGTCCCGTTTGATATCCACCTTCAGGAAGTGATCGCAGAACTTAAGAACATCAAACCCCTGGTGGTGTTCAATCTTGTTGAAATGATGGAAGGCACAGGCGCTCTTTTGCATATCAGCCCTTCAATTCTGAATGTACTCGATATACCTTACACAGGAGTCCAGCTGGAGGCTATGTTCATTACAACCAGCAAGGTTCTATGCAAGCAGCAGATGAGGCTCCTCGGGCTGCCAACCTCCGACTGGTACACCCTTGACCAGATAGGTAAACTGAAAAAAGACGAGATGTATATCGTCAAACCTATCTGGGAAGACGGCTCGCTCGGACTGGATGAAGAAAACATCTTTCAGGGAAATAACAAAGAGTACATCCGGAAACTGAAAAAGCTGAACCCTAAAAAATTCTTTATCGAACAGTATATCGACGGAAGGGAGTTCAACCTCTCGGTGCTCGGTGGAAAAAAAGGTCCGGAAGTCATGCCTCCTGCAGAGATACTGTTCAAGGATTACCCCGAAGGCAAGCACAGGATAGTGGGCTATAAAGCAAAATGGACTGAAGATTCATTTGAATACAACCACACCCCCCGCACCTTCAGGTATAAGAAAGAGGACCTTGCCCTGGTGGAAGAACTTAAAGTCATCGCAATAAATTGTTGGAATGCCTTTGGGCTCAAGGGTTACGTAAGAGTTGATTTCAGGGTTGACAAAAACCTCAAGCCGTATATCCTTGAGGTCAACGGCAATCCCTGCATTGCACCCGAAAGCGGTTATGTGGCTGCAACAAAGCAGGCCGGGCTGACCTTCCCTCAGGTCGTGGAGCGGATCATTGAGGACGCACTCAACTAATGTACAATGTACCATGTACCATGTACAAATAGCGCATTTATTTTGGATTTATCGGTTAATTCTTTTTCTGCAAGTTCCGGATTCTTGTTAATTTCACATCGTAAATAATAATTTTCATTTGTACATGGTACATGGTACATTGTACATGACACATGGTACATCAAAATTCTTTTTCTTATGAATTCCCTAAACATCAATTACCGCTCCAAAGTTCTACCCGGCGACGTGTCGGCCGTTAAAGAAATGGCTGAATCTACAGGCTTTTTCTATGATTTTGAAATCCCGGTTGCAGTGGAACTGGTTGAAGAGGGCCTGATGGACCAGGAACACAGTGAGTATAAATTCCTGTTTGCCGAAGTAGATGGCAAACCCGTTTCATATACATGTTACGGACATATCATGGGCACCGAAGCAGGCTACGACCTTTTCTGGATCATCACCCATAACGATTTCAGAGGCAAAGGCATTGGCAAGGTAATCCTGGAAAAAACCCACGAGATCATCAGGGGACTTGGAGGCAAATATGTGATAGCCGAAACATCAGGCCTTGAAAAATACGCTCCCACCCGTAATTTTTACCTGAACTTCGGGTATAAACTCGAAGCCGAAATCCCTGACTACTACAAGGACAATGATGCCAAAATGGTTTACATCTACAGGTTTTAAGGTAGAAATATTATACGCTAATAAATAGCGAAAAGCGAAATTATTTGTACATGGTACATGGTACATTTTTCAGACGTACTGTCTCCTGAAATTTTCCAGCATTTCCCCTGTCAGTTTTTCTTTCTTGCGGATGTTGTCGAATTTACCGAGAAGGTCATCGACCGTGAGCAATTCCTTTTCCCTGGCAGGAATATCAGAAATGATGCGCCCCCTGTGCATCATGATGATTCGGGAGCCGATCTCAAGCGCCTGTTTCATTGAGTGGGTGACCATGAGAGAGGTGAGCCCGTAAGAAGACACGAATTTTTCGGTGAGTTTGATGACCTGTGCCGCCGACTTGGGGTCAAGAGCTGCAGTATGTTCATCAAGTAAAAGTATCCTGGGCTTTACAATGACAGCCATGAGAAGTGTCACTGCCTGCCTTTGCCCGCCCGACAAGGTCCCGGCCGTATTGGTTATCCTGTCTTCAAGGTTCATCTCAAGACCGGCCAGTTTGTGCCTGAATTCTTTTAGCAGAGCCTTATTGAGGCTGAACTTCGGGTAGCGGTTTTTCCCGCGGAACCATGCCATCAGCAGGTTTTCGGCAATAGTCATATCAGGAGCTGTGCTGAGGTAAGGGTTCTGGAACACCCTCGAAAGGATTGCTGCACGGCGATATGCCGGCCAGCGTGTCACATCTTTCCCGTCAAGTATCACCCTGCCTTCATCAGGCATGATATCCCCGGCGATGAGGTTCAGAAGGGTCGATTTGCCCGAGCCGTTGGTCCCGATCACCGTCACGAATTCGCTTTCGCCAATTGTCAGGTTGAGATCATTAAGCGCCAGCACTTCGTCAACTGAACCACGGTTGAAACGGACCGTTATGTTTTTTAGCTCGATCAATATTTTTCAAGTTTAATTACTGCCTTCTGAACTACTGAATCAGGGATTGAGACTCCAAGCATCCTGGCCAAGGCAAGATTAATGGCAAGTGTTTTCGGTACATAAACTTCTATAGGGATATCCCCCGGGCTTGCGCCATCCATGACGCCTAAAAGTATTCCCGCAGCTCTCTTGCCCACATCATAATAACTGGCCCCGACGCTGATCAAGGTGCCTGCATAAATATCATCGGAGGAATTACTGAAGAAAGGTATCCTTGCATCCTGCATGATGCGGCCAAGCACAGGCAGCGCCTGGGATACCGTTACATCGCCCGAGACGAAAAAAATATCGATGCCCGAAGCTATGAGTGATTTTACAGCTTCATCAACCTCACCTACGCTGGTGACTGTTTTTTCGGTGAGAATAAAACCTTCCTTTGCACAGGCCTCCCTCGCCCACTTTGTACAAATTTCAGAATTGATTTCCGAGCAGGTCCAGATCATCCCGACTTTCCTGGCTTTTGGCAGCAGCGTCCTCATAAGGTGTATGGTAGATGCAACGGGCTGGGGTGTTGCAAGGCCTGTAAGATTGGCCTGGTGATCGACCATTGTCCTGGCAACCCCTGCTTTTACAGGGTCTGTAACAGCAGCAAACACCTGGGGCACCGTCTTGTTATGTGCAGCCAGGGTCTGCAGTGCCAGGGTCGAAGCGGTTGCTATATAATCGAAATCCTTTGAAATGATATCTTTCGCAATGGACTGGGCGGTCCCGTAATCACCATGGGCATCGTAGAATGTAATATCCAGCTTACGGCCCCTTGCATATTTTTCCCGGATAAGGATGTCGCGCAACCCCTGAACCGTGCGGTTAAGCAGGACGCTGTTGGCATACTGGAACACGGCAATCTTGGCAACCCTGTCGGGGTTCCTCCTGAACGGCAGGCTGAATGTTTTCTTTGAATACTTGTCATTATGCATCACGGCTTCAGCCGCTTTAACCAGGGTATCGGGGATGGTCATCCCGAACTGCACTGCCTGGTCGCGGTTAATACCGAGGAGGCAACGGGCATAGTGTTCATAAGGGATCCCTGCGGGTGATTCCCCGCGGATGATACGGTCGGCAAGCCTTGCAGCCTGCACCCCGCTGGTATAAAATTCGTAGCCGTACACCAGGAAAGCCCCTCTTTCCAGGCAGTCGGCATCATTTGCGAAAATGGGAATCCTGTTGGCCCTGGAGACTTTCAGTACCGACTCAAACGCATCGAATACTGTCAGGTCGGTGATCAGGTAAAAGGCCCGTATCCCTTTCGAAGCAAGGGACTGCGCGGCCTGCTGCACTTCGGCAGTTCCGCTCACACTCATCTCCTCAAGCGTTATCTGAGGAAAATCCTTTACGGCTTTCCTGAGGTCTCCCAGATTTACGCGGGTATTCGGGAAGCCCGGGTTATAAATTGTACCAATCCTGACCGGTCCGGGGTAAAATTTCAATAGCATCCCCAGGAGTTTGGCCACAGGAGCCTGCCCGTACACCCCGGTAACGTTGGCTGGGTGATCAATGGGCGTTTTTCCCGCACCCAGTATAAAAGGGCTGGCAACCGTGGCAAATACCACGGGTTTATCCTTCACTTTATTGACCACTGCCTGGGTCGATGCCGAAGAAAACGCAAGAAAAAGATCGGTCTTGTCGCTAATAAGCTTGTCAACCATAGCTTTGTTGGCAGGGATATCTCCTTCGGCATTCAGCTCGGAGATAAGACAGTTCCTTCCGTTGACATACCCCAGCTTTTTCATCTCATTCACAAACCCATCGCGGGTTTTGGTGAGAACGCTGCTGTGGTTGGCCAAAACGATGCCGATCCTGACCTTTTTCTCTTTAACTACGGCAGGCCTTCCCGAACCGGCAATCAGGAAAATCATCCATCCTGAGATCGTAAGGATAAGGACTGAAATGATCAGCTTCCTGTATTTCCTGACCCAGGCCCTCAGTTTTCTTTCCTTGCCAGTACCGGATTTCACCGACTTTGAAATCACCAGGGTAAGCAACACGAACAGTGCCGTCAGTATCTTAAGATCGTTCGGATCAAACCCCGACTTCAAAGCCAGGGCGACAGCCAGGCGAAAGAGCACAGCCCCGAGGATCACGCCGAGAACGGCAAGCCAGACCTTCCGCGTTCTGAAAAGCGCCTGCCCGATGATAACCGCTGCAAGACTGTATATAATGGAGCCCATGCCCATGCCTATATCGGCGAAGCCCTGGTACTGTGCGATGAGGATACCCGACAGGCCCACCATACCGTTCGCCAGGGTGATACCAAGCATTTTCATCCTGTTGGTACTTACACCCTGTGCCGAGATCATCGTAGGGTTATTCCCTGTAGCGAGCATGGTCAGCCCCAGGTCCGATTTAAGAAAGGCCGAAAGCAGCAGCCACACTGCAGCCATCACGGCAAACAGGAGAATGCAGGTCCAGAGCTCCTGGTGAAGCCCCGGATTCATCCCCGCCGCAACCGTTTCGAAAGTCCGGTGGTTCATGAGAGGGATATTCGATTTGCCCATCACGTGCAGGTTCACCGAGTACAGGCCCGTCATAACCAGGATACCAGCAAGCAGCCCGTCAATCTTAAACCTGGTGTGGATAAAGCCCGTTATAAACCCTGCGCAGGCCCCCGCAAGGAAAGAAACCGGGAGGACCAGGAAAGGGTTCCAGCCGTCGACGATCAGGATAGCCCCGGTAGCGGCACCAAGGGTAAAACTGCCGTCGATGGTGATATCGGCAATATTGAAATACCGGTAGGTAATAAAAGTGCCCAGTGCCATTAAGGCATAGAGGAAACCAAGATTTACCGCGCCTATCCAGAGATCCATACTAAAATGTTATAATTCCCGCAAGCCCGTAGTGGAACCTGCTTTCTTCGAGAAGGTGAACCACCCTCAGGGGTTCCGAAGCATGTATCAGCCTTTGCAGTTCAGCATTAAGGTCCATGCCCGACCTCCCGGTAAGTCCTTTTGCAAAAATCACCCCATGCATATGCAGCTCCTCTTCATCCCCGCTCTTTGAGTATATACCGGCCGCCAGAACCGTATTATGCAGATCGGTGTCCTCGACAGGGAAATCAAACCAGTCGGAGAAATTCGATTCATGCATGATGTCGGGAGGATTTGGCATTTTCTCCTGCCAGGGTGTCTTTTTCAGGTTGAGGCCGTAGATGCCTGCGCTCTTGGCAATAAGCACCAGGCCGAAAAAATCCTTTCCCGAGATCTCAGCCGATTTCCGGGCAATTGCCAGTAGTTCCAGGGGATCCGCTGAATCAAACCGTATAAGAGCCCCGAACTCACCCGAGAACCTGAACCCGTGAAGAAAATGCACGGCCCCGGGATATGTCTTGGAATACCATGCATAATCCACTGCAGGCTGTTCAGCGGCAGGGTACCCGAAAAAATTATGTGCAGCAACCAATGATTCGCCGAAGAGGTCGCAATAATCCTGCACAGTCTCGCCAACAGACCCAAGGCCTGCTGCAAACTGCAGTTCCGACTGGGAGATCGTAACAATATCCTGCCTGCTGAAACCCGAAGAATTCAATTTTCCCGCATTGCCAATGCCTGAATATTTCCCGTCGGGCACATCCCTGAACTCCCATTCATAGATACCGTCGCCAGATACAAAATGTTCTTCTGCCCTGCCTGCAGCCTCCGGCACCGACACCTCTCCGAGTTCGTCAAGTGACGAAATCATCCTGAAAAGGTTATGCATGCCGCTTATCCTGAAAACATCTACGGCAGTTTCCTGCATCGACAGCAGGATCACCTCGCCACCAACCGGTTTCAGTTTCTTCTGGGCCTGCAGGAAAACCCTGAGCCCGGCACTGCTGATATACGACACCGCCGAAAAATCAACAACGATATTGTGATTCCCGTCTTCGGCTGCCTGTTCAAATAATTTATTGACTGTGGATGAGGTGAGCCCGTCAATCCTGCCTTCTGCCTCAATGATCAGGTAAGCTCCGTATGCCCGCACCCTGGTATTGATCATCTTCCCTGGTACCTGATGGCCATCATGGTAATATCATCACTTGGAGGTATGCCTGAAGCATGTTCGGCAACTGAAGATAAAATGGTCTTTATAAGCTGTTTGTGATCTGCCTCAAGGTTGGCTGAGAAAAGGGCTTCAAGCCTTTCGTCACCGAATAATTCACCCAGGCGGTTGAAAGCTTCGGTCACCCCGTCGGTATAAAGATAGAGTATGTCGCCCGGGGCCATCTGCAGTTTCAGAGATTTGTAATTGAAATGTTCTATCCCTCCCAGTACAGTCCCCCGGGTAAGCTCAACGATTTTAAACCCCGAGGAATTCAGGACATATGGAGGATTATGCCCTGCATTCACATAATCCAGCTCACCGGTGGCGGTATTCAGGATACCATAGAACACGGTGACGAACATAGATGAAACGCTTTCACTGCAAAGCAGGTTGTTCACGTAATTCATACATTCTTCGGTAGGCATGCCCTTGAGGCCTGTAGCGCGGATGATGGTGCGGCTTACAGCCATAAATATGGCTGCAGGCACTCCCTTGCCGGAAACATCACCGATCACGAATCCTATCCTGTCGTTATCGATCATGAAGAAATCGTAGAAATCACCTCCGACTTCCTTTGCGGCATTCATTGCAGCAAAAATATCAAAATCCTTTCGGTCGGGAAAAGGCGGAAAAAATTTGGGAAGTATGGCCTGCTGTATCTCACGGGCAGTCTGAAGGTCCTGCTGTATCGAGATCAGCTGGTCATGCTCCTCCAACCCCCGCCTGATCTGAATGATCTCGTCAAGGGTTTTGTTGATGGTGATCTCGAGATCATCAAAGTTGATTGGTTTTGTAAGGAAGTCGAAAGCGCCGCGGTTCATGGCCGTTCTAATGTTGTCCATATCGCCGTAAGCTGAAACCACCACTGTTTTCAGCCCGGGGTTCTTCAGCTCCTTCAGCTTCATTAGCAGGGTAAGCCCGTCCATTTCGGGCATATTGATATCCGACAGGATAATCCCAATTTCGGGATATTCGATCAGTTTGGCAAGAGCCTCCAGCCCATTGTGGGCAAAAACAAAATCGTATACACCGTCCCTGATCTGCCTTCTGAATTTCTGTTTGACAAGCGGTTCGAGATCAACTTCATCATCAACAACCATGATTTTTACTTTCGTTACTGCATCTTCTCCCATAAACTTTCAGTTTCTGTTTTATACATTTATAATACCGTCTTCGGAATGGTGATCACGAATTCGGCATATTCTCCTTCTTTTGAATCAACTTCAATTTTTCCCTGGTGCTCCTGGACAATAATGTCGAAGCTTATCGACAGGCCTAGCCCTGTACCCTTGCCGGCAGGTTTCGTAGTATAGAAGGGATTGAACACCTTCTCGATGACTGCTTTAGGTATTCCCTTGCCATTATCCCATATCCTGAACTCAGCCTTGTCGCCAAGGTCTTTTGTAGAGATTTTCAGGACAGGGAAGTAAGCATCTTTGAACTCCTGCTTTTTCTGGTTGGTCGAATAACATGCATTGTTGATCATGTTCAGGAACACCCTGCTGAGATCCTGGGGGATGACATTAAGCTGGGGCATGTTCTTGTCATAATCACTTTCAATTTTAATGTTGAAAGATGAGTCGGTGGCCCTCATTCCATGGTAGCCCAGGTTGACATACTCGGCCAGGAGAGCATTGACGTCGGTTGGCTGGCGTTCGCCCGACTTGCCGCGTGAATGCAGCAGCATCCCGCGGATGATGCTGTCGGCCCTCTTGCCATGATCATGGATCTTCTGAACGTTGCCTTCAATATCCTGCAAAATGCCTTTGATATAATCTGCTTCTTTTTCGCCAAGGGCTGAAGTCAGTTTATCTGATTCGGCCAGGATCTCCTGGACAAGCTCCACCGAAAGCTCTGAGAAATTATTGATGAAATTAAGTGGGTTCTTAATCTCATGGGCGATGCCGGCAGTAAGAGCGCCAAGCGACGCCATCTTTTCCGACTGCACCAGCTGGGCCTGGGCGGCCTTCAAACGGTTGAATGCAGCATCGAGTTCATCATTTTTGGACCTTAATTGAGCTGTCCTCTCATCCACCTTCTGTTCGAGTGTCTTGTTGTACTCCTCAAGCTGCTCATGGGAGATCCTGAGTTCTTCGGAAGTTTTTTTAAGGTCATGGATGGTCTTTGCCAGGGTCTCCTGCATATAAATAAAGGAATTGTTCAGCCTGCCTATCTCATCCTTTGACCTGATGGGCGGAAGGGTCACATTGAAATCACCTTCGGCAAATTTCTCCGCAGCCTCCGTCAAACGCCTGAGCGAGCCGGTGATTGAACGGGAGATTAAGAAAATGACGAGAAAGATAAGGGCCAGGCCGACAACTGCAAGTTCTACCAGGCTGCGGTAAAGTTTATTTTCATCGGCCATGAATTCATCCACAGGAAAAATCACAGCTACCGACCAGCCGTTGGCAGGTACCGGGGCATATGCCATCCAGCTCAGCTTACCGGTAAGCAGGTTCATATATGGAATCTCCTCAAACCCTGTTTTCCCCGCTATCATCTTACGCCCGATATCCCTCAGCTGCGGCAGGTTTTTATTATCGGCAATGGAGAATATCGATTCATTCATGATCTCCGATTTCCGTTTATGCGTCACAATGGTGCCTATCCTTGAGATCATATACCCGTAACCTGTCTGGTAAACCTTGATGGCATTGACTATCTGCTGAAGATAGGTGAGGGAGACATCCACCGTAAGGATGCCTATAAACGTTTTCCTGCCATCCTTATTCACATAAAGAGGGATGGAATAAGTCGACATCAGGGCGTTACCGCCTCCTTCATCAAAATAGGGTTCACACCACTGCGACCTCCCGAGCTCCCTGGGGATCTGGTACCAGTCCATCGTGAAATAATTATAATTATCATTGCCGAGGTATACGAATTTCAGCTTTTCATGTTCCTTGCAATAATAAAATGAATAGTATTTGTCGCGGGGCGATTTGTAATAGGGTTCAAACGCCAGGGCGGCACCGAAAATGTCCTTGTTATTCTCAACCATCTGCCGGAGCAGGTATTTCATCTTTTCTTCATTCCCCAGTTCCGACAGGATAAGAGGTGAGTAATTCATCGGGATGGACTGTATGTTCGAAAGTACCTTGTCAATCTTAAGGACGGTATTTTCGGTGATCTTGTTTGCCTCAGTCTTCAGATTGGTAACCACAATGTTTTTTGTGATTTTATAATTGTAGGTTAGGATCAGGACCAGGATAGCTGCTATGGCCAGGAATATGAGCAGGATCATTTTGAAGGCCAGGCTGCGCCAGAAGGTTTTACGGTTGTTTATTGCCATGATCCCTTATTTTTGAGAGGATTTGTGAAGTAAACCGGTATAAGGCATGTAAAATTCAGAGAACGGGGGGATGGCGCTGATCTGTTTGCTTTGCAGAAGTATCCTTGCATTAGAAAGGTAGTCGGCTTGTGAAAGTACCGTATTAAGAGTTGTTTTACCTTTGGGCAGGTACAGGTCCTTGTAGCGCTCTATCATCCATTCCTGTTGTGAACGGTTGGCCGCTTTATGCATGTTCCTTAACGTTCGAATGACAACCGCCACGCTGGTATCAGGGTTGTTCAGCGCATACGCCCAGGATTCCATACTTGCCTTTACAAACTCGACACAGGTCACGGGATCTTCTTTCAGTTTGTCTTCAAGGCAGTAAAGTCCGTCTTCCAGCAGGTTCAGACCGTAATCGGCAAAAAAGAATTTCACCAGTTCGTTTTCATTGTAACCGCTGTTTATTATGGCATGGTATTCATCAAACCAGTTTGCATTGGTAACATCCACTCCTCCCTGGAGAAAGAGGTTATTCGTGCTTCCGATGGGGATGATGTTTACGTCAAGGTTATATCTTGCAAACAATGCCCTGGGCTGAAGGTCATAGCCATCCCAGATACCTGCGCGTTTTCCGTTCAGGTCCTGTATTTTTTTAATCCCGCTGGATTTCTTTGCCAGCAGCATCAGCGATGAACGTGTTGAAAACTGGGCGATGTTGACGATGTTGATCCCGCTGCTCCTCAGCTGTATGGCGTTTACAAGCCAGAGGATCGCAAAATCGGCCTGTTTTTGTTTAATGATATCGTTGGTGGTCACAAAGGGTTTGTACTCCATGATCTCAAGATCGATACCGTGCTTTTTGAAAATTCCCTTTTCTTTCCCCACAAAATAGCCTGCAAACTGGCAGGTGGTGACCCAGTAAGGATATAACCTGACTTTTTTAAGGGCACCTTCAGGGGCTCTTGCTTCAGTTGTTCCCGACGACAGGGCGTTTTCTTTTATTCCATCATGCCGGCAGGCAGCAGCAAGCAGCAATACGATAATCAGCATGGTTAACAGCCTTTTACTGCGCATGCGGGACAGGTAATGCATAGGGCTTTGGAAATTTCCTTTAATTAAATGTAAAATTAAATTATTTTCGTTATCCAAATCAATTATACCGTATGCAGGCATTGTTTTTCGAGAATGAACTGGTTATTAAGGACATCCCTGTTCCGGAACCCGGAGAGGGAGAGTTGCTGGTGAAAGTAAAATATTCGGCAATATGCAATACCGACCTCGAGATCATTAAAGGTTATATGGGATTCAGGGGGGTGCTCGGGCATGAATTCGCAGGTGAGGTTGTGAGCGCGGGCCATGCCCTGAGCGGAAAGACCGTGGTGGGTGAAATCAATTGTTCATGCGGGCATTGCTATCTCTGCATCAGCGGAAGGCCCACGCATTGCAGCAACAGGACAGTCCTCGGTATTGCCGGCCACCAGGGGGTCTTTGCAGATTACATCTCCCTCCCGGCCAGGAACCTGTATATGGTTCCCGGATCAGTTACCGGCGAAAAAGCCGTGTTCACCGAACCTCTTGCTGCGGCGTTAGAGATCTTTGAGCAGATACATCTGAAACCATCAAAACCAGTCTTCATTTTCGGAGCCGGCAAACTTGGACTGCTGGTTTCAATGGTAGCCAGGCTCCAGGGGTTTGAATATACCACCTTTGATGTGGCCGCTGAAAAAACCGGATTTGCTGCCTCGCTCGGAATTAATTCGAGGCTGGTGAGTGAGCTGAAAGCCGAAGAAAAAGCCGAGGTCTGCATTGATTGCACCGGGAGTTCCGAAGGCATCAACCTTGCCCTCTCACATCTCTGGCCCCGGGGGACCCTGGTCTTGAAAACTACGGTTGCAGAGACTTCGAAACCCAACCTTAACAGCATCGTTATCAATGAGTTTACCATACAGGGATCCCGCTGCGGTGTATTCCAACCTGCACTGAACCTGCTCGAAAGGAATCTGGTAGATCCCACACCAATAATATCAGGAAGGTTCGCTTTCACCGACATCATCAGTGCATTTGAATCAGCAAAAAAACCTTCAAGCCATAAGATCATAATAGTGCATGGGGCCTGAATGTTTTTTTCTCTCATGACTTTGAATTAAAAAAAATCGTGTAAATTCGCTTATCCATTCAGAAACATTAAAGACATGAAAGCAATCAGAACAATTTTCAGCAGCATTTTCCTGACACTCATTGCAACTTTATTCATTACTTCCTGCAACAACACGTCCAACAAGGATCAACAGGCCAACCAGGCAACTGCCGATACTGTAAAAAAAGAGGTGACACTTTCGCCCGAAAGTAAAAACCTCCTTTACCAGTTCCCGACCCCGTTCGAGGTAACGATGATGCTGCAGAGGGCAAAGGCAGGGTTCATTTTCAATATCACCAACCCTCCAACCAATGTAACCAAGTATTCCACCGGGAAAGCAAAAGCCCTGAACCTTGGCGTTTACAGCGCCGACCTGGCTTATGCAGCAACCTACAATTATATTGACGAGACGAATAAATTCATGTCATGCACCAGCAAACTCGCCAACGATCTTGGGATTGCCGGCATTTATGACCCAAACCTGGTTGAAAAAGTGAAAAAATTCAACAACAATAAAGATTCCCTGGTGGGCCTGGTCACAAGGATCTTTAACCAGACTAATGATTTCCTGAGCAAGAACAACCGTAACCAGGTAGCTGTTCTTGTTGCCGCCGGTGCTTTTGTTGAAGCCCTTTACCTTACAGCTTCACTGAACCAGGTTGCCGCCGACAACAAATCGATCTCAACCGTTATCTTCAAGCAGAAAGACAACCTCGACAAACTGGTCACTCTTCTCACCGCTTATAATATGGATTCGGAGATCAATCCTGTTGGTGTCGAAGTAACAAAGCTTAAAGCTATTTATACCAATTACGGGCTGGAAGCAGATAAAAAGCTGCCTCAGCAGAAAGCTGCCGAGATCGGTGATCTGACCCAGAGTGTCAGAGACTCCTTTATCAAATGACCGAACCTATCCTCATGGCTTTGGTCCAGCTGTTTGCCCTGGTTGCGGCAACAGCGAGGAAACAAGCTTCTGAGAATTCCAGGCTTATACTGGAGTCATATCTTCGCGAACAGCTAAGCAATCAGGAACTCGACGAGTACCTGAAACTCTTTGACGAATTACTTTCCTTTCATCTTCCTTTCGATGAGTCGGCAAACGCAGTCCCTGCTGATATTTCACCCAAGATCACCGCGATCTGCAAAAAAATATCAAAAGACCTTACCTATCTCGACAGGCTGATCGTTTTTATCAAATTCACAGAATTCGCAGAGGAAATTTCAAGGAACGAAACAGGCAGGAGCCTTAGCGAAAGCGGGGAAATGCTGGGGTACACCGCCATTCTCTCATCCTCATTCAGCATCCCGCAAAATGAATATGAAAATGCCCTGAACTTTGTACTGGATCCTTTCGGAGGCAAGATCCTGCCCCATGACCTGCTCACCATCGACGCTCAAACCGGGGGTAAAGGTCCCAGGCATATTTCCAGAGAGCTGCTCGATGGGTGCATACTCGTGCTGTACTTCCCGAGCATCAGGAAGTTCTTCGCAAGGTACCTGGGTAAAGACACTCTGTACCTGAACGGCCACAACATACAGCCCAACCGTTCATTTTTCCTGAGCAACGGCTCTATTCTGAACAGCCTGAAGATACTGCCGGTATACTATACCGACATCGCATCGAAGTTCCTTCACGGGGATGAGACCATACAGATAGAATTTACAGCAAAGGAGGTGGAATACCGTTTCAAGAACTCCACCAACGGCATACATCCCTTCAGTTTCACTGCCCGCTCGGGAGAACTGATAGGCATCATGGGCGGAAGCGGGGTCGGTAAATCCACCTTGCTGAACGTCTTGAACGGGAGCCTGGAACTTAATAAGGGTGAAATCCTTATCAACGGGTACAAACTTGGAAGTGAGAATGAAAAACTAAGGGGGGTTATTGGTTTTGTACCCCAGGACGACCTGCTGGTAGAAGAGCTTACCGTTTTCGAGAACCTGTATTTCAATGCAAGGCTCTGTTTCAGGGATTTCAGCCGCAAGCAGCTGATCAAAGCGGTGCTTAAAGTATTGAGGGATATAGGCCTGATAGGGATCAAGGACCTCAGGGTTGGCGACCCTTTGAACAAGTTTATCAGCGGAGGACAGCGTAAAAGGTTGAATATCGCCCTCGAGCTGATCAGGGAGCCATCGGTGCTATTCGTTGACGAACCCACTTCAGGACTTTCGTCAATGGATTCTGAGCTGGTGATGCTTCTGTTAAAGGAACAGACACTGAAAGGCAGGCTGGTAGTGGTGAATATCCATCAGCCTTCATCCGACATATACAAGCTTTTCGACGTGCTGCTGGTCATGGATAAAGGCGGTTACCCCATTTATTACGGAAACCCCATCGATGCCCTCACCTACTTTAAAACGCTCAGCAACCACGTAAACCCGGCCGAGAGCGAATGCCAGAACTGCGGTTACGTGAACCCCGAGCTGATTCTGCAGATCAGCGAGGCCAAAACCATCAATGAATACGGCAAGCTTACGGTGAACCGCAAAGTCAGCCCCAAAGAATGGTACGATCATTTCGGTAAAAACATACAGCCTGAGCTGAAGCTTTCAGACAGTAAAAGGGAGCTCCCATTGAATTTTTTCAAGGTGCCGGGGCGATGGAAACAATTCAGGATCTTCTCACTGCGTAACCTGTTTACAAAGATCACAAACCGCCAGTACCTCATCATCAACCTCTTCGAAGCCCCGTTCCTTGCAGCCCTGCTCGCTTATCTCACAAGATATTACAGCGGCGACTCCTATTCTTTCGGAGGTAACAAAAACCTTGTGGCCTACCTTTTCATGAGCGTGGTGGTTGCACTTTTCCTGGGGATGATGGTGAGCGCCGAAGAGATCTTCAGGGACAGGCGGATACTGAAACGCGAAGCCTTCCTTCACCTGAGCCGCAGCAGCTATCTCAATTCAAAGATCATTCTCCTCTTTGTGCTCTCGGCAATACAGACCTTATTATATGTATTGATAGGCAACTGGATACTCGACATCAGGGGCATGACCATGGCTTACTGGCTTATACTTTTCAGCGCATCATGTTTCGCCAATATGGCCGGGCTGAACATCTCGTCGGGACTTGATTCCATCGTGGCCATTTACATCATCATACCTTTTATTATTGTCCCTCAGCTGCTTCTGAGCGGGACCATTGTGCCTTTCGACAACCTTAACCCTTCTATAAGTTCGCGTGTGGATGTGCCTTTCGTCGGTGACATGATGGCCTCCCGCTGGAGTTTCGAGGCCATGGCCGTAGAACAGTTCACCGACAACCGTTACGAAAAACAATTTTACAAAGCCGACAAGGAGATCTCTCAGTACAGTTATATAACGGCTCTTCGCATCCCTGCCCTCCAGGAAATACTGAACGAGTCGAGGATGAACATCATTAAACGGCTTGACACAAAAAAAACAGAACAAAACCTTGCGATCATCAGCTATGAGACAGGCAGCCTTGAAAAAGAGGCAGGGTTCAAAAGGAGTATTTTGAAAAGCCCGCTTACCCCGGCTCTCCTCACCGACCAGTACAGCATGATGCTCAGGTCTTATCTCGATTCTTTAAGCGTGATTTTCTCGGCACGCCTGAATGCAGCCAACAACAGGCATGATGCCATATACCAGAAACTCGTCAGCCTGAAAGGCCAGGATGCAGTGTATACGCTGAAACAGGATTATTATAATGAGAATCTCTCGGACCTTGTGCTTAATAACGCTTCCACCGACAAGATCATGAAAGGCAGGGATAAGCTGATAAGGAAAAAAGACCCTGTTTTCATGGATCCCGTGTCAAGAACGGGAAGAGGGCATTTTTATACCCCTGTGAAGTATATTGGTTCGTTTGAAATTGGCACTTTCTGGTTCAACGCCGCCGCCTTATGGCTGATGTCGTTGATACTATACCTGACGCTGCAACATAACACATTGAGAAAGATCATAGAGTATTTCGGGACGCTGAAGAAAGCTAAGACATCCCGTTAAGCCTGATCGTTTCAAGCTCGTTGGCGCTGAAGAGAGCGCTTTTATACAACCTTAGGAACTGCTGCGAAACCCCCGCCCTGAACAGCAAGGCATCATCGGAATTAACAGTCACTTTAACCCCGTGGTCGAAAAGGATCCTGATGGGATGCGTCTTATACGACTTTACCCTTTTCAGTTTGATATTGCTTTCGGGACAAACGTTGAGCCGTATTGAATTCGAGGCAAGCCAGCGCATGACCTCAGGCGAATCGGCCGCGCCTATGCCATGCTGAACCTCATCCAGCATAAGGACTTCCACCGCCTTTCTAACCGATTCGGCATCTCCAAACTCCCCTGCATGGGCTTTAAGCTTAAGGCCGGCCTTACGGGCAAACAGGAAGAGTTCACGGAAATTCTCAAGCGGCTGGGCTTTCTCGTCATCATACAGGTCAAGGCTTTTAAAATAATCAAATGCAAGAAAAGGTTCCAGGTGCCTTAGCATGGTGCGCAACGACAGGGTCTTTGGAAACCCGAGTTCGGGCCTGAAATCAATCTCAGGCGCGATCAGGTCATGGTAGTATTTGAGCGATTGAACGACCCTTTCGGGTGAAATATTGAACAGGCTTCCAAAGAACCCGTCCATGCTCATTTCGAGAACCTTCACCCCGTCGTGTTTCGCTTGCACGAACGCGGCTTCGATGGCTTTTTCAAAAGCTCCCTCTGTTCTCAGGAAAGGTGCATACACCTCGCCAATCCATCGGTTCAGGGGTTCTATCCCCATATGGCCGGCACGGAAAGGCTGAAGCTTCTGCCCGTAAAATTTCTGAATCACCGAGGCTTTGCCTCCAAGCATGGCGTGGTTGTGAAGATCGGATTTCGCTATACTGCGTATGGCTTTCAGGTTGCCGTCCTCCAGGGCAGTCTTAAAAGAAATTTTATTTGCCGGCATGTTCAAGGTTTTGGTTCATGACTCTCATCAGGTTACCTCCCCAGATCTTTTTTATCTGTGACTCAGAGTACCCCCTTTTAACCAGTTCAAGGGTGATATTCCCCATCTCACTCACATTATTGCAGCCTTTCACCCCTCCGCCCCCGTCAAAATCGGTTCCAATCCCCACATGGTCTATCCCTGCAATCTTCACCATATGATCTATATGGTCAACCACATCGCTTACCGTGGCAAGATGAGGGGGATAATGCTCATCGAGTGAATTCCAGTCATTGTGCGCAGCTTTCTTCTCATCCTTCGAGAGGTTCTCGAAATTATGGTATTTCCTGCCCAGGGCAGCCCGGGCCGAATCCCTTGCAGGATTAGGGTCTGACTTCACATAAGCGCTGAGTATGCACATCTGAACGACACCCCCGTTGGCCGAAAGCGCCTTCAGCATCTCATCGGTGAGGTTCCTGGGATTGTCGCAAAGGGCACGTGAACAGGAATGCGAAGCAATGACAGGGGTTTTCGAAAGATGAAGCACGTCGTAAAAGGATTTGTCGGAGATATGGGATACATCGATCATTACACCAAGGCGGTTCATCTCCTGCACCACCTCTTGCCCGAAATTGCTGAGGCCGCCGTAAGCCAGGGTGTCGGTTGAAGAATCGCAAATATCGTTATTACGGGTATGGCATAACGTAATGTAACGCACACCGTGTTTGAAAAACCTCCCGACCAGGGTAATATCATTGCCGATTGGGTAGCCGTTCTCCATCCCTATAAACACTGCGATCTTCCCGGCTTTTTTCAAATGGTATGCATCCCGGGGGTTAAGCGCCAGGCCGGCAACCGCCTGGTTCCTTTTCAGAACCGCGTCTATGGTGTCGAGTATTTCGAATGCCTCGTTTTTAACTTTTAAATTTGACTGCTCATCGCGTTTGCCCTGTGAGACAAATACCGCGAAGAAAATTCCGTCGAGCCCGCCTTCTCTCATCCGGGGAAAATCAACCTTCGAAGACCCGGTCTCATGCTTTATGTTCAGGTCGAAATCCCCGCTTACCAGCCTCATCGGGGTGTCGGTATGAGAATCGACAGTGAACACCGAACGGTGAATCTTTTCAGCTTTTTTCTTAAGTTTTTCGTCGGGGGTCAGTCCTGCTATGCAAGTAACTGAAAGTAAGAGGTAAAAGGCGGTGATGAATTGAATTTTCATTGTTTAAAGGGATTATTCAGTTGCCTGAGGTACATCTGTATGGTATTTTCAATGCCGTAATAAAGGGCGTCGCAGATAAGGGCGTGCCCTATCGAAACCTCGAGGAGGTATGGTACATTCTGTTGGAAGAACTTCAGGTTTACCAGGTTCAGGTCGTGCCCTGCGTTCAGCCCCAGCCCGCACTCATGTGCTGTCAGTGCCGCTTCGCGAAAAGGCTTCACGGCAAGTTCAGGGTTAGAGGTATAATCCCTGGCATAGGCCTCGGTATAAAGCTCTACCCTGTCGGCACCGGTTTTTGCTGCATTCCGTATCATCTTTTCATCTGTTTCAATGAATACGGATGTCCTTATCCCCATTGCCTTAAATCCAGCTATGACCTCTTTGAGGAAGCTTTCATGCAGAATGGTATCCCAGCCGGCGTTGGAAGTAAGCGCCCCGGGAGGATCAGGGACCAGGGTAACCTGGGCAGGCCTGGTTTCCATTACAAGCGCAATGAATTTTTCGTTAGGATAACCTTCGATATTGAACTCGGTTTTCAACAAAGGCTTCAGGTCCGTCACGTCGCTGTAACGTACATGCCTTTCGTCGGGCCGGGGATGCACAGTTATGCCTTCAGCCCCGAAACGTTCACAATCCAGGGCTACGGCAAGCAGGTTCGGCAGGTTGCCTCCCCTGGCATTCCTGAGAGTGGCTATTTTATTTATATTAACGCTTAACTTGGTCATCGCGGGAATTTCTGCAAAGCTAATACTTCACTGTGAATTGATATAAAAAGCCTGTAACTTTGTTAACCTTAAATCCCTGCAGTATTACGGTGAAATGTTTTTGTTATGAGAGTAGTGGTCCAAAGAGTATCATCAGCTTCAGTAACTATCAGCGGCAGGCTCACCGCTGAAACCGGGAACGGCCTTGTGGTACTTCTCGGCATCGAGGAGGAGGACGGCATGGAAGATGTTGAATGGCTGTGCCTGAAGATCTCAAAACTCAGGATTTTCCAGGACAGGGAAGATGTAACGAACCTTTCTGTTACTGATGTCAAAGGTGAGATCCTGCTGGTGAGCCAGTTCACCCTTCATGCATCAACAAAAAAAGGCAACAGGCCTTCATACCTGCGTTCGGCAAAACCTGAAAAATCAAAACCGCTTTATGAAGCGTTTATCTCCCGCCTTTCGGGGGAAACGGGGTCGGAGGTAAAAACCGGCGTTTTCGGAGCCATGATGGATGTGGCATTGGTCAACAGCGGGCCTGTAACCATCATCATGGATTCTAAAAACAAGGAATAGGTAATGTTAAAGTTAAGGAAAAGTTTGGTTATGTACCATGGTCTCTTTATATTTGTACCTTGAAGAAGATTTTACTCATAGAAGACGACCGTCTGATCCTCGAAACAACTTCCAGTTTCCTTGAAGGAGCGGGTTTTGAGATACTGCAGGCAAGCGGAGGCGACGAAGGCATTTCCATTGCAAAGATCAAATCACCCGATCTTATCATTTGCGATATCCTGATGCCAGGCACCAACGGGCACGAGGTATACAGGATACTTCACGATGATATGACCACGGCCGATATTCCTTTTATCTTTCTTTCTTCCCTTTCCGACATCCGCGATATCCGTGCAGGGATGGCGATGGGGGCCGATGATTACATCACCAAGCCCCTGCATCCCGACGAACTGCTGAAAACAGTTGAAACGAGGCTTGAAAAGTTTGACAGGCTACTGAAGCATAAGGAATTACGATATCATGCACTGTTTGAACTGGCTTCAGAAGCCATCCTGATGATCAAACCCGATACTGCGGAGATCATAGATGCAAACCATGCCACGCTCGACATGCTCGGTTATTCAAAGGTTGAGATCTCCCGGTTAAAAGCAAATGACATCCTGCATACATCCACCTGGGAAAATGTGATCAAATTCCTTTCGGGGAGCGTAATGAACCGGAGGCTTCCCTTCCAGGAATCGACATGGAAGCGCAAGGATTCAGTTGAATTTCCAGTACAGATCACCGGACAGGCAATAGAAGTCCAGGGCTTACAATATTTTTTACTGACAGCCCGTGACATGTCGGATATCCGTTTTAAGGAAAAAGCCCTGAAGGACAGTGAAGAGAGGCATAAGGAGCTCGTCGAAAACATAGGCGAGGGCATAGGGGTGGTCGATCTGAACGAACGCTTTACCTATGTGAATCCTGCTGCTTCGGAGATCTTCGGACTTTCCGCATCAAAGCTGGTCGGGCAGAAACTTCTGACTTTTATTCACCCTTCATCACATAATGAGATCCTGAGGCAGACCCATAACCGCATCCTCGGTCAGAAAAGCATTTATGAGGTGGAAGTCCTCAGGCTCGACGGAGAAAGGCGGTGGATCATCGTTACCGCCACCCCCCAGTATGATTCCAAAGGTGCATTTTATGGTACTTTCGGGATATTCCGCGATATTACAAAGAACAAGCTGGCCGAAGCCCGTATCAGGGAAAGCGAGGAAAGGCTGAGCGCTATTGTTGACCTTACCAACGATTATATCTGGGAGATAGACCCTGAATGGAGATACACCTATGTCAGTTCCAAGGTGTTTGACATCCTTGGATACCGTCCCGAAGACGTGCTCGGCAAATCGCCTTTTGCTTTCATGCTGCCCGAAGATGCCGAACGGGCTAAGACGGAGATCAGGAAAATGGTCCATGAATTCAAAGCCCTTAACCTTATCACCAACCGTGCCATGCACCATGACGGCCATGTGATCTACCTTGAATCTTCTGGGATCCCCTTGTTCGATGCCAACGGTAAATATGTGGGCTACCGCGGCGCTGACCGTGATGTCACACTCAGGAAGTCATTCGAGAACCAGCTGATCATTTCCAAGGAAAAAGCTGAGGAATCCGACAGACTTAAATCCTCTATCCTGGCCAATGTAAGTCATGAACTGAGAACACCCCTGAACGGGATACTTGGATTTGCCGAGATCCTAAAGAACGAGCTTAAGGAAACCGAGCAGGAACTGATGGCCGATAATATCCATTCTTCCGGGAGGAGGCTGATGGGAACTCTTAATTCACTGATCACTTTGTCGCAGCTTGTAGCCGGGAAAGTCTCCCTGGTGATCAGGCCTGTCTTCCTGAAGGAAAGTATCAGCGCTGTGATCCGTTCCCTTGAGCCACTTGCAAAGGAAAAAAACCTGGCTATCACGTTAAATGCAGATCCGTCGGTATCGGTCAATACCGATGAACAGTTATTTAAACAACTCTGCCGGCAGATCCTCGACAATGCCATTAAATTCACAGAACACGGTGGGATCACCGTTGAAGTATCAACCGAAAAAGCCGGCTATGAAGGTTATGTCATAGTTTCAATCATCGATAGCGGGATAGGAATCGAAAAAGATTATCACGATCTTATCTTCCAGGAATTCAGGCAGGTAAGTGAGGGTTTCGGAAGAAAATACCAGGGTTCTGGCATAGGTCTCACCATTTGCAAGAAAAGTATTGACCTTCTCGAGGGAAAGATCACCATCGACAGTTCGTCAGGCAAGGGATCGGCATTTCACATCTGGCTTCCAAATAAAAAGGAAGTTACCGCAAATAAACCGGATGTACAGATTACCACCCCGGCTCCGGGGCCGAAACCAGTTACGACATCCGATCTTCCATCTGTGCTTCTCGTTGAGGATAACCTTGTAAATAAAGAACTTACAGAATTTTTCCTGAGGAAAGTATGCAAAGTTGATTATGCTGCCGATGGAAACACTGCCATTGAAAAGGTCAGGGCAAAAAAATACGAGGCCATACTTATGGATATTAACCTCGGTTATGGAATAAATGGAATCGAGGCAACAAAAGAGATCAAAAAGGTGCCGGGATACAATGATATTCCTATCATTGCTGTAACAGGATATACCATGAGCGGCGACAAGGACATGTTAATTGCCCAGGGATGTACTCATTACCTGGCAAAACCCTTTGACCAGGCGAGTATACTGGAGGTGATGATGGATGTTTTATCTGTCAAAAAGTAATTTTTCACTACAATCGCAGGCTCGAAATCTTTATATAATCTTTATGTCATCCCCTGGATTGTGTCCTTAACATATAAATACCTTTGCACCATCAAAAACTTAGTCTCTAACAAATAAAAATTAGATCATCATGAAAAAAGTTGTTGTCTTAGTATCAGCTATCATGCTGTTTGCCGGTTTAACTTTTGCACAGACCACCCAGACCAAAGATCAGAAACCTGCTGAAAAGAAAGAAGCTCCTAAAACCACTGAGAAAAAGGATGCTAAACCAGCTGAAAAGAAAGAAGCTACAAAGCCTGCTGCAAAGCCCGCTGCAAAGCCTGCTGAAAAACCTGCAGAACCTGCAAAGAAGTAATCTGAACTTTTTAATTGTACAAGAAAAGGCTGTCCGGTTGGACGGCCTTTCTTATTTTCCGGGCAATCTGAAAACAATTGGCATCCTTACCACCACCCTGACAGACCTGCCGTTTCTCCTGGCCGGTTCCCATCTGGGCATGAGTTTCACCACCCTGATAGCTTCGTCATCGCAGCCCCCTCCTATTCCTTTTGTCACTTCGATATTGGACAGGTAGCCGTCGATCTCGATGATAAAAACCACCACCACTACACCCTGCACCCCGGCCTTCAGGGCAGTTTCGGGATAACGAACATTTTTTCTCAGAAACCATAACCTTGCATCATCACCCCCGGGATACCTGGGGTACACATCGATTACAGTCACAATACCTGTGGCATCCCCTTCGCCATGGCCGTTTAATGCATTACCCTGTCCTTTACCCGCAGTAGTATCTGCAGGAACTGTTTCTTCTTCAAGGGGAGGTTTGTCTTCAACAGGTTTGAGCTTTTCTACGGTCACCGAATCAACCACAACAGGAGCCTGTTCATCAGGGGGAGGCTTGGGAACAGAACCCGCCAGCCTGTCCGGGTCCTCGCTGGGAGGAGGGAGCACGCTGTAATACTGGACATCGGTGATCATGTCGTTGTCGATCAGCGGGATAGGCTCGAAATAATAATAGAGCACAGGGCCCACGGTAAGTCCTGTAAAGAGCAATACTGCAAGGATGGTGGAGATAAGAACGTACTTGTTGTATTTTTTACGAAGGACATATCCCCCGTAAGCCTGGTTACGGCCCGAGAAAACAATTTCGAAAAGATCTGCCCCGTGGTTTACTTTCATTCGCCCAGGTATTTCTTTAGCCCTTCTATTTCCCTTCTCTGGCGTTTAGTCGGACGGCCGGCACCCGGATCACGGTATTCGAAGCTCAGTTCCCTCATCTTTTTAACCCTTTCGTATTCGCTTCCGGGAGTGAGGTCCTGCAGGTACAAGGATACCAGAGGGGCACCCACCCTGTTTTCAAGCAGCTGAAGAACTTTGAATTGCCTGGTCAGGGGCGGTTGAGACAGAGTAATCTCATTTCCGGGTTTTATTTCATGTGAAGGTTTGACGATATTCCCGTTCAGCCTTACTTTACCCGATTTACAGGCTTCAGACGCCTGGTTCCGAGTTTTGAAAAGGCGAACAGCCCATAACCATTTATCTATCCTGACTCCTTCTGTCATTTCTGCCGGAAAAATATCTCCATAGGGGCACCGGTAAACTCAAAGTGCTCCCTCATTTTGTTCTCAATAAAACGACGATATGGGTCTCTCAAGTATTGAGGATGGTTGCAGAAAAACACGAACGATGGGAAGGCTGTCGGAAGCTGGGTGGCAAATTTGATCCTTACATATTTCCCTTTAACCGCGGGAGGAGGAGTTTGTTCGATGACGGGGAGGATAAAATCGTTAAGCTCCCTCGTAGGGATCTGCCGGCTCCTGTTTTTAAACACCATAACCGCAGTCTCCATGGCTTTCAATATCCTTTGCTTCTCGGTGACCGAGGTAAAAACAATAGGAACATCTTTGAAAGGCGAAAGCTGTTCACGGATCATCTCCTCGAACTGCTTATGCGTATTGGTCTGTTTTTCAATCAGGTCCCATTTATTGACAAGTATGACAACACCCTTATGGTTCCTGTCGATAATGTGGAAAATGTTCTGGTCCTGTGCTTCGAATCCTCTTTCAGCATCGACCATCAGGATGCATACATCACTATGTTCAATTGAACGGATTGCGCGCATGACAGAGTAAAACTCGATATCTTCCTTGACTTTGCCTTTTTTCCTGATCCCTGCGGTATCAACAAGCAAAAAATTCAGTCCGAACGAACTGTATTCGGAATGGATGGAGTCGCGCGTAGTTCCTGCGATCGGTGTGACTATGGTACGGTCGCGCCCAAGCAGGAAATTTACAAGTGAAGACTTCCCTGCATTCGGGCGGCCCACTATGGATATTTTAGGCAGGTCGGGAAGTTCTTCATTATTCTCTGTGGATGACTCATCAAGAGGCGGGAAAAGCGCCGTGACCGCATCCAGCAATTCACCGGTGCCGCTGCCACTTACCGCGGCTATGCCGAATATCTCATCAAATCCAAGTGCATAGAACTCATTCACCAGGTCGATCTGTTTGATGCTGTCAACCTTGTTGGTGGCCAGCAGCACTTTCTTGCCCGAACAGCGCAGCATGGTAGCTACGTCCTGATCCATAGGCGTAAGCCCTTCACGGACATCCACCATGAAAATAATGACGTCAGCCTCGTCGATGGCAAGGTTTACCTGTTTTTTGATCTCCGATTCATAGATATCGTCGGAATCGTCTACGTAGCCGCCGGTATCTATAACCGAGAACTGGTGGCCGTTCCAGTCGCTGAGGCCGTAATGCCTGTCGCGGGTGACGCCGCTGGTGGGGTCAACAATTGCTTCGCGTTGTCCCACGAGGCGGTTGAAGAGAGTGCTTTTGCCTACATTCGGGCGGCCAACGATGGCGACTATTTTTGACATAATTTTCGTTTAAATTTAATTACTTATTTGCGCTCGTTCATTACAAAAGCTGCGTTTCGCTCTCAAATCACACCACTGATCCCGCTCTCACATCACACCGATGATCCCGCTCTCACATATCACCGATGCTAAGGTGTGTCGGAGCGATATGATGATATGCTATTCTGACTAACCCCAAGCTCCTTACACCTGATGCAGCTTGTGTGATGTGAGCCGCTCCTTGCAACTGATGAGGCTTATGCAATTTGCTTCTCTTAATTATTTCAATTTACGACAATTCATGGTCATCTCCTAAAGAATATCCGAATCTTTTCAACTGAAGTTCGTCTTCACGCCAATCTTTGGAGACTTTAACATGCAGTTCAAGGAATATATGGCGGCCGAGGAACTCCTCAATCGCTTTACGCGCTTCAGTCCCCAGTTTTTTTATCGCTTTGCCCTGGTGCCCAAGAATTATTCCTTTCTGCGATTCCCTTGAAACATAAATCACTGCCCTGATACGGAGAAGGGAATCTTCAACTTTGAATGAATCTATGGCAACTTCGACCGAATAAGGAACCTCCTGGGAATAGTTGATAAGGATTTTTTCACGTATCATCTCCGACACGAAAAACCTTTCATTCCTGTCGGTCAGCTCATCTTTTTCATAAAAGGGAGGATGCTGGGGCAGAAGTTTGATGAGACGGTTCAAAAGCAGTTCAAGGTTGAATTTATGTAGTGCCGAAACAGGCAATATCTCAGCTTCCGGCAAAAGTTTGGCCCATTGCTCCACTTCCCTTTCAAGCTTTACCTGGTCTATCGTATCTATTTTATTTACCAGGACTATAACCGGGATCTTTGCTGCGGTTATTTTACGGAGGATATCCTCGTGGGTGAATTTCTGGCCGGGTTCGGTCACAAGCAGAATAATGTCAGCATCTGAAATTGAAGCGCTTATGGCCGAAACCATGGCCTGGTGCAGCTTGTATTTCGGTGTAAGGATACCAGGGGTATCTGAAAAAACCATCTGGTAATCTTCAGCATTCAGAATCCCCAGGATACGGTGCCGGGTAGTCTGGGCTTTAGGTGTGATGCCCGAAAGTTTTTCACCGATAAGAGCATTCATCAGGGTAGATTTTCCCGCGTTGGGATAACCAAGTATTGTTATATATCCGGCGTTATGGGCCATAAAATGTTTTAATAATTTGGAGATGCGGCAAACTAAGTCTATCTTTGCACCGCGAATCACATTTCATCGCGATATAACTGACAAAGGTAGTAAAAATATATCGCGGGGTGGAGCAGAGGTAGCTCGTTGGGCTCATAACCCAAAGGTCATAGGTTCGAATCCTATCCCCGCAACCACGAAACCCTGGCACGAAAGTGTCGGGGTTTTTCTTTTGACACTAAGCCCCAAGCTTGCTTGAGGGCTTAGTGGAAAAAGAAAAAGACCGGGCGAGCGAAGCAAGCAGGGGTTTCGTAGTTAAGCCCCCCAACGGATCACCGCCAGGTAATCTACCTATGAAACCCTATCTGAATGAATGAATTAGCGGTTGCGAGGCGGGCTTGTCGTGAGATTCATCATTACCTGGTCTCTGATATTTTCGACAATTGATATCAAATGGAATAAGTGGCGGCTGAAGAGATTAAATGGGAAAATGCTTTTGTATTAACCCCTTGAGTTCTTCAATTACAATAGGCTTTGAGATATAAACATTGCATCCTGCATTGATTGCCTTTTCCCTGTCCCCTGCAAGCCCATAGGCTGTTTGTGCAATAATGACCACGTTTTTGTTAAACTGCCTGATTTGGCGGGTGGCAGAATATCCATCCAAATCGGGCATCCTGACATCCATCAACACAAGATCAATATCAGTATTGCTGCGGCAGACTTCAACTGCTTCAACTCCCGATCTTGCAGTTAAAATTTTACTGCAATACGTCATGATTACTGCGGAAAGGAAGGATAACGACGATTCGTCGTCCTCGACGATTAAAGCTATAAGGTCTTTAACATTATAATCCGATTCTATGTTCACAGAACCGCTTTGAATCGAGGGGTCCGTTTCCACACTAGCATTATTGGGAATTGTAAAATAAAAGGTTGATCCTTTTCCAAGCACGCTTTCTACCCAGATTTTTCCGCCAAGCAATTCCACGAAGGCTTTTGAAATGGATAAACCCAATCCCGTTCCTTCGTATGGCCTGGAAATCAAATCATTACCCTGCCTGAATCGTTCAAAAATGAGCTCCCTCTGATTATCAGCTATCCCACTGCCTGTATCTTTCACGAAAAATTCAAGGTAGCCACCTTTTTTCTTAACACCGAATTCGATGGAGCCCGCGCTGGTAAATTTATGAGCATTACCAACGAGATTGGTCAGGATTGCATAGATTTTTTCCCGGTCTGTTTTAATAATGCATTCCTTTGACGGCAGATGGAGGTTAACCAGAAGCCGCAATCCTTTTTTCTCAACTTCAGGTCTGAAGAAGTTAAAAACAAAGTCGATTTGCTCATTAATATTGGTTTCATTTATCGAAACATCCATCTGCCCCGATTCAATTTTCGAAATGCTTACAATATCGTTAATGATGTTGAGCATCCTGTTACCGCTTTTCTCAATGACGCTGAGATATTGCTTCTGCTCATCACCTGTTAAATGTTGTTCTTTTAACAATTGAGCAAACCCCAGTATGCCGTTCATCGGTGTACGGATTTCGTGACTCATATTGGCAAGGAATGTCGATTTAAGGCGGTCGCTTTGTTCGGCGAGTTCTTTGGCTTGTATTAATTCCTGCTCTGCATGTTTCTTGGCAGTGATATCTCGGATCAGCCCCATGGTTCCGATGGGTTGATCACCTTGATAATACACGCTGGATGAGAGTTCGCCGTAGAAGGTCGAGCCATCCTTATGCTTCATTAGGAAAGTTCGCAGATCACGGGTAGAACCTGATTCTATTGAGGTGCGGAACTGCATTATGGCATCTGCCAAATCGCTTTCATCGAGAAAACGCATAAACGGTTCACCTGTCATTTCTTGTGGTGAATAGCCGAAAATTAACTGTGCAGAGGAAGAGATGTAAGTAACTAGTCCCTTATTATCAGTTATAAACACAACATCCTTCAACTGCTCGGTGATACTACGGAACTTCTCTTCGCTTTTTTGCAGTAATTCCAACGATTCCTTTCGATCAGTAACATCCATAAAGAAGCCCACGCTGCATTTTCTTCCGCTGAGGATCATAGGAGCCCCGGATATGTCAGCATAGAAAACCGTTCCGCCTTTCCTTATGCAGGCCAGATTGTAAGATACGGGTTTCTCCCCCCGCATCTGGGAGGCAAACTCCGACATCACCAAATCAAAGGAATTTTTTGGGTGCAGGTCTTCTATGCTTAAATGTTGGAACTCATCATGTGAATAACCGAACAGATTGCAGATGGCTTGATTGGAAAATAAAAACTGATGGGTTTCGACATCGGTGGCTAATATCCCATATGGACTTCCTTTCAACAGTACACGATGCTTTTCTTCCGATTCCATTAAGGCTTGTTCCGCGATCTTCCTTTCGGTGATGTCGCGGCTGAATAATGCTAACCGCGTAACCATTCCAACGTTATTACGGATAGGATACAGGTTGTTCACCATCCACCGACCATCGCGATAATCTTCAAAAGTTACTTTCTCTCCATCTAAAAGTGCGCGATTGAAGAAGGGAAGGCGACGCTCTGCGATTTCCGACGGAAGCAGATCAGCCAACTTACAACCGATCGTTTCCTCACACGAACGTCCAAGGCGTTTTGCCCCAATTTCGTTCAGTGCAATGCAAGTTGTATCAGCCGTAAGCAGGTAGATTGATTCATCTGCTGCATTGAAAATGGCGTTTAAACTGGATTCGCTTTCAATCAGTGCCATTTCGCTTTGTTTGCGCTCGGTAATATCAACAAATGACGCTACTATTTTTTGATTGCTTACAATAGCGACAGACATGAGTGCATTCCTTATTTCGCCATTTTTTCGATAGAAAGTAAACTCGTATTTATCAGGGGCGTCCTTTGGGTTTATCATTCTTCGGCGGTTATATTCTTTTAACCGCTCAAGGTCATCAGGCGGAATTTGCTGAGTCCAGCTTATCCCGGTGACTTCCTCTTTAGTGTAACCGCTTAGATTACAATATTCCTCATTGACCATTGCAATGGTTGTATCGGGTTCAATAAGAGCCATTGCCGCTGAATTATTTTCAAATATGGAACGAAAGTCCATCTCGCTTACCGTTAAAGGTTCTTTTTCAGGATTGCCCCCTGTGCTACTTTTTTCCCTTGAAGCTTTTAATGAATCAAGCTCTTTTCGTACTTCCTGAAGTTCCTTTGCAAGATCTACCTTGGTTTTGGTTCGATCGTTCATATTGTATTCATTTTCTGTAAATAAAGATACAACTGAAAGACGATTAATCCAAATTATTTTCGACAAATTGAGATGAGACCCTCCATCTCACTATATTAAATTCAAATCATGCGAGTGGCAAAGAGGAGCACACTACTCAATGATGGGCGGGGAATTCACCGGGAGAGATTAAAAATATGACAATAGCAAAGACAATACCCAAGAGGACATTGATCTTAAAACTTCCTTTACCTGAAATCCCGAATCACTTCGTGCCATTGTTCTCTTACCTTATTTATTCTTCATATTGAGCTTCCAGTTTGCCTTCCTTTATTGCGCGTTTGAGGGCAGCATAGTCTTTTTCATTCTGGTCAGCATAGGCAAGGGAGAAACTTGCAATCGCTCTATCGAATGTGTCACTTGTTCCCATGTAACCGCTTAGCATCGCAGCATCCCCTGAACGTGAATGAGACAGGGCCATCGCCTGCCCGCACCAGTCTGCATAGGAGATCATTTCAGCTTTTCCGAATGTTTCAACTTTCAGGGAAATCTTGACATCCCTTAATTGACGGAAGAAAAAGTGCCGACCCAGTTTCCCTTTGGTCCAGCCCAGGAAAGGATCGCTGAACGGCTGAATAAGACGGTAGCCATTTACAACCCGCTGGCCATGGTTTGGGTATATGCTTTTCCCGGCATAAGGTTCAAGCACTGATGGACGTGCTTCTTTTACCTGCAGGAAAAGGGCGTCGCCATCAGCAGTCATAAACAGTAAGACAAAACAAACTGTACCTACGCTTCCTACGCCTACTACTTTGATTGCGGCATCTCTGAGCTCATAACGGTCAAGCAGAAAACTATAAACCGGGGGGAGGGTTCGCCGGTAAAGTTCAAATGCTTCTCTCACCACATCGGTGATCTCTCCCGGGGTATGTCCCTTCACATGAAAAATTGTGGGCAGATTGTCCTTAATGAATGTAACTGAGTCTGTTCCTTTCACAAGCTGGGGGAATATATCTTCTGCTATGCTTCGTCCACGCTCCTTTTCCAGCCGTTTATTACCACGGGTAATCATTTTAGGATCCTTTAACTTAGATATCATCTTATCGGCGGTGAGTGAAATATGCCACAGTTCCAGGATTTTCATTTCGCTGTAAGCGGCCATATTCGTTCGATAAGAGCGGACACATTCGAGGGCGGCCTCTTTTTCAACCAACTCCCCAAGATTGTTGTTCCGGCATGCAATCACAAAACTGGCTGCCAGTCTTTTGACATCCCACTCCCAGGGTGCCGGCAGAGTCTCGTCCAGGTCATTGATTGAGAAGATGATATTTCTTTCCGGTGTCGCAAACCCGCCAAAGTTGCACAAATGTGCGTCGCCGCAAGCCTGTACGATCAATCCTGAAACAGGTGTGCCTGCCAGGTCTGAAGCCATATTGAAAGCTGACCCGCGGTAAAAGGTAAAAGGAGATCTTGACATGCGCCCGTGACGAAGCGGCAATAAATCCGGCATACGCCCCTTTTCACTGGCAAGCAGGAGTTCAATTGGATCCTGGCGTTTGGCAGGAGCCTGCCAGCTTGCATGGGATGAGCGCGGACAGGTTTTTCTCAACTGCCTGCCCATTTCGTAACGCTCATTGCGGGGAGCATGATGGATGCTCAATTTGATTTTACCAGGATCTGCCTCATAATCCATATCAGCCGGGTCCTGTTTATTTTTTTTCATAATCCTGGTTATCGCGTTGGAATTGTAATCATTGGCGTTGCTTTTTCATCCGATTGCACCAGTGAACTGATCAAAAGGAGAAAACTGAATATCCCTTTTGATCTGTACTCTGCCTTGTCGATATAGAACCAGTATCCGTTATAATAGACTGAAACAAATGCATTTACAGGTTCCTGTTTGCTGCTGTAAATATTGATGAACGGTTGAACAGGGGTTCCGTCAGGCATTTTAAAATCAGGTTCGGGATAGACTTCTTTCGCAAGTATATGCGCCTCCGGCACATGGATATATGCTCCGATATCGGCAAGAATTTCAAGGATTGACCTGGTCATTATTGCGAACTGTAAACTATCATTTTTCCTAATCCCGATCCCTACCCGGTATTTCCTGAGAGAGTCAGGGATGCCGAGGATCTGGTTCATTTTTTTTATAGTTTCTGAAACTGCAGTATCTTGCTGTTGGCCTATCTCTATGAATAATTCCTCCTTAGTTTCAGAGATCCTTGTCGAAGTGATGTCGATAAAATCCTTTCCCTGGAGTTTTTTAAAACAATCAAGGAGAGGGAAAAACTCAGGAGAAGCTTCGTGGCGGCGTGCACTTCCGCCAAAATTGTTTTTAATGCCATTGATAGAGTTAACCGTTAACTTAAAAACCTGGTCAATAGGATAGCCTGCATAAACAAGGCTCATTATAACGGTTGTCGGGATAGGCTGCATTAGGCTAAGCGCAAATTTTTCGCCCGAAACAGGTTCATAGGAAATCGTAGGACGGTCGGTCATGGTACCCTGTGCACCAACCGAAGGGTTCCATCCAATTCCAGTTGGCTCATATGAAGCGCCTGCAGTGAACTGGCCCGAAATTTCGTACTGGCTTATAATGGACGATATATCCATCATCACAGGAGCATCAGCATACCTGATTCTGACAATATTCTGTAAAAGCTGTTTTTTCCATGAATCAGAATACGCATTGAGGTACTCAGTGCGGTCCCTGTTCAAAGTTCCAGGCCCCACACTTTTACATGAGGCGATGAAAATCACCGGGATCAGGAGAAAAAACAAATACTTTTGAGCTTTCATGATTCTAAATTGTTTCGCCAATCCGAATAAAGTTCATTTATGTCGTATTTGAATCAAACAGACCCTCCATAGAAATTACCTCCTGACATTAATCGTCACTTTATGAATGTTGCCATTGAATTTTGACGATGGTCCGTAATCGGCCACCGGGGTTCCTTCATCCACGCCCACATCAGCCATGTCATCTCCTGAGAAAATGCTGGGTTCGGTTTTAGCAATCCTTGTCTCGGCAACTTTAACTCCATTTACCGAAACAGTACCCGTTCCGCCTTTACCTGCTCCTCCACCGTCATATTTAAAATCATAAGCAATGGTGTATTTGCCGGGTTTCAGAGGTTGTGAAGATATTGCCTGGAATTGTTCCAGGCCGAGGTAGTTATAGGTGAAGACAGGCTTACCTTCCCTGAGATAGAAAGAAAATCCTCCAAACCGCCCCCCCTGGCACACTATCACTCCATTTGCATTGGCGGAGACCTCAACATCTGCAGTAATCGTATAAGAAGTATTAAAAAGACTGATAAAAATATCGGATCCCATGCCTTTCATGCCCTCACCCAGGGTCATGGTTGTTTTACCCTGCATCATGGTTGGTCTGCCAACCGCAGCGGCATTGAATCTTTCAAACCCCCTGTCATCGATCGGCAGTACATGATATTTTTCCGCTTCTTTCATAAACATTTCCTGCATATTTTTCAGTTTCCCGGGATCTTTCGCCGCAAGGTCATTCGAAAGGCTGAAATCCACCATGGTATTGTATAGCTCCCATTTATCTTCCTGCAATACAGCATATGGTTTCGGGTTCCATGGGGCCTTGTGTATAGTCCGGGCAAGCCAGCCATCCTGGTACAACCCCCGGTTACCCATCATTTCGAAGTACTGAACAGTATGTTTTTCCTTTGCAGCGGCGTCATTGAATGTGTAAACAAGGCTTGTTCCTTCGATGGGAGCCTGGGTGATCCCGTTAACGACTTTTGGGGCCGGGATACCGGCAGCCTCGTAAACCGTTGGTGCAACGTCTATTACATGACCAAATTGAGTACGGACTTCTCCTTTTGCCTTGATTCTTTTTGGCCAGCAGATCACCATACCGTTGCGGACGCCACCAAAATCCGAAGCAACCTGTTTGGTCCAGGTAAAGGGGGCATCCATCGCCACTGCCCAGCCTGCTGCGAAATGAGGATAGGTGCTTGGAGAGCCCCATTCATCATAATGTTTCAGCATGTCGGGAACCGTTTCTTGAACCTGGTTGAAATACGTCAACTCGTTGAACATCCCGCTCATCTGTCCTTCGGCGCTGGCTCCATTGTCGCCCGCGATGAAAATGATCATGGTATTTTCCATGATGCCTAATTCTTCTAGCGCGGAGATCAGCCTGCCTATTTCATGATCGGTATGTTCAGCAAATCCGGCATATACCTCCATCTGCCGGGCATAGAGTTTCTTTTCATCGGGTGTTAGGGATTCCCAGTTTTTAATATCAGAAGGCTTGGGTGCAAGCTTTGTGTTCTGAGGAATGATACCCAGTTTTTTTTGTCGGGCAAAAGTCTCTTCACGAATCTTGTCCCAACCTTCATCAAATTTACCTTTGTATTTATCGGCCCATACTTTAGGGACATGGTGGGGGGCATGGGTAGCTCCGGGTGCATAATAGATGAAAAACGGTTTGCCGGGTGTAATAGCCTGCTGGAACCGAACCCAGGCAATGGCCTGGTTGGTCATGTCGGTTGTAAAATGATAATTTGAATCTTTGGGGACTTCAACCTGGGTTATGCCGTCGTATACCAGTGGTGCCCATTGGTTAGTCTCACCACCCAGGAAACCATAGAATTTTTCAAAACCCGAGCGGGTAGGCCACCTGTCCTGGGGACCTGAAGCCGAAAGCTCCCATGGCGGGACTTCATGGCATTTCCCGAACTGCGCGGTATTGTAGCCGTTTTGACGAAGCACTTCAGCCATCGGGGTGATAGCCTGGGGTCTGATAGCGGTATTGCCTGGAAAGCTTGTCGCCATTTCGGTAATCGCCCCCATATTGGCAGAGTGGTGGTTGTACCCTGTGAGCAGCGCCATCCTGGTGGGAGCACATAAGGCAGTGGTATGAAAGTGGTTGTATTTAAGCCCTGTCTCCGACAATTTATCAAGTGTTGGCATGGAAACAGGCCCGCCAAATGCATCACAAACACCGAAACCCATATCATCGATCAGAACGATCACGACATTGGGCGCCCCTTGTGGAGCCCTGACTTCAAACCGCTTTGGCGGAGTCGCATTTCTTACATCCAGCTCTTTATAGGTAGCCGGGCTTGGTTCTTTGATTGGCAGGACAGTCCGGTCCTGTGCTGCAAGTTGACCTGCAAAGGCCGACAATACGAACAATGCCAAAACGAATTTCTTTTTCATTATTTGTTTCATAGATTTAACTAAAAAGAAGGGGTCATACCTCAAATCACACAAATTTATTCAAAATAGGGAGCAGAATCTTCTAAATAAGATACTCACCATTCGGTATTTTGCGCCATGAATGAGCACCGAGATTCTTGAACTTGCCTCAATGCAGGAAGATTTTGAAAAGCTTAACACCCGGCTTTCGTTGACCAATGGATCATCATAACAGTCAACAAGGTGAAATAGTAAGATTATTCAGCACGTTTGCGGTCACTAATATCAAAAATGCTGGACAGAAGAAAAGGTACATTATTGAGGCTAATGATCTCGGCGGAGAACAAGGTTGTAATTACTTCGCCATTTTTTCTTCTGATCTTCACTTCTTTCCCTTTCACTTCTTTGCCTTCCTGCAAAGCCGATAATAACCGCTTTCGGTCTTCCGCATCCACCCATAGGTTCAGTTCAGAAGATGAATTGTTGATTACCTCGGCGCGGGAAAATCCTGTGTATGTTGAAAATGCATCGTTAACATCAAAGTATGTGCCATCTTCCAGGCTGCTAATGGCGATTGCATAAAAAGATGTCTGAAACGCTTTGGAATATTTCTCTTCGCTATCTCTCAGTGCGCTTTCCAAACGTTTTCGTTCAGTGATATCAATCAAACTCACAAGACAATCTTCGCCACTAGTGACAGCGATGCCGGTTAATTGAACAAAAACGGCCGGATTCGCTTGTGTCAGAAGGGTGAGCTCGCAGGTTTCTTTGGCCCTGGACTTACACACTGCATCAAGAAAATGAATGAAGACCGGTCTGGTATCATCGGAAACAAAAAAGCTAAACTGAGCGCCTTTCAGATGAAACCGCTCTGTCCCCAGCAATTGGGCTGCACTGTGGTTTAACTCGGTGATACTGCCTTCTTTTGAGAGCGAGAAATACCCGGTTGGCGAAAAATTATATAATTTGGTAAACTTGTCAGAAGCGACTTCAGCCATTGCCCAGGCATGACGAAGCTCAACTTTCTGTAATTCAAGTTCTATCTGGCGCACCTCAAGTTCCGCAATGAGCTTCTGCGTTTCAACTTCCGAAAACCGTGCAATCGCATTTGATGATTTCTCTTTAAGTCGTTCTTCAGCTTGCTGGCGAAGGTATTGGGAGTCAGGGTTGGTATCGTTTTGAGTCATTGTAACCTTTTGTTAACCTGAGAAAAAATATGCCGCTTCCCTCTTGAGGCAAAAACAAGCAAATGTACGCCTTCTTCAATTACAGCACTTTCTTTATTTTCTCAATCTTGCTGTGCCTGTCATATGAGTAGGTTGAACTGGTCTGATCAAGAATCTCAAAAATGATTAATGCCCTGCTGTACAAGTTTTTCATTTGCACGCCCCCTGTATTCCCTGACTTGAGTTCTTCTGCAACAAGAAACATTAATTCGGCAAGCTTCTCAAAATTGTTATCGCTGAATTTTTTGGTGTCCAGCAGTGTTGTAAGAAACGATTCTGCTGGTATTAAAGCCAGGTCATCAAAATTCAAACCCAATTCCGCTGTCAACGCCCGGCCGGCTGCTTCAATTCCCTGATTCACCTGACCGCGGGCTTTAAACCCCGCCAAACCAGCAAGTATTTTTCCAAGTACCTGCCCCATCTGGTCAATTTGCCTTTTGATGTAGTCTTCCTGTTCCGCTGGCATACCTTCTTAATTAAGTGACTGTTGAGGTTGTTCAAATACCCTCTGAATAATATTGTTTAAGCATTCCGGCAGCATACCTGAATTGCCCAGGCGAATTGTACAACTCAGCCGAAAGCCGGGTCGTTCGCCGTGGGGGCTGCGACCAGTACCATAAAGGCAATTCGAGGTCATGCTCTTTGAAAAGCCTGTCCTGCAAGGCATCGACATTCTTATAATCGGGAGGAACCATATCTCCAAAAGGCGGAAGTTCTATCGTTGTCATACCCGCATTCATCTCCGCGGGACATGACGGGCTCAATCCGAGTTCAGCACAAAAAATATCGCGGGCCTCCACACAAAGGTCATGGTTGTGTTTCATGACCGCATCCCAGCCCCCGGGCATCAGCGAAGCCATATAGTCAATTGAATCGGCCGCACAAAGCACAGGCGAAGGGTCCAGCGTGCCCTGCCAGAAAAACCTCCCGGCAAAGGGTTCTGCTTTATGCCCCGCATGACTGATGATCAGCGGCAGAATGGGTTTCTGCCTGTCGTTACGCACATGCAAAATGGCAGCGCTTTTTGGCGAACAAAGCCATTTATGGCAATTTCCTGTATAATAAGCGGCTCCTATTTCATTAATATCCAGATGAATGCTTCCCGGGGCATGTGCGCCGTCGACCATGGTATCAATTCCCAGCTTATCGAGTTCCCTCACAATCTCACCGACCGGCTGAACCAATGCAGTTGCCGAGGTGATATGATCGATGAGGCATATCTTTGTTTTTTTTGTGACTGCTGATAGCAGAGCGTCGGTGATCTGGCCGGGTGAGGCTATGGGTAAATCATAGCTTGCCTCCACGATCACTGCCCCGGCAGACTCAGCAATGTACTCAAGCAGCTTGCGGCAGGCATAATACGTATGGTTGCTGATGAGTATCTCATCGCCCGGTTCGAAATGCAGTGACCTGAATACCGTATTGACCCCTGCCGTTGCATTCTGTACAAAGACCAGGTCGGAGGGATCGGCATGAACAAAGGCAGAGATCTTTTCCTTTGCCAAACCCATCATCCCCTCAAGTTGCCTCACCAGGAAGCTCATGGGCTGGCCTTCGAGCATCAGGCGGTACTCGTTCTGCCTTTCGAGGATATATTTGGTGCATGCCCCGAAAGACCCGTGGTTCAGATAGATCGCGTGTGGATCAAGCGCCCAGAGATGCGAGAATTCGGAGAAAAAACGGGAAGACATAAGGTATTTATGATTTAATTTACATTCACGGATCACGAGTCACGGATCACGATTTTATTCCACCTCCAAAATCATCCCCTTCAGGTACTCCCCCTCGGGATGGTAGATGCTTACGGGATGGTCCGGGCCCTGGGAGAGGTGGTGAAGGATTTTCAGGTTCCTTCCTGTTTCAATGGCTGCTGACTGAAGTGCCGAACGAAACATCTCGCGGCTGATGGCCTGGGAGCAGGAGAAGGTGAACAGAAGCCCGCCCGGCTCAAGGTGGCGGATGGCCGAAGCATTCAGCTGGATATAAGCATGAAGTGCATTGTTCGATACCTGGTGGCTCTTGGCAAAAGCAGGAGGATCGAGTATGATCATGGAATATTTTTCGGAAGTGTTTTTAAGGAGGACTTTGACATCGGCGACTTCCGAAGAATGCCGGGTTTCGTCAAGCCCGTTCAGTGCAAGGTTTTCGACGGTCCACCCCAGGGCCTGCTTTGAACTGTCGACCGAATGTACATGTTGTGCGCCACCCTTCAGGCAATACACCGAGAAAGCCCCTGAATAGCAGAAGGCATTCAGGACTTTACGGTTTTTCCCGTATAACCGGGCAAACATGCGGTTACTTCTTTGGTCCAGGAAGAATCCCGTCTTCTGACCATGTATAAAATCGACATTGAACCTGTGACCGGTTTCGGCAATCTCGACGGCGGGGGAATTGCCGTAGAGGAATTGGTTGTGATGAAGGTCGTGATGAAGTTCGTCACGTTTTTCCTTACGACTTTCCAAAGCCCGGGCCATGGTCTCCGCACTCTTATCGTACACAGCCAGTAACTTTTCGCCGTAAAGCTCCTGCAAAGCGTCAACCAGTAAGGGTTTTAAAAGATGCATCCCCAGGGAGTGTGTCTGGATAACGGCGACCCCGTTATACCAGTCGATGATCAAACCAGGCAGTTCATCACCTTCACTGTAAACGAGGCGATAGGCGTTGGTTAAAGGTCCTGATGTAAGGCCGGCCTTCATTCGCAGTTCGAAGGCTTGCTTTAAACGTCCAAGCCAGAATTCCGCCCCGGTAGTCGTCCGCAGAAAAGAAAAAATCTTAACTGCGATGGATCCTGTCATAAAATGACCTGTTCCCAGAAACTGTCTCTCCGAAGAAAACACTTCCACCACCGTGCCTTCTTTGACCTCTCCGACCTTCCTGTCAATCGCCCCTGAAAAAATCCAGGGATGCCTCCTGAGAACCGCTGCTTCCTTGCCCGGCTTCAATATTACCATTGGAATCCTGTCCATCACCTTAAATAAATCATAAAATACTTGACTCGCCGGTAAATTTATTACTAATTTTGCTCAAATTTAAAACCTAACGCAATGAAAAAGTATTTTTTACTTCTTCTGATTTCGGTTTTCGTCGCATCCTGCGGACATGAAGCCAAGAAAAAAGCTGAAGAATTACAGGCCCGCAACGACAGCCTGATGAACCAGACTATGCAAAAGGATGAGGCAATCAACGAATTCGTCCGTTCAATCAACGATATCCAGAGCACACTGGATACGATCAAGATGAAGGAAAATGTTATCAACCTCAGTACCGAGCGCGGTGGTGAAATGAAACAGACCGCCAAGGACCAGATCAAAACCGACATCCAGACTATTTACAGCATGATGCAGAAGGACAAAGCCCAGCTTGCCCAACTGACCAAGAAGCTGAAGTCTGCGAATATGAAGGTTGACGAACTCCAGAAAATGGTGTCGCGCCTCGAAAAGGATATTGCAACCAAGAGCGCCGAGATCGAAGAACTCAGGACCAGCCTTGCAAAACTGAATATCAAGTTTGAAGCTGCTTCGCTCAAGATCGACACCCTCAGCAAGACGGTTAACCAGCAGGGCGCCAAGATCAACGATCAGACCCAGACCATTGCGGCCCAGGAAGAAGCCCTGAATACCGCTTACTATGTGATTGGCACCAGCAAAGACCTTAAGAAGAACGGCGTGATCAAGAAAGGCGACGTGCTTTCGGATTTCAACAAGGAACTTTTCACCAAGATCGACATTCGTAAGACCACCGAGATACCCATCCTGAGCAAGAAAGCCAAGATCCTTTCAAGCCATCCGAGTGCAGCGTATAAGTTCACTGGCGACAAGAAAGTCATACAGTCACTTCAAATCCTTGATTATAAAGCATTCTGGAGCAATTCCAAGTACCTTGTGATCGTGGTTGACTAAACCTGGTTTCATATAAATAAAAAAGGCTGCGAAAAATCGCGGCCTTTTTTATTTCCGGGTTTCCGGCGAAAGGTTATTTCTGGGGAGCGGAATAATCCTGCTCGGTGAGCAGCTTGCCCGTTTCATCGTAAAACCTCCATTTGCCGACCCTCTGGTCGCTCTTATAAGCCCCTTCGTACCTTATCTTACCGTTCTCGAAATAAGTGATGCGTTTGCCTTCACTTTTACCGTTCTTAAAGCTGCCTTCGCTCCATTTTTTTCCGTTCTCGTACCATGAAACCCAGGCACCGTCGCGCTTCCCGTCCTTATAGCCCCCATCCATCTGCATCTGCTTATTCTCATAATAGGTGGTTTCCCTGATCATTTCACGGCTTTCGCCTTTTCCCTTATAAATACAAACCTTTTTAGGGCTGCCATCAGGATAGTTATCCTCGATAACTTTTTGTTCAAAGCGACAGGAGGCTGCCACAAACATCATCAAAACAATAGTTGAAAAAACAGTAATTCTCATATAGTAGTGTCTTTAAATTCGAAATTCAAAATTCGTTATTCTATTGTTCGATTATTCAATTAAAAATCAAACTCCAGCCTCTCCCCTTTTACACTCTCATCGAACCTTCCCTGATCAAAGACCAGTCGCCCGTTGACCCAGCACATATTGACCCTTGATTTAAAAGTGACACCCTCGAGAGGAGACCATCCGCATTTATATAAAATATTTTCAGGTGCCACAGTCCAGGGAGCATCCATATCGACCAGTACAAGGTCGGCATGGTATCCTTTGCGGATGAAACCTCTTTCCTTTATCCTGTAAAGGATGGCAGGCGAATGGCACATCTTGTCGACAATGGTTTCGAGAGGCAGCCTGCCCATATGGTAAAACCCCAGCATGGCCACCAGGCTGTGCTGTATCAGCGGCGCTCCCGAAGGGCATGATGTATATGGATTGTCTTTCTCTTTTAACAGATGCGGCGCGTGGTCTGTTGCAATTATATCTATCTTGTTGCTGATCAGGCCCTCCATGAGGCCAAGCTTGTCCTTTTCGGTCTTGATGGCGGGGTTCCACTTGATCCTTGAACCAAGATCCGCATAATCCCTGTCGTCAAACCAGAGATGATGAACGCAAACCTCGCCTGTGATACGCTTATCCTTCAGGGGGATGGTATTATCCAGTAACTCCAGTTCCCGGGCTGTTGAAAGATGTAACAGGTGCAGGCGGGCATTATATTTCTTTGCAAGCCCCACAAGGATCTCCGAAGACCTGTAACATGCTTCTTCACTGCGGATGAGGGGGTGGGCTTCAACGGGTATATCGTCTCCGTACTTTTCTTTGTATGACTTGAGATTTGCCTGTATGATGGATTCATCTTCACTGTGGACGGCTATGATTACAGGGCATTCCCTGAAAATGTTTTCAAGTATCCTCATATCATTCACCAGCATATTGCCGGTGGATGCGCCTGTGAAAATTTTAAGCCCGCAGATATGCCCGGGGTCTGCCTTTTTTATCTCATCCAGGTTATCGTTGGAGGCTCCCAGGAAAAAGGAATAGTTTGCCAGGGATTTGGTGGCTGCAAGTTTGTACTTCTCTTCCAGTATCTCCAGGGATGTTGCCTTTGGAAGGGTGTTGGGCATATCCATAAAGGAAGTGACACCTCCGGCCACTGCAGCCCTGGTTTCGGTATGCAGGTCTCCTTTTTCGGTAAGCCCCGGATCCCTGAAATGGACCTGGTCGTCAATGACGCCGGGCATCAGCAATTGCCCATTTGCATCGATCTCCACAGTGCCTTGCGGGAGTGAAAAGGTTGAAGGCCTCCTGCCGTTGAAGATCTCAGCGATACGGCCGCCGGTGATGAGCACTGAGCCGGCAAACTGTTTGCCTTCATTGACAATGAGGGCATTGTGAATAAAGTATGATTCCATAGTAAAAAAAGGGGAAATATCAGGCATTTTTACGCCTGTATTTTTTAAACAGGCTTTTTAACCTGAGGGTGATGACTCCGAATACAGCTTCGCGGAAGATGCCTTTGCTCATCTTGGATTCACCCAGGGTGCGGTCGGTGAAAATGATGGGGACTTCAACTATGTTAAAGCCAAGTTTCCAGGCAAGGAATTTCATCTCGATCTGGAAAGCGTAACCTGTAAAATGAATGGCATCGAAATCAATGGCTTCAAGCACAGGACGCGTATAGCATTTGAACCCTGCAGTAGTATCCCAGATCTTCATCCGTGTAACAAACCTGACGTAGGCCGAAGCGTAATACGACATCAGCACCCTGCCGATGGGCCAGTTCACCACGTTCACACCCTTCACATAACGGGAACCAATGACAAGGTCGGCCCCCTTTTTTGCGGCGTCGTATAACCTTACGAGGTCTTCGGGATTATGCGAAAAATCGGCGTCCATCTCGAAAATATAATCATATTTACGGTCTATGGCCCAGTGAAAACCATGGATATAGGCTGTTCCGAGCCCCAGTTTGCCCTTACGCTGTTCCATGAACAGGGTAGCGGGAAATTCTTTCATGAGACGGGCTACGATATCCGCAGTGTGATCAGGCGAATTATCTTCAATGATCAGGATGTGAAAGTCTTTGGGCAAAGAAAATACCTTACGTATAATCGCTTCGATATTTTCCTTCTCATTATAGGTTGGAATTATAACAAGACAATCTGACACCTCTTCCAATTTTATGCGAAATTAAGAATTTTTCAATTACTGTCAAATATTACATTGCATTCATCATATTCTCAAGCTTTTTCACTCCCTGGGCAATTGTTTCGGTCTCCCTGAATGTGAGGAAAAGTTTGCTGCCTTCCTGTTTGAGTTTCAGGCCGCTTGCCGGGTCTTTGACAATCTCGAGAATCTTTCCGAAAGTTCCTGAATTATAGTATGTTGAATCAGGATTTGATGGAAAGTATGCATTCATTCTGCTTTTCCTGAGGATGAGTTTTTCAAAGCCTATGTTTTTTGCGACTTTTCTCAGGCGTATGGTCTGCAGAAGCTCGTCGGTCTGGGGGGGCAATGTACCGAACCTGTCGGCCAGCCTTGACCTGAAATCTTCAAGGTCCTTTTCGGCCTCTATCGAATCAAGCTCTTTATAAAGATTTAATCTTTCGGTGATGTTGGTGACATAGGCATCCGGGATGAGGATCTCCATGTCAGTTTCAATCACACAATCCTTAACCGTGGAACGGGAGGGCAGGTCTTTGAACAGTTCGCCGAAATCCTGTTCCTTCAGTTCCGACAGGGCTTCGTCGAGGATCTTCTGGTACATCTCAAAGCCGATCTCGGTGATGAAGCCGCTTTGTTCAGCTCCCAGGATGTTACCCGCCCCGCGTATGTCGAGGTCGCGCATGGCAATGCTGAAGCCGCTGCCGAGTTCCGAAAACTCCTCTATGGCTTTAAGCCTTTTTTTGGCTTCATCAGTAAGAGTCGTCATAGGCGGGGCGATAAGGTAGCAGAAAGCTTTCCTGTTCGACCTTCCCACCCTGCCCCTGAGCTGGTGCAGATCGCTGAGCCCGTAATGATGAGCATCGTTGATGATGATGGTGTTTACGTTCGGGATATCCAGGCCCGATTCTATGATGGTGGTGGCAACAAGCACATCAAACTCGCCTTCAATGAAATCCATCATCACTTTTTCAAGCTTTGGCCCGTCCATCTGGCCGTGGGCCACAGCGACCGTCGCCGAGGGGACCAGCCTTTGTATCATGCCTGCGACTTCGCCAATGTTCTGCACCCTGGTGTTTACGACGAAAACCTGTCCGCCCCTCGATAATTCATTGCTGATAGCCTCTTTGAAAACATCCTCGTGAAAAGAATGGATCTCGGTCTGCACGGGGTACCTGTTAGGAGGGGGTGTATTGATGATAGAAAGGTCCCTGGCACCCATGAGTGAAAACTGCAGGGTTCTTGGAATAGGCGTTGCAGTAAGGGTAAGCGTATCGACGTTCACCCTTAGCCTCTTCATTTTTTCCTTTGCAGCAACTCCGAATTTCTGCTCCTCGTCAATAATGAGCAGTCCGAGGTCCTTGAAAGTCAGCTCTTTGCCCAGCAGCCTGTGGGTGCCGATGAGGATGTCGATCTTTCCTTCGGCAAGATCTTTTATGATCCCACTCTGGCTTTTGGCGCTCCTGAAACGGTTGATGTAATCGACCCTGCAGGGAAAATCCTTAAGCCTTTCCGAGAAGGTCTTGAAATGCTGAAGGGCGAGTATGGTCGTGGGGACGAGCACCGCAACCTGCTTTGAATCCGCAACGACCTTAAAAGCAGCCCGTATAGCGATTTCGGTTTTTCCGAAGCCCACGTCCCCGCAAACCAGCCGGTCCATAGGAAATCCTGCTTCAAGGTCTTTCTTGACATCCACCGTCGATTTGATCTGGTCGGGTGTGTCTTCGTAAATAAACGAAGCTTCGAGCTCGGTCTGAAGATAGGTGTCGGGTGTATAAGCAAAGCCTTCGGTGGCACGCCTTTCGGCATACAGCTTGATGAGGTCGCGGGCAATATCCTTGACCCTGCCCTTGGTCCTGGCCTTGAGTTTGGTCCAGGAGTCTGAACCCAGCCTGTTCAAAACCGGTGCAGATCCTTCCTTACCTATATATTTCGAAATCCGGTGAAGCGAATGTATGCTCACATAAAGCACATCCTCATTCTTATAAATAAGGCGGATAGCCTCCTGCTCCTTGCCGTTATTCATGATCTTTTCGAGACCGTCGAACCGCCCAACCCCGTGGTCTATATGCGTAACATAATCCCCGGGTTTCAGGTCGTATATCTCTTTCAGAGTCAGGGCCTCCTTGCTGGTATACCCATCGCGCAGGTGAAAATGATGGTAACGTTCGAAGATCTGGTGGTCGGTGTAGACGAGCAGCTTCAGGTCGTGGTCGACGAAACCTTCATGTATCACGTGAACCGTGACTCGTGAACCGTGATCCGTGACTCGTGAACCGTGATCCGTGACTCGTAAACCGTGATCCGTGACTCGTGACTCGTGATTCGTGATCTGTGATTCACGGTTTGCGGTTAACGGTTCACGAGTCACGGTTTGCGGTTCACGACTAGCCTCAAGGTCCTCCAGTATCGTCCGCAGCCGCTCAGCCTGCTTCGCCCCATCGGCAAGTATCACATTCGCATAACCCCTGGCGGCGTGATCAGCGAGATCGGCCGTCAGCAGGTCAAAATTCTTATTAAAGGAAGGCTGGGGGGAAGTATTGTAAATGATTGTTTTTGAACTCTTAAAATAAAACTGCCTGCCGAATTCGACCGATGAGGAATCCAGCAGCAAGGGGAGGAATTCACTGCTTTTCATCAACAGGTCCGAGCCTGTAAGCTCGTCGAGGCGGTCGGCACAGAAGCCGGTATCTTCCAGCCAGATCACTGAGCCCTCGGGCAGGAAGCCCAGGAGGGGCTCATATCCTGTCTTTTTCTCTTCATTCACGCGGATATCGGGCACAATGGTGATGCTTTCCTTGAGGTTCAGCGAAAGCTGGGCTGCCGGGTCAAAGGTGCGGATGGAAGCAATGTTGTCGCCGCTGAATTCGATTCGGTAAGGATGGTCGCTGCTGAAGGAGTAAACGTCGATGAGGCCTCCGCGGAGCGCAAACTGCCCGGGTTCGAGAACGAAATCGGCCCTCTCGAAATCATATTCGACAAGGAGGTCAAGGATGAAATCCATGCTGACTTTCTCACCCGAACTTAGCTTAAGGGTGTTTTTTTCGAGAAATTTACGGTTGACGACCTTTTCGGCCAGGGCTTCAGGATAGGTGACAATAAAAAAACTCCCTGCCCTGTTGTTCAGGCGGTTCAGCACTTCGGTCCTCAGAAGCAGCCCCTGGTTGTCCTTGGCGCCCGAAAGCACGCCTTTCTTGAAAGAGGATGGGAAAAACAGAATGCGTTTTTTCTCGGATTCTTCAGAGATCTCATCAAAGATCTGTTCGAGGTCGTTCAGGAAATAAGCGGCAGACTCCCTGTCGGGGAGGATTGCCAGGTGCACCCTGGGCGTCTGTTTGAAAATGGAGGCAGTGACGAAAGTTCGGGATGAACCGATGAGACCTTTGAGGCTGAAACGGGCATGAGACGAGCCGTTCAGAGCTTCCGAAACCTCTATGGTCCTTGGATCCCCCGAATATTTTCCGATCAGGTCATTGGGTGTCACAGCATGTAATTCTTACGCAGGTCTTAGTCAAGACGGAATTCAGGCGAATGCTGAAGCATAAACTCCTCGGCCTTTTCAACCATGGTGGTAGGGCCTACAAAAATGGGCGCCCTTTCGTGGAGTTCTTTCGGCTGGATGTCAAGGATGCGGCGGAAGCCGTCGGAAGCCTTGCCTCCTGCCTGTTCGGCCAGGAATGCAGCCGGGTTGCATTCATACAGCAAGCGGAGTTTCCCCTGCTTGTTTTTAGTGGTTGCCGGATAAATGAAGATGCCTCCGCGGATGAGGTTGCGGTGAAAATCGGCAACCATCGATCCTATATACCTCGTGGAATAGGGCCTCGAAGTGGCTTTGTCGTCTTCCTGGCAATACCTCACATACTGTTTCACGCCTTCGGGAAAATAAATATAGTTTGCTTCGTTGATCGAGTAAATATTGCCTCCTTTGGGGTATTTCATATCAGGATGGCTGAGGATGAACGACCCAACCGAAGGCTCGAGGGTGAACCCGTTTACTCCGTAACCTGTAGTATAAACCAATACGGTGGATGAGCCGTAGAGTACATAGCCGGCAGCCACCAGGTTGCGCCCGGGCTGAAGGAAGTCCTCAATAGTTGAAAGCCCCCTGACGGTTCTCCTGAGGTAGACCGAAAACAAGGTTCCTATCGATACATTGCTCTCGATATTGGAACTCCCGTCGAGAGGGTCAATGGCGACAACATATTTGGCGTTCCTTGAATGGGCGTTATCGAGGATGATGATCTCCTCATTTTCCTCCGAGCCGATTGCGCAGCATTGTCCGCCGTCCCTGAGGGCCGCTATGAACTGCTCATTGGCAAAAACGTCAAGTTTTTTCTGCTCCTCTCCCTGTACATTGATCTCACCGGCATATCCCATCACATCGCCAAGCCCCGCCCTGTTCACTTCACGGTTCACAAATTTGGCGGCAGTGCCAATGTCGTTAAGCAAACGGGTGAGTTCACCGCTGGCCCCCTGGTACTGGGCCTGCTTCTCTACTATAAACCCGGTTAAGGTCTGGAATTTCATGGTCTTTCTTATTTCATGCAAAGATAGCTATTTGCCGTGAACCGTGAACCGTGAACGAGTCACGGTTCACGAGTCACGAAATTCTTACCTTTGTACTGATGGAAATCAAAGTATTCAAATTCGGCGGGGCTTCCGTCAATTCAGCCGACGGGTATCGTAACGTGCTCCGTATCCTGAAAAAGTACAGGGATACACCGCTGATGGTGGTGGTTTCGGCCATGGGTAAAACCACCAATGCGCTGGAGCTGGTGCTGAAACATTTCAGGGCCAATGACCCAATCGGGCTTATCGAATCCTTCAATGTAATTTACGAGGCCCATTTTGCCGTGATCACTGAGCTGTTCCCCGATAAAAACCATGTTGTTTACGGTGAGGCAGAATCATTGTTCGATCAGCTCCGGGGCTATATCCGCAAAGGCCATCTTTACGATCAAGCCCGTAGAACCTACGATTTCGAATATGACCAGATCGTTAGTTACGGTGAACTTTTTTCCTCCTGCATACTAAATAATTATTTGAATTCCAAAGGGATAACCTGCAGATTACTTGATGCAAGAGAGCTCATCATCACCGATGACACCTACCGTGATGCCAGGGTAAACTGGGAGAAGAGCGGTGAACTGATCAAGGCTTCGGTTCTTCAGTATTTTGAAGGACCCGCATCGCCATCCGTAGTCCTTACACAAGGATTCATAGGCTCGGAACCTTCGGGTAATTCAACCACGCTGGGGCGCGAAGGATCGGATTTTACAGCGGCTATCCTTGCTTATATTCTTAAATCACAGGACGTTACTATCTGGAAGGATGTGAGTGGAGTTTTAAATGCAGATCCGAAGTGGTTCAAAAATCCAAAGAAACTTCCGGTGATCTCTTATCGTGAAGCCATTGAACTTGCCTATTACGGGGCTTCGGTGATACATCCCAAGACCATCAGGCCTCTTGAGAACGCAGGCATCAAACTTTATGTTAAAAGTTTCAAGAATCCCGGGGCTGCGGGGACTGTAATTAAAAACATAGATCAATGGAATATCAGCTTTCCGATTTATATCCGCAAGCAGAACCAGGTTCTGATCTCCATATCCCCCAGGGATTTTTCTTTTATAGTCGAAGAAAACCTCAGCCAGATATTCACGGTTCTGGCCCGTTACCGGGCCAAAACGAATGTGATGCAGAATTCTGCAATCAGTTTTTCGATCTGTCTTGAGCGAAATGACGAGGTGCTGTCGGACCTTATCGAAGAGCTCTCGCAGAACTACGAGATCCGTTACAACTCAAATGTTGAACTTTTTACCATACGCCACTATACGCCAGCTTCAATCTCACGAATGACCAGAGGTCGTATTGTATTGTTGGAGCAGAAGACGAGAAACACGATTCACCTGGTCGTCAAATAGCATGAATGGTGAACCGTGACTGGTGAAATTACTTCTGGCGAGCACTTTGCACAAGCCGTATTATTCAGGTAATACCACAGGGAAATGGTATTTGAATTCAGGATAGTCCGGTTTTTCAAGGATATTTGTGAGAAAATCAGCGTAGGCGTCGGTAAACGAGAAACTATTGATGTCGTAATACTCATCCGACAGCGGCTTATTGCCTACATCACCCATATCAATGGCACCAGTATTGAATTCCTCGAGCTCAACAAAAGGCACAATGCGTTTCATAACAGGCATCTGACCGTAATCCTCGCGAAGCAGCATGTCAACGACCTTATCGGCAAGGGTTGCAGTTAGCCTGCGGTCGTAATGCCTGCAGTGTCCCGACCTGGGATAGTAACCAGAGATCTGTGCCCTGGCTTCTATGCCGAGCTTTGCAGAAATTTCAGAGGCAACAACACCGCTTACGCCTCCGAACCTGGGGTGGCCGTATTCATCAAGCTCAGAGGAAGCGTAAACGACATCCACCTTGCCCGTTTTATCATTATACCAGCGCAGTCCTTCAGAAACGGGGATCACTATACATTTTTTTCGTGAACTCATGAAGGTCTCCTTTACTTTTTCAAGGAAGACCTCCTTGCGTTCTTTGGTAATATCGAATTCGGGGATCAGGCCCAGCTGGGCGCCCCCGAAGGTAGCCGTTCCTGTAAGCCAGCCTGCATCGCGCCCCATGACTTCAAGCACGAGGATGCGTGAATGCGATTCGGCCGTGGTTTTCAGTTTGGAGGTAAGCTCCATCATGGCAGTTGCTGCCGAAGGAAATCCCGGGCAGAGAACAGCTTCAATATCTTTTCCTTTATAACGGTGGATGGTGCGGGTACGTAAGTCATTGTCGATGGTTTTTGGAAACCCGATAACAGGGATGCCTTCAGTCACGAAAAGCCGCTTTGCCGCCCCGTTGGTATCGTCTCCGCCTATGGTCACAAGGACGTCTATCTTATAGCGTTCAAAATTCCTGAGTACCTGCGGGACCCGGCTTTCGGGATTCTTTTTCGAAGGAAAAGGATTCGTGCGGCTTGACCGCAGGGCTGTACCACCGTAATATCCATCGTAAGGCTGGTTGGTGAGGTCAACAATATCGCCTTCACCAAGCAGGCCTTTCCAGCCGTTCAACACTCCGTATACTTTAAAGCCCAGTAGTGACGCCCTGTTGCGGATTGCCTCAATACTTGAATTGATGGCCGGGGTATCGCCCCCGCCCGAAAGGATAGCCAGTGTTTTTCCTTTAAAAATCTTACTCTCAAGTTTCATCAGAAGGTAGATTAAATTTTTTGCAAAACTACGGAAAATCGGGAAGGTACAGCGTGATGAAAAACGTGAGGGTAAAACGTGAGGGTAATTCGTAAGGTAAAACGTAAGGGGAAATCGTGAGGGTAAAACGTAAGGGGAAATCGTGAGGGTAATTCGTGAGAGTAAAACGTAAGGGTAAATCGATCTTCATTACGTACTACCGTCACGCACTATCGTCACGTTCTTCTTCACGACCTTCTATGTTACAAAACAAGTATCTGATTAATTATTTTTTTAATCAGGTTCAAAAAATCACGATAACAATCTATAAAAACATCCTTCTATCAGCAGACAGGTTAATTCTGAGCTGCATTACCTTGTTTTTAATTTTCATAGAATAAGTGAGCTGCAGTCTTCCTAGTAGCAGATTCTTCTTTCAAGAACTGCAGGTCGTGATAACAGTCCCACCAAGGATGATTTTTTATAGATGAATAGGTTAGTTAATCGTTGAATATTCATAGGGTTTATTGTTTTTAAGAACAAATCGGATCCGGCTGAGAAGCTTTCTTGCTATACGTATGATGGCTTTATTATTCTCCATCCGTTTGCAATACTCATGGTAACTCTTATTCAGTACCGGATCTAATCTGGCTGCGGCCCAGGAACTTTCAATAATGGCACTGCGTAATTGACTATGGCCACGAGGTGTAAGATTGCCATCTCTCTCTGTTTCACCTGAAGAACGTGTTGATGGAACCAGACCAATAAATCCGCACAAGTCATCAAACCGTTGAAAACGGTCGATGGTCTCAAGTTCAGTCAGGATGATCATTGCCGTTAATAAACCAATACCGGGTATGGTTTGAAGCAGGAGTCGACGGTTTTGATAAGCTTCAGTATTGGCCAGTTCTCTGATTTGACGGGTAACTACCAGAATGGATTGCCTCAGGTGTTTACTCTCGGTAATGATGGCTGTTAAGGCCTGTTTACCGCTGGGTTCTGATAGTTCGACGCTCTCAAGCCATGTGTAAAATCGTTTAGACCAATGAGACGTGGTTTTAAAAAAAGGCGCCGGGACTTCGATGACATGGAAGTACAAAAAGGATTTTATCCGGTTTTTATATCGCGAAAGATCTTTTACAAGCATAATCCTGGTACGGATTAATACTCGATCCTCCAAGGTTTTTACTGAAGGAACATAAATGGATTTTAAATCTCCGCTGCGCAAAGCCTTGGCAATTTTTATACTGTCTCTCTTGTCTGTCTTCTGTACTTTTTCCTTATTGCTTGTTGGAATATCTGCTGCATTACAAACAATAGAATCAACACCTAATGCCTTCAGTTTGTTTTGAATCCAGTAACCACAAAAACCTGCTTCATATGCGCTGTGATAAATCCCGCCGGGAAAATGTCTGACCAGATAATTATGCAAAACCTCAGCACTTGGTGGTTGCGTAAATGTCTTATAATTAAGTTTTTCTGTTAAAATGGTCACGTTCCAGCTCTTTAAATGTACATTAAAACCGGCATAAATATGTTGCCCACTAAAATCAATTTTGTTACTTTGTGTTTCCATAAGTCTCAGTTTTTTATCAGTTTTTGATCTCGATACTCTAAAACTAATAATTAATCTGAGACTTTTGGTTTTGTAAACACAAGGTCTTCCTAACGGTTTACCCTCACGATCTTTTCAACCAGCACCTTCGCCAGCCTGACATTCGACTCGACGGTCCAGCCTGCAACATGAGGGGTAAGCACCACATTGTCAGCTTCAAGCAGGTATTTCAGATCAGGAGGGACATCGTTTGAAAGGGCTTCAAACGAGCTGTCTTCGAATTCAAGCACGTCAAGGGCAGCGCCAGTGGCCTTGCCCGATTTCAATGCAGCTACCAGGGCGGAGGTTTTGACCACCTGTCCCCTGGAAGTATTGACCAGGAAAATATTCTTTCTGAACTTCTTAAAGAACTTCTCATCAGCCAGGTAATGAGTCTCTTCGGTGAGTGGGACATGCAGACTTACAATATCGGCTGTTTCGCATAATTCATCCATGGTGGATTCACCCGCGTACTCATCAGCATACGCAGATTTATATTTATCGTAGGCTATAACACTGGCTTCGAAGCCTTTAAGTCTTTGAGCAAAGGCCCTGCCCATGTTACCATAGCCGATGATGCCAATGGTTTTGCCTTTGATCTCGATTCCTCGGTTACTTTCCCTGGCCCAGACACCTTCACGTACATCCCTGTTTGCCATGCAGATACGGTTCAGTAATGCAAGAAGCATCCCCAGGGTATGTTCACCCACCGCGTCGCGGTTACCTTCAGGGGAGTTGAGGCAGCGAATGCCCCGGCTTTCGGCATAAGCCACGTCGATATTTTCAAGCCCCGATCCCACCCTGGCTACGAATTTCAGTTTTATCGCCTTGTCAATGAACGCTTTATCTATTTTTATTTTACTGCGGATGATGACCCCCGTATATTCTGAAGCGATGTTGCTGTAGTCAATGGCTGTATATTTCGGAAACTCCTCACATACGAATCCCATTGCTGTCAACTCCTCCCGGATCAGAGGATGAACCGTATCGATGAAAAGTACTTTTTGCACCTGCGAAATTTACAAATAATTACTGTAAGAAAGGCGAAAAGCGAAAAGCGAAATTATTAAACAGAAAACTTTGCAACATCTTCATTGTAATGAGCGAGGCTCTTTACATAAGCCGCATCAGGTGCGAGGAGCCTGGTGTTGGCGGGCATAGTATATCATCATGTCGCTCCGCCACACCGTAGCGGCGATGTAAAGAGCCTCGCGAACAGCGGCAATGTAAAGAGCCTCGCGAACCACGGCGTTGCAAAATCACCAATGATTTGCCTGAAATTGAAGAAATAGTGCAGATTTTCGTACTTTCGCAGTTTCGAAATACTATGTGGAATTTTCTCGTAAGGTTCATCCTCAGGAACCGGATCATCATCCTGGTTACCATCGCAGTATGCACGGCATTCATGGCCTGGAAAGCCACCGACGTACAGATACAGTATAAGAACGCCAGCATACTCCCCGCAACCGATACTACTATCAAAGTCTACCAGAAATTCATCTCGCAGTTCGGTGAAGACGGCACGGTGATGTTCATCGGCATTATAGACCCGGGGATGTTCCAGCTTAAAAACTTCAATGCAGTATTCGAGCTAAGCGATTCGCTGAGCAAGATCAAAGGAGTTGAAGGGGTTGTATCTGTAACAAGGATATTCAACCTGGTCAAAAACGATTCTTTGCGCAAGTTCGTTTTCGTGCCTATCTCACCCAAAAAGGCATCCTCACAGAAGGAACTCGATTCAATACGAAACCTCATCCTTTCTTTACCTTTTTACGACGGACTGGTTTTCAACAAAAACACTTCGGCTTACCTGTTTGCGCTTACCCTCGATAAAACCCTGATCCATTCCAAATCCAGGTTAGCCCTGGTGAATCAGATCAAAGCCAAAGTCGAGAATTTCAGCAGGGCAAACAATATAGAACCGCATTATTCGGGCTTGCCGTATATACAGACCCTGATCGCAAAAAAGCTGCAGGATGAGATGAAACTTTTTGTCGTCCTTACGCTTCTGATCGCGGCTTTCTTCCTTTTCATTTTCTTCAGATCGTTCAAGGCGGTGATTTTCCCCATGCTGGTGATCATCATCTCGGTGACCTGGGCCCTGGGGTTCATGGGGCTATTCGCCTACAAGATCACCATGCTTACAGCTATCATCCCTCCCCTGCTCATAGTGATAGGCGTTGAGAACTGCATCTTTATCCTGAACAAATATCATTACGAATTCTCGCATCACGGCAACCAGGCGAAAGCCCTGTCGAGGGTCATCCAGAGGATTGGCATGGCGAACCTGCTCACCAACGCAGCCACTGCCGCGGGTTTTGCGGCATTCACCATCACCCGCAATAAACTGCTGGTCGAATTCGGGACCATCGCAGCTATCAACATCATGGTGGTTTATGCTCTTTCGCTCACCCTGGTGCCTATTATTTTCAGCTTCCTTCCCGCTCCCGAAAGCAAGCATGTTAAGCATATCGAGGCCAGCCTCGCGCAGAAGCTGATCGACAAAGCCGTTTTCTGGGTAACCAATTACAGGACCTATATTTATATCGCCATGGGAATTTGCGTGGTCTTCGGCGTAGTTGGCGCCAGCCTGCTGCATACCTCGGGTACCATTGTCGACGACATCTCCAAAAAGGACCCTATCTATAAAGACCTGCTGTTCTTTGAGAAGAATTTCAACGGCATCATGCCCCTCGAGATATCCATAGACACAAAAAAGAAAAAAGGAGTGCTGCAGCTTTCGACATTGAAAAAAATTGACAGGCTCCAGGATACCCTTGCGAAGTACTGTGAACTGTCGAAACCCCTTTCGGTGGTGGAAGTCATCAAGACTGCAAAGCAGGCATTTTACGGGGGGGACCCGAAGTTCTATTCACTGCCGAACTCCAATGAGATTGCTTTCATGGCTGATTACATTCCCGACATGAAGCCTAAAAAACGGAACATCCTCAAGAATTTTATCGACAGCAATTACCAGATCACCAGGGTGAGTGTGCAGATGGCCAATGTGGGAACGAAAAAGATAGACAGCATACAAAGGAACCTGAAACCCAAGATCGACAGCATTTTCAACCCGGCAAAATATACGGTGAATGTCACAGGCACTTCGGTGGTATTCCTCAAAGGGACCAACTTCCTGATCAGGAACCTCTGGGAGAGCATAGCTTTGGCTATCGTTATCATAGCTGCCATACTTGCCTTTTTGTTCACTTCCTGGAGGATGATACTTATTTCACTGATCCCGAATATCATACCCCAGCTGATGACCGCGGCCCTGATGGGATTTACAGGAATACCCATCAAGCCTTCGACCATTCTTATCTTCAGCATTGCTTTAGGGATCTCGGTGGATAACTCTATACAGTTCCTCTCGCGCTACCGGCTTCAGTTAAAGCACTCTAACCACAACATCCCCTATTCTGTTATCTCGGCCCTGAAAGAGACAGGGTACAGCATGATTTATTCATCTACGGTGCTGTTCTTCGGCTTCGGGGTGTTCATACTCTCGACTTTCGGTGGCACCCAGGCACTGGGCTTTTTGGTCTCGATCACTCTTCTCGTTGCCGGACTGCTTAATATGTTCGTCCTGCCGTCGATGTTGCTGACCCTTGACAAATGGAGCACGACCAAGGCGTTTGAGGAACCCCTGTTGGAGATCTTTGAGGATGAGGATGGTGAACGGTGAACCGTGAACCGTGAATCGTGAATCGTGATCCGTGAATCGTGATCCGTGATTGGTAAATAAAAAGTGAAGTTATGAAAGGTATTATTTTAGCGGGGGGGGCAGGGACGAGGCTGCATCCGTTGACCCTGGCGGTTAGCAAGCAGCTGATGCCTGTTTACGACAAGCCCATGATCTACTATCCTTTGTCGGTGCTGATGATGGCAGGGATTCGGGAAATTTTGATAATTTCCACCCCTTTCGACCTCCCGAATTTCCCTAAACTCCTGGGTGACGGAACCGACCTTGGAATGTCAATTTCGTATGCCGAACAGGCTGTGCCAAACGGACTGGCCCAGGCATTTGTGATAGGGAAAGATTTTATAGGCAATGATGATGTGGCGCTGGTACTGGGCGACAACATTTTCTATGGAAACGGCTTGTCGCAGGTGGTGCAGGACAGCATAAAACCCGAAGGCGGGATTGTTTTCGCTTACCACGTGAATGATCCCGAGCGTTATGGGGTTGTTGAATTTGACGAAAACCACAAAGCGCTTTCGATTGAAGAAAAACCTAAACAGCCAAAATCGCATTTTGCTGTCCCCGGACTGTATTTTTACAATAATTCAGTGGTTGAAGTCGCTGCGAATATCAAACCAAGCCCCAGGGGTGAATACGAGATCACCGATGTAAACCGCTATTACCTGGAACAGGGCCTGCTAAAGGTTGGGGTGCTGAGCCGCGGCATAGCCTGGCTCGATACCGGCACGTTTGAATCCCTGCTCCAGGCCGCAACCTTCGTTGAAGTCGTCCAGAACAGGCAGGGGCTGAAAATAGGCTGCATTGAGGAGATCGCCTACAGGATGAGGTTCATTGGCCGGGAACAGCTGACAAAGCTGGCAGAACCTCTTCTGAAAAGCGGGTACGGACAGTATTTATTGAACCTTGACGACCTCCCGGGGTTTTCGAAATAAACAGTAGCAGATCATCCACATGTACAAGAAAAAAGAACTGCAGGATATCATTTCAACGGCCTTTCACACGGCTGATTTTCACTCTGCACCTTCTTCTTTATACGATCCGATAAAATACATGATGGAACTCGGCGGCAAAAGGCTGAGGCCATTGCTCACGCTGATGTCCTGCGACATGTTCGGGGGAAATATCAATGAGGCCCTGGCACCTGCAATGGGGCTCGAACTCTTCCATAATTTCACCCTTCTTCACGACGATATCATGGACCAGGCCCCTCTGAGGAGAGGAAAGGAAACGGTTTTCAAAAAATGGAACACCAATTCGGCCATACTTTCGGGGGATACGCTTTTCGTTATGGCCTATGAGCTGGTCACAAAGACCACGCCTGCCCTGCTCCCACAGGTGCTCGAACTGTTCAACGATACAGCCCGCAAGGTTTGCGAAGGACAGCAGTACGATATGGATTATGAATACAGGGGGGATGTGTCGATTGCTGATTATATACTGATGATCAGGCTGAAGACCGCAGTCCTGATCTCATGCAGCCTCAAACTCGGGGCTATCATAGCAAAGGCATCCGACAGGGAAGCTGACCTGATCTATGCTTTCGGTGAAAATCTCGGGCTGGCATTCCAGCTTCAGGATGATTACCTGGATGTGTTTGGGGATGAGGATAAATTCGGCAAGGAAATAGGCAACGATATAGTTACCAACAAGAAAACCTACCTCTACCTTAAGGCCTTTGAACGTGCAGGCGGGAGTTCGCTGGAATTTCTTTCAAAGCATTTCAATGAAAAATCGATACCGGTAAAGGAAAAAGTAAAAACGATCACAGGTATTTACAGGGAACTTCAGATTGACAGCGTGACCCGTGCACTCATCGATGAGTATTTTGCAAAAGCCCTTTCCATCATCGAGCAGATCAATATCCCTGCCAATAAAAAGCAGACTTTGCTTGAAATTGCAGGGCAGATGGTGAACCGGGAAAGCTGATCAAAGCCCAGGGCCTGAGCCCGGGGGGTGACGGTGCAAAGCCTGAGGGCTGAGCCATGGTGGTGACGGTGCCTAGAGCAGTTTCTCCAGCTCGTTATGCAGATGCTCCCATTGGTGCATCCCGGCAGCCAGTTTTGATTTCATTTCCTCGTATTCCCTGTAAAGTGAACCATCTTTAATCCTGGCCTCATGCCTGTGCGGCTCGGCAAGCATGCCCTCGAGGACTTTTACTGAATTCTCGAGCTTTTCTATCTCATTTTCAGAGCGTTCTATCTGGTTGCGGATCCTTCGCAGGTCACGCTCGGATTCCTTCTTTTTTTCATAAATGACCTTGCTGGCCGAAACATTTTCGGGTTGGCTGTCTTTGGGGCCCGAAGCATTGCGTTCAAGATCGGAAAGCTCCCTTATTTTCCTCTGGTCGAGGTAATCATAAATATCACCTATATACTCCCTTATCCCGCCTTCTCTGAATTCAAACACCCTGTTGGTAAGGCCCTGCAGAAAGTCGCGGTCATGCGATACAATGATAAGGGTTCCGTTGTACTGCAGAAGGGCGCTTTTCAGTATGTCCTTCGAGCGCATGTCGAGGTGGTTCGTAGGCTCATCAAGTATCAGCAGGTTGGCAGGGGTGAGCAGGAGTTTTGCTATGGACAGCCTCGAGCGTTCGCCCCCGCTGAGCACTTTCACTTTTTTTTCGATATCCTCGCCGCTGAAAAGGAAACCTCCGAGTATGCCCTTGAGCCTAGGCCTGATGTCGCCCTGGGCGATCTCATCTATCGTCTTAAAAACAGTGAGATCGGGGTTGAGATGCTCGGCCTGGTCCTGGGCGTAATATCCTGTAACTACGTTATGGCCGATTTTAAGTTCACCAGCATATTCGAGGACCCCTGCAATGATCTTCGAAAGCGTGGTCTTGCCTTCACCGTTGCGTCCCACGAAGGCTACACGGTCGCCTTTGATCACCGAGAATTCCAGCGAGTGCAGCACCCTGCGCTGGGGATAGTCCTTAATGATACCTTTGCCTTCAAGCACAATCTTGCCCGAATGGGGTGCCGGGGGGAAACGGAAGTGAATGGAAGACTCATCCGTGCCTTCGACTTCAACCACATCCATCTTCTCCAGCATTTTGATCCTGGACTGCACCTGTTTTGACTTGGTGTTCTTGTACCTGAACCTTTCGATAAAACGTTCAACCTGGCGGATCTGCCTCTGCTGGTTCTCCCTGGTGGCAATCTGACTTTCGATGCGCTCTTCCCGCATATCCACATAGCCCGAGTAATTGGACTTGAAATCATAGATCTTGCCCATCGTAATTTCGATGGTTCGTGTAGTCACATTATCCAAAAAGGCCCTGTCGTGCGATACCAGGATGACAGCCCCGCGGTACTGGACCAGGAAATTTTCAAGCCATTGTATGGCTTCAATATCAAGGTGGTTGGTAGGCTCATCCAGTAGGATAAGGTCGGGCTGGCGAAGCAGTATCTTGGCAATCTCGACCCTCATCTGCCATCCGCTGCTGAATTCACTCATCCGGCGCTCGAAATCGCTTCGGGCAAAACCGAGCCCTATCAGTACTTTTTCAACATCGGCATGCACCGAGCTGCCTCCGATAAGGTGGTAGCGTTCGTAGATATCACTCTGCCTCCTGAGCAGCTTATGGTATTCATCCGATTCGAAATCGGTGCGCGAATGAATCTCCTGTTCAAGGATCTTTATCTGCTTCTCCATTTCAACGATCTCCGAAAAGGCCATGGATGCTTCGGCAATGACCGACTCCCTGCTTTGCACTTCCATTTCCTGGGGGAGGTAGCCTATGGTTTGTCCTTCGGGTACCACCATTTCGCCTTCATCGGCCTTATGTATACCGTAGAAAATTTTAAGCAGGGTGGATTTCCCTGCACCGTTTTTCCCGACCAGGCCTATTCGGTCCTTGTCGTTAATGATGAAGGAAACATGGTCAAAGAGGGGTTCCCCCCCGAACTGCACCGAGATGTTTGAAACTGAAACCATAGGAGCGGCAAAGATAGGTATAAAAAAAGAGGCCGGCTAAAAAGCCGGCCTCCCATGATATATCTAATTAAAGATTAGCGTGTGACTGTGATCTTCAATGTACGGGCTCCCTGGTCGGTAGCAACCTTTACAAAGTAGATGCCGGCCTGCAGTGTCGAAACGTTGAACTGAGTGGTCTTTGAGTTTACAGTAGTATTCCTGTAAACGGTCTGACCGGTGTAGTTCATCACTTCGATTGATGTAACGGTGAAGTCAGACTTCACATTTACATTATCAGTTGCAGGATTCGGGTATACCATGATCTGGCCGTTTCCGATTTCGGTAATACCTACGTGCGGGAACTGAACGGTGACAGTGTCGGAGTTCGGTGATTCGCAGAGGAAGGTATTGGTAATAGAGTCGTTCATGACAGCTGTAACATTGTACTTGTAAGTTCCCCAACCAACCAAAGGAATAAGGTCGGTATAGGTAAGACCTGTTACGAGATTGCTGTTGATCTTATGTGAAGTTGACATATTGGCAGTTGAGTCGGTACGATACACGTTGTAACCCATGAGGATTGAAGCACCCTGGGCCTCGTTGCCACCCTTGTTAAAGATAGCATTCGTACTGCTTGCAATATGACCGCTTGCAGAGATAGAACCGCTTGACATCGGCTGTATAGGCTGAGTAAGAACGATAGGCTCTGTTGCACCCTTAACGGTTTCAACATAACCCTGTACGTTCCAGTTGTAATCGAGTGACGGGTTCAATGAGATAAGAGTAACCCATGCACCTTGCCACAGCATCATATCGCCTGAACCATCGATTGCAGGACCTGCATCGCAACCTGCGGGCCAGCCGCTGGTAGCGTTTACATTCATTGCAATCATGAGGCCTTTGGATACGTCGATCAACACCGGGGTGTTAAGAACTACGGTATTCCATTGATCATAAGTTACAGTAGGAACAGCCTGGTCGCACACCAAGGTCGGAGTTCCGGAAGGATCTCCTGTATAAACGCGTGCCCTGAAAGCTGCAGCGCCTGCGCTGTTGGGGTAGAAGGAAATCTTGGTGATTGAACCACCGGAGAGACTTGCGATCTGTGAGGAAGTCCAATAGCCAGCGATATCGAAGTCAGCAGCACCACCGGTACCGATTGAGAGGAAGTTTACACCATCATCCCAATGGATCCAATGAGCCGGAGGTCCTGAAGCTTTGCAGGTCGGTACTAACCAGGACAGGTTCACGGTATTGTGTGATTCTGTGTAGGTCAGGGTAAGCGGACGGTTACAAACTGCATACATGCAGATGTTGTCTACATACCAATGGAGGATATCGAGTGAATGGGCACCATGAGCGCGGAAACGAACCTTGAAGGCAGTGCCTACGGTCTGTTTCAGTTCGAACTTTTTGTGTGTCCAGGCGACATCGCCATTGTTTGCATATTCATCAACTTTCGTCCATGCACCGTTCTTTAATTCCTCAACTGTGAGGTATTCAGCGCCGGTATGGTTGCGGTCGAGGAGTTTATAGTCGTACTCTAAATAAATCTTTGCGCAGCTGTAAGGACCTGCAGAGAAAGTAGCCGACTGCAGAGTGTCGTTATAGTTGTTCAAAGAAGGCTGCCATGAGAAGTCAGCAGCAGGTGCCGGGTTACCGAAGCCGGTATTGCAGCTCCAGTTGCCAACAGCGGTCCAGTTGTTGAATGCCAATGTACCAGCATCCCATGTTTCGCAGAATGGCAGAGGACGGCCGTAGTTGATGGTAACGGTTACACCGCAAACGGGTGCTGAGTTATCATGTAACGGCTGAATCGGAGTCACATCCCAGTAAGAGGTAATACAATAATGATAGGTACCGGGGTTCAGGTTGTTATCATAGTATGACAGCGTGTTCGGGTTGCCGATGTAAGGCAGAGCAGAGCCGTCGCGTGTGATATTATAACCAAGTAATGTAGGAGCAGCAGCAGGTGCCATTGGTAAAGGAGGATTACCAGTCGGTTCGCTGATGTTCGTTGCGCTTGCATAATTTGCAGCTGCAGGAACAGGGGCGCTATTGCTGATAGTTGTAGGATCAATAACAGTCATCTCACCTGCTTTGTCTGTGCTACTGATGCAGCTGACAGCACGAATGATGAAGGTTTCAGGAGCTGCAAGAGCGAAGGTGGTGGTTGCATAAGCCCATGCACCTGCATAGTTTGCCCATGCAAGACCCTGAGGATCGTATGTTGCAGTTGTAACATCCAGGCCCATATAGTTGATAAGGACAGTCTGGTTGTAGTCAACCAATGCATAGAATGGTCCTGTATAGGCTATTCCAGGTGTACAGGTTACATGTACCCATGAACCGGCTGGCCATCCGGATGCAGGTCCGTTAATGAACTGGTCAGAAACTCCCAATAAAGCGTGGGCAGGACCGGGACCGTAAACATATACACTGGTGGCATGAGAAGCCGAGCCGTTGGCAGATGTGAACATGATGTCAAAACCAGTGATGGTTCCGGCTGCTGTTCCGGCAAGCGGGAAATAGTCACCCATCTGGATGTTGAAACCGGGGTTGATCGAAAGACCATTGCCCATCACACCACTGTCGTAGATGAGGTTGCCGAGAGTACAGCCGCATGAAGGTTTGGTCCATGTAAGATAAGCTGTAGCTTCGATTGCCTGACCGGCGAAGTTGGTCGGAGGACAGAGCCACCTTGAAACGAAAGGAGCTGTGCAGGCAGGAGCTGATGTTCCGCTTCCGTACACTACCTTTACGCAGGCGGTATAGGTTGTTCCGTAAACAACATGGTTACCGGGAACAGTATAAACAGTATCCATTGCAGTACCGTCCATAATACCGTTGAGGTAAACATTGTATGCAAGGATACAAGGTTTGGGATCAGGAATGTTGGAAACAACCTTCACGTTGTCGATATCCCAGTTGTTGATGTTGAATGAGTCAGCACCATGGGCATTGAAACGGATCTTGAAGGTGTTGTTGGTATAAGCAGTGAGGGAAGCTGAATCGGTCTGCCATGAAAGATTTCCTGTATTGGCATAATGTTTCAGGCTTGTCCATGCACCTGCGCCGCCAACCTGGATTTCAACATCCAGCTGTTCGTTACCGTCGCCTGCAAAGTCGCTGAGGAAGATATCCCAGTACAACTTGAAGTCGGGTGCGCCCATACCGGTGATACTCTTTGAAGTCAGGGTGGTCGAATAGCCTGTCTGGAAATGCAGCCAGCTGTATTCGGCACAATTCCCGGGGTTACCGGTTGTCATGATCTGCCAGTAGCCTGTTGGGTTAACCCATGCGTTGGGTGCGAAACCGCCACTGAAATCCTCATTCATAGCAAAGATATGAGGTCCGGGAGGTGTCCAATGCATGAACAGCGACTTGCCGTCTATGACTGCTTTGGAGGCCGGGTATTTGGTCTGAAGAGCAGTGATGTTATAGATACGGTCACCATAGATTGAAACATTCATGGTGGTCATATCATAACCTGAACGGGTTACTTTCAATTGGTAAGGAGCTTTTTGTACTCCGGTGAAAGTAGCTTTACCCGTTGCATCTGTTGTTGCAGTATAAACGAACCATGAGGTAAATGGAGCCAATGAGGTTAATGTTACCGTAGTACCGGCCAACGGAGTGGCAGCACAGGTCAACATAACATTAACTGTTACAGCTGCATTCCTGTTTTTCCCAAGATAATTTGAGAAAATAGAGTTTGACCAGCGGGTTCCGCCATAATGAGCTTTTACTGCCCAGATATAAGCACTGTCGGGCAATGAAGGCCAGGAAGGATCAACGGTATTGTTTGCTGTTGGAGCACTAACCGGGATCCAGTTTGCCGGGTTACCGGTATCCTGTCCGAAGAGCCTGTAAACCTGGTAACCAGTAACAGCTACCGGGTTTTCCGGTGGGCCACCGGGGCCGTTGGCGATAGCACGGATCATGAAGTTACCGCTTGCGGGTAACCATGGGCCTGTGCCGTATTTCTGCCATGACCTCAGCTGGGTGCTTGAAGTATCAACTGCAAGACGTGCAGCAGCGGGAGGTACGCCGGCCTGTTTCATAACGAGCCAGAAATTGCCGCTGGTGATATTGACGCCTGTGATGTTGAATGAGTTCCAACCGAAAGTGGTGGGAGTAACGGTTACAGCGGCTCCGAGAGCTGTTCCGGGAGCGCCGCCTGTGCCTGTTGCATCATACACCTGCATGGTGAATGGGGTAAGGGAAGCAACGGTGGTACCGTTGGGATATGAATAGGATTCGCCGATATCGACAGAACCGCCAACTGCAGAAACAGGGTAAGCGACGGGTGTCATTCTCACTGCGTTCAGGTTGTTTGCACTGGCCCAAACGGTGTTGGTGTCCTGCTTGCCGTCATCATAGAGCAACTCATACTGGCCTGTGGGGACACCCCAGTTCAGGTTTACTGCAGTGTTGCCACTGTTAAGAGCTGCGGTGAAAGGCTGGTTGGGGGTATTGATACTTTCCCTTAAACACATGTTCAGGGTTGTGGTAACAGCCGAGGTTAAAACCACGTTGTTAACAGTAGTATCCATGAAACCTGCTTTATGAATGGTCACCGAATAGGTGCCACCAGGGAAAATACTCAGGGAATACTGGCCGCCTATCACTGAATAACCAATAGTGGCAGGAGTGGTGGTGACTGTGAGCTTGGCACCGATGATGGGGGCGTTGTTTGCACAATCGGTGATCATACCTGCAAGAGTGGCAGGGATAGGATTCAAACAGAAGTTAGAAGTGACTGTCTGGTTACCAATAATCGTCACAGGGGCAGGACCGTAAGATGAATAACCAGCCATGGTGGCGGTTACCGTTTGTGCACCTGCACTGATACCGTTAATGGTATAAACACCAGCACCGTTTGTAAGAACCGGGCCAACACCACCGCAACTTACCGATGCTCCGGATAAAAGTGCGTTGTTGTAACAGTTCTTAACAGTACCTGTAAGGTTACCCAGCGGGCTTCCTTTAACATGCATGATGTCCATGTGGCAGTTGTCGCCGAAATTCGAGTTGAAATAGAATGCAACATAAAGAGTTGCCTGGTTGGATGCGCCTGCAGGAAGGGGGCAGTTTTCGATGACCCACTGGTTGGTTGCAGAATAACGCATATAGAAGTTGGAACTGGTCCAGGTCGTACCATTGGTTGACCATTGTACAGTAACGCCTTCGGTGGTAGTGCCGGCATAACCGTTGTCGGTATACCAGGCAAAGTCAACCGTGACATTGCCGTACCCTACCGTTGAAATAGCGGTGGTCCTCTTTAACCTGTTGGTGGCTGTTGAGTAATTGAATGACTGGAATTCCACAAGACGTGCGCCCTCGTACGGAGCAACGGTTGGCCAGGTGCCTGACGTTTGGTAGTAGGTTATATTCGAACCTGCCACAACGTCCATACCCCAACCTGCCGGAGGCGTAGTAGAGCCAGCGACTGCGGATTCCCAACCTTCGGTCAGTAAAGTAGTCTGAGCGATGGTTTGAGATGCAAACGCCAATAGCACGAATACCATCAGCACCTGCATAATCTTTGTAACATTTTTCATAATGTTAAAGTTTTGGTTATTAATAAATGATTATTGATAATATGGGGATCAATTTTACAATTGATATATATAGGGATTTGCTTCATAAATAGTTATTATCATTCAGGCTTTTCATCCTAAATGACTGATTCTGTTTGTGTTAGTATTAAATATGATAAAAAAGCAAACTAACTTTCTTATTCCGACAGCAAATATAAAACTATTTATTTACTAAAAAGCAAACTTTTCTCAATTATTTTTTACTTTTTTCACTGGAACCGGTCTATGCCGAAAATTGATTATTTTTGCAAAAATAAAACGATAAAGCGCTATGAAATCTTTTGCAAAACCCTTCATCTTTATATTGTGTATAACTTTTCTTTATTCCTGCAGCAATGTTCCTCAGTTACAGCGTACCAAAGTAATCGGATCATGGAAGCTCGAAAAACTGGTTTCCATAGGTGCCATCACCGACAGTACCGACAAGATAGCAGTTGCAGCCCAGCATGCTACTATTGATCCTTCAAGCCGTGAACTCAAGCCCGCCCTGATTGATGCAGAAAAAGGAAACTTTTCAAAGTTGGCCGGTTATTATCCCGACTTAAAGGAAAAGCTGGAGTTCAATGCCGATAATACCGCATCGGTGACCATGAACGGCAAACCCGTAAGCGGGACCTGGAAAATGAATAAGAAAAAGAGCGGGGTGATATTCACCTCAGGCGATAAATCAAAAACCATAACGATCAATATTTCTGAAGCGGGCGCCCGTTCCATGCGTGTAGATGAACCCACCTTCCTTGGTTTGCTATGGCTGACTTACGAAAAGTAAGAAAGACACACTACCCCTGCAAGACCCGCTTCAATGGCGGGTTTTTTATTTGGTTAAAGAGATCTTAACCGTACTGCAGGAGCTCCCCGAAAACACTTTCAGTATGTATAACCCCTGCGACAGCCCCGAAAGATCGAGCATGGTTTCCGTTTCATTCCTTCGTACCATATCCATAACGACTTTCCCAGGGAGGTCTGTAACTGTGAGCCTGTCAACAGGCTGTACCGATCTGACCATGATACGGCCAGTAGTGGGATTGGGGTAAACCCTGATGCCGGCGCTGTGATTACCCGGAACTGAAGTCATTACATCGACCATCACCGTATCGGAAGGCAGTGATTCGGTGCAATCGGGATTGACTATCTGAACATAATAATGGTACTGCCCCACCGGGAGGTTAGGATCAACATACGAAGTGTCATACACCGGAGCCTGGTTGATCTTTGAATAATTACCAGCAGTCCCCTCGGAACGGTATACATCATAATAATCGGCACCCGACTTTAAATGTATTTTTTTACTGCCGATGGAGCAGTCGTCGATGCCCCAATAATACCATAACCCCTGGTTGTTGCCATCTACCGCATGCCAGGCAATATCAACGGCATCGCCAAGGAAGGCCGACATATCAACAACATAAGGCTGCTGCCAGTGATTATATCCCCCGGTGCCGGGGAAAGGAGGCAGGGCCGACATATCCATCATCGTTACCCAGCTCTGCCCATGGTCTGTTGAAACCTGCACATAATAATGATCGTTATGGGCCGAGCCCTGGTAAGCGAAACTCCAGAAATGAAGGTTGCCGTCAATATATATATTCCTGGCTATGATCCATTCATCCTGGTGGTAATAATCCCAGAACAGCCCTGCGCAGTAATTGCCCGAATGCACTCCCATGGGTGAAGACGGGCCTTCATGGCTCCAGGTGGCCGAATTATTGGTGATGATCCTGTCCCAGCCCGCAGGAGGAAAATACTGTTCCTCAAAGCCTTCATTCAGGTGAGTGCCTCCCCCGTTGCACTGGGGCGGGCTCCAGCCGAGATGGGTATCCATGGCATAAGCTTCGCCTGTAAGACCCACCGCGGGCAGGCAGATAGGGTAAGCCGAAATGTTATCCACATACCAGTTCAGAATATTTGAAGAGTTCGCCCCTGTCGCCCTGAACCTGAGTTTGAAGCCTTTCTGTTTTACTGCGCTGATATCTATATGGTTATGAGTCCAGTCAATATTCCCGGTATTCAGGAATTCAGCTTTCTGGTGCCACATCCTGTTATAATACACATCGAGGATAAGCTTTTCGGTGCCGCCAGCTACATTGCTTTCGAGCTTCACATCAAAATCGAGCCAGATGGTGGCGCAGGAGTAAGCCGTGGCATCCAGGGCCGGACTTTCGAGTATGTTATTATAGTTCGTTTCCTGGGGAACTCCCTTGAACACCGCAGAGGGAGCGGGGTTTCCTGTATTCTGACTTACCGACCAGTTGCCCGGTCCCGAAGGGAAAGTCCAGCTGTTGAATGAGAAACTTCCCTGGTCCCAGGGCTCATAAAAGGGTATGGGCAGTCCGTAATGTATCTGCACATTTACCGGGCCTGTACGCATGGAATTTCCCTGCTGTCCCTGGTGGCCATAAAATGAAAGGTCATACACCGCCGAAACCGAGTAATTGTAACTGCCGGGATCCAGCCCTGCATCCTTGTATGAGAGCACATTTGGGCCCTGTACATAAACCAGGAGGCTGTCGTCCCGGTAAACATTATAACCCAGTATGCCAGCAGGGGTGTAATGCGTGGTGTCAATCATATACAGGGGCTTCTGCCACTGAAGTTTCGCGGTATCTCCTGCTGCAAGCCCGGTAAGGTTAAGGGGGGGCCATAAAAATTTCGAAGTGAACTGGGTGCATACGCTGGCCGAATACCCGCTGGTATAAATGGCCACCACGCAGGCGGTATAGGTTGAATCGTATTTGACTGCGGTTCCGGGGATGGTATAATTGTTTGAGGTGACGATGGCCAGGAGGACGTTATCGAGGTAAAAATTATAGCCGTAAATGCAGGGCGCCAGAAGGTGGGCCGATTCGGAACCGTAGACCAGCACATTATCTATATACCAGCCGTTGACCTGGTAGGAATCGGGCCCGCCCGACCTGAATCTGACCCTGAACGTCTTATTGGCATAAGAAGAAATGTCGAGCTGGTCGGTGGTCCATTGTATATCGCCTCCCGAATTGGTCCAGGTTTTCAGGGTTTGCCAGCTGCTGCCGTCTGAGATCTCTATCTTCAGAAACTCCTGGCCCGTGGAGGAAAAATTGTCGAGGTAAATATCATATTTCAATGTCAGTATGGGGCTGTTAATGCCTGTCACATAAGGACTGACCAATGACTGGCTATAATTATAGACCCTGGGGGTCCAGTCAAACATGGCCGAATAAGCCGGGTGGCCAAAAGTGGACTGCCTCCAGTTGCTGCCCCCTTCGACAGTCCAGCCCTGGGGCGGGAAGCTGCCGCTGAAGTCCTCGCCCAGGAGGTTCACATTATAATAAGGTACATCCCAGGTTGAATGCAGGCTGAGGCTGTCGACAAGGAGGTGTGTAGGCGGTGATCTTCGCTGGAGCAGGGTGATATTATCGGTAACCGGCCCCATCACCACTATGCTTCCGCTGTAATTCTGGTAACCGAACTTATTCGCCGTTACCGTATAGGAGCCCTTCCAGACCTTATGAAAAACCACGGTTCCCGAGCTGTCGCAGATGGCGGTGTAAACGGTATCGGTATACACCTGGTTCCTCAGCTGCACCTGGGTCCCCGCAGTGGTTGAAGCGGAGCAGCTCATGGTGAGGTTCACAATGACATCCGAAGTCCAGCATTTGCCTATAATATTCGAAAAATCCGTTGCTGACTCCCGGTTGCCGGGGTATTCAGCGACAACCGACCAGAGGTAAGGCCCGCAAGGCAGGTTGTTCCAGGCCGAATCAATGGTGTTGTTCACCGTGACCGGAGTGAGCTGGGTCCAGGCCTGGGGGTTGGATTCTTCACCCTGCCGCAGCCTCCACACCTTGTAGCTTGTGACACTTTCGGCAGATTTGTTGCTTGTTGGCGGGCCGCCGGGGCCGTTCATCAGGGCCCTCATCATGAAATTCCCGCTGGCCGGCAGCCAGTTTCCGTTGCCTGTAACATTTTTTGAATAGCTGCGGTAGACGGGCGTGGTGAGGTCCACCGCCAGTCCGGCTGCATTGGGCGGATTGCCTCCCTGCACCATCACAATATAGAAATTTCCTGAGCTAATATTGACTGCGGATGGCAGAGTGAAATCATTCCAGCCGTAGACGGCAGGCGTAACGTCAAGCGGACCTGCCAGTATGCTGCCGGGAAGTCCTCCGCTGCCGCCGGCATCCATGATCAGCACCTGGAAGGTATTGAAGGGATTGCTGCCCGCGGGATAATCGGCGGGCTTGCCAATATTGACAGCCCCGCCCAGGACGTTTGCAGGGTATGCAAGGGGGGTGATCTTCAATGCGTTCATGTTGCCTGCCAGGGCCCAGATGGTAAAAGCGTCTTCTATGCCATCGTCATACAAAAGCTGATAATCGCCAGCCGGCCTGTTCCAGCTGAGGTTCACATGGTGCAAAACCGTATCGAGGTTTGCAAGCATACCTGTGCATGGCGTGGTTGTTTCGGAAAGCTGTATATTGATGGTGGTTACCACCCCCGACTGGAAGTTCACGGGGGCCGAGGTATAGGAATCAAAGCCTGGTTTTGTGCAGGTAAGAGTGTAGGTGCCGGGTGGGTCAACCGCCATGGCATAATCGCCCAGCCTCACCGAATAAGTATAACTCCCATTCACCGTGATTTTTGCGCCAACAATGGGATTGTTTGTCGCAGCATCGGTGACCTTGCCTTTAAGGAGGGCCGAGCTTGAAGGAGAGTGAGAAGCAAAGACTGCCTGGTTTGCCTGGAGAAGGAAGGCAAACAATAACAGGCGGATCATATATCGTATTCTCATACAGGCCAAAACGACATACAAAGTTAATCAAAAAATGCCCCTGGCGAATTCTTTATGCAAAAGAGGCTGTCCCGGGTTAAGCAGGACAGCCTCTTGAGGTTATTTGACTCTGATCACTGAGGATCAGAATAGTATGATGATGCTAGCGGTTGACGATGATCTTCCTTACGACTTTGTTTTCGCCGTTGCGGATGACCATGGTATAAACGCCTGCTGCCACAGGGCGAAGGTCAATCTTAAATTCGCTCTTGCCGTTCACCGTTACATTCTGCCTGCTGTAAACATTCACACCTATGTTATTAGAGATGCTGATGTCGTATGTTGCAGCTGCAGGTGCATTCATGATCAGTTTGAACTGTCCGTCGTTAGGAACGGGATAAACCACGAAGTTGCTTTCCGATGGGTCGTTCACACCTGTAACAGTAATATAGATGTGGTTTGAAGTATCCGATTCGCAGCCGTTGGTCACGATCTCGTCCCAATAGGTACCTGTATAATGTGCCACGAAAGTCTGGCCTGTTCCCGTAGTTACAGGTGCGCCTTCATAGAACCACTGGTTGTTATTGGCTATGCTGCTGTAAAGGGTATCCCCGTGATTTGTGATCTGGGGGGCATCGGGCATAGGATATACAGTTACTGCGTACGAAGGCGATACCGTGCCGGTTCCGCAGGAGTTCACCCCTGATACCGTGATATTGCCTGAAAGTGCTCCCACTGCAAAATCAACCATGATGTTCGGGGTGTTGTTACCCGAGGAGATCGTTGCGCCGGTTGGAAGTGTCCAGTTATATCCTGTGGCACTGGCTATCGGAGCTACCGAATAAGGAACAGCGATTGAGCCTGCGCAAACTGCATTGTCACCCGAAACGCTGCCTGCTGCAGCAGGGATCTGGGTAACTGTAACGGTGTAAGCAGCTGAAACAGGGCCATTGCCGCAGATACTGTTGCCATACACTG
>Ga0208613_1000013_pt1 | contig 156634 bp, 140 predicted proteins | sample CryBogmetaGMA6M_FD_184543 | JGI IMG/M metagenome (GOLD analysis project Ga0208613, IMG submission 184543) | Freshwater microbial communities from Crystal Bog, Wisconsin, USA - MA6M (SPAdes) | ecosystem: Environmental > Aquatic > Freshwater > Lake | place: Crystal Bog, Wisconsin, USA... | reverse complement strand
TGCCGCCTGCGGATTTCATAAATGATGTCCATATAAAACACTCCAGATACCCCCGGCTCAAAAGCCGGATGGTTACATACTGAGGTGGAAACTATTGGACGCTGTTTCCACCCCTAATCTGGAAAGTGTTGCACGCTGTTTGACAGCTCAGACCCTAAGCGCGCCAATCACTACCTACCGCTGGTGGCAATTTTCGCACTTGAAACAGCCTGCCGCATGTCCGAGATCGTTAAAGATACCCGTGAGCATACAACCGGCGTACTTCGCGAGAATATTGTCTTAAACAAAGAGAAGTCTGTCGCCTTTATTACGAACACGAAGAACGGGACAAGTCGCTACGTGCCACTGTCACCGATTGCGGTTGAAGCCGTTGAGCGCGCATATGAACTCGACACATCCAAAACAGGCGCGGTCTTTCGCACTACAGCATCAGCCGTTAAACAAGGGTGGATGCGCGCCAAAAAGCGAGCTATCGATCAATATCATGCAGATGAATTTACGGATACTACTTTCCTGTCGGACTTCCATTTTCATGACCTTCGTCATGAAGCCGCGTCACGCTGGAAGAAACATTTCAGTGTTGCCCGGCTAAAAGACCTGACCGGTCATTTGGATATCCGCAGCCTGATGAGATACCTGAATTCTGACCAATACGACATTGAAGAAATGGCGAGCGAGATGGCAGAAATCCAAAACAAAAATCTCACCTCCGGGGATAAGCGGATGGTTCAATTTCCAGAAAAGAAAACGCCAGAATAACAACCGCCCTACCCTACTAGCGTGCTTTAATAATCTTTAGCGCGTTAGTAGGTACGCGTCAGATTTACTCCTTTAAACTGGGTGGCGGGGTTGGAATTCTGCTCTTTTTAGCTCTACCAGCGGAATGTAATTTTTCTTTGTTTGCAATGCTGAGTGATTTTTGCAACTGCTTTATCTCCCCGGCTAACTTTTCAAGAGCGGCATTTGCTTTAGAGTAATCGCGGGTGGTTATATCAAGTCGATTTTGCAATGACTGGCTCGCTAGTTTTTCATTGCTCAGCTCCTGCTGGGCTATTTCTAATCTCCTGCTTGTCTCGATATGGTTATTGGTAAGCATTTCTAATCTTGCTGATGCCACCGCCTCCCTTTCGTGCAAAGTCGCTGATTTCGTCCGCTCCATCTCAAGCTGGTTGCGCAGGTTGGTTAGCTCCTGCTCGATTCTTGGCAGCGACTCCAAACGCAGTTCCGCTTTTGCGAGCGCGGTCATTGCTGATTTGGCATCGCTTCTTTCCTTGTCCAGCTTTGTACTGATTAACATCGCGTCAGCTTCAAGTTGCTGAACTCTACCCGAAAGTTTTGAGTTTTGTTCCTTTTCGGATGAGAGAGAGTTGGTTAGAAACTCAATATCAGTGGTTTGATTTTCATTTTCGTTTATTAATAAGTCGTGTTCGGATTGTAGGTCTGCTAGCCGGGATGTCGAATCAGCGATCGCGTTCTGAACTTTGCTGGCGATTTCGTTCGAAATTGCCTTGGCAACAGCTTGGCTTAGACTATCGTCGATAGCTTCGCTTTTCCTTTCTTGGGTGGCTTGCCATTGAGAGAGCAACTTGCAGATCGTTGCCATGCTGCCGGAGCCTAGGGCGTCGCGCACGGCGCGGCTGGTGGCTTTCCCTCCTGAGGTTTTAATTTCATTGGCGATAGTGGATACCTGTTCCAAGGTTATGCTTGATTCTCTACCCATGATTTTCCCCTTTTAGGATTACTGATACGATATGATATGTTTGATACGATACGCTATGATATGAATCGACATGTAGTCTGTCAAGTCGAATTGGCAATTTATTTCTAATTATTCAAGGCTTAGCTCGCCGCACTGTGCAAAGCAATGATTGCTATCGATCTATGCGCGATATTTATTAGTTATTGACGCTCCCGTTAATAGCTGAAATAATGAATACACAACTCATTCCTCTTGGTGTCGTTAAGTTGGCTATCAATTGGAACAGAACAGCCGCTCATATATTGGGTGGCTGTTTTACCAACAGATAATTTTTTATAGCGCGGTCATGAAACCACCTAAATTTAAATCAGGCAAAAGGGACAAGTCTTCGGAACTGCGCGGATTTACGCGCAGTGAGGTTGATTTTGCCGTCACGATGATTCGTAAGACTGTGATCACGCCGGAGCTATTGGCGGTGGCGGAAGCACGTGCGAGCCGTTCACGCAATGCTAGGACGGCGGGTTTTTTGGATAAATATCGCGTCAATGCGGTAGCGTGAAGCTATCACCTACCGGCTACGGTTTTATTCCAGTCTCACAGGTTAATCAATCTGTTCTGGATGCTTTTTCTTCCGGTACGCCTGCCAAACAAAATACTAAAAGCCTCGACCAGTTCCTGCAAAATGACGCAAAGTCATTTCAGGAAGGTCGGCTGGGCTATACAACCTGCGTTTTTCATGAAGATGTCGATGGCTTGGTTGGTTATTTTACGATGTCAAATGAGTCGATCAAGCTTAGCGATTCTGAACTCATGGATTTAGGCTTAAATGTTCTGACGGAAATAAAATTCATTCCAGCGGTATTAATCGGGAAATTTGCGGTGCGCGCCGACCTCCAAGGTTTCGGTAACGGTGAAAATATTATGGAGTTGGCGATTGGTCAGGTTCTAGATGTATCTGGACCATCGTCCGCCCGGCTAGCCATTGTTGATGCCGTTAATGAATCTAAGGTGCTCAAATTTTATGAGCGTTGCGGATTTCTACATTGTTTGAATTCGTTGCGCCAGGCAAAACATCAAGGTGTCGGGCATACAGTTAAAATGTTCGTTGACGTATTGGCTTGAAGGTTATAAATCATTTTCGTTAAATTTTCTTTAACATCACTACCCTCAAAATATTGCTGATTCTGATTTGATCGGCTTTTTTTATTTCATACTGTTATCTGTACTGATTTCATTGAGCTTTTTTGGCAAAATTTAGAGTAAATGTTACCGCATAATTCGTAAAGCAAACCGAATTTCAGATTGATTTTTTGTATTCAGTCTAATTACGATTTACCGGTACATTACACATTTAATTACCTAATTTAATTTGCAATTAAATACGTAATAAACAATGTGCAATGTACTGTGTATTTAAATGTACATTTTATTGCTTATATTTATACGTAATAAATCATTGTGTATTTAATATTGCAATGTAATACGTATTTTATCTGTATCTATATACGATAAAAATTACACAATAAATCATAATGTAATTGTTATCGTATACGACTACTCAATCAATCTGTATTTTATATCGTATTCCATTGTGTTATAAATTATTGTGTATTTTATCACGCTATTTATTACACTTAAAAATGCACATTTTATTACACCATAAAATACACAATGATTTATTACATATATGACTGTGCATATATATACGACTTTTATTGCACATTAAATTACGACATGTTGAGGCTGATTTTTTTTGAATTTTCGTAATTGTCACGAAAAGGAAACAGCCTGCCCAGTTAAGGACAAGCTGTTGTGATTTTTCGGTCTTTTCTGACCTGTTGCTTTATGCGATAAATACCCATACGACATAAACCGGGCTTATTTCTGACGGATTTCTCCCCCGTGGCGCTTCCCTTTCTTTTTTAAAAATTGTCATAACTGACTGATTATGGACGGATTTATCCTGTTATTACTTTCCCTGTTTTTCTTTAAAAAATAGATAGCTAAGCGGTATCTATTTTGTTTTATGGGACATGTTTTGTCCTACCCTTACGGGCATTTTCGAGGTATCAAAATCAATACCATTTTGTTTCATTGAATCAGGAATCGCCAAACTCCTGATAGTTGCTACATCGTTCTGACCGAGCCGCCAAGCCCAGCCAGAACAAACACCAGTACGACTTCCGCCGTATTAAAACCACACTTTTCACACACCCTCAGCCTTTTTAGTTTCCCCATTTTCCGGGCATCCACAGTGCCAACCGCAGACCAACTTCCGTTGTCGTCATCCATTTCGTGAAATGACTTTTCCTATTTTCGGACCCCGCTCTCACCCCTATATTTGACCGCGTTTCGTAAAAACGCTATCGAGCACTTTCCACATGCACGAATATATCGAGGTTTCCTTCATTATTTACATATTATTAACGTTTTTTTAGATGTCACCCCACGTTGTAAACTCAATTTTCTAGTGCATACAATCCTAGAATTTCGCCCGACTGAAGACAGTAAAGTGTTCAGGCTACGATTTACAAATGGATTCGGTGAATCGCAGGTTTTTTCATACCCTAGCACCGTCAAAAACTCCTAATAGCACCCTGTGACGGGCGCATGTACAGGCTATCGCTCGCTGCCTCTACCCCTCTCGCTTACACGGTTGCAATCCCGGTCACGTTCAGGTGTACCGATACCTCTAGCACTTCGCTATGGCACCGACGCATGTTTTTCTCATGCTTGGTTGACTTGCCTGTTAGGTACACGTTATGCAGCTTTCCTGCATCCCCGTGAGTCCGACTGGATACGGACTTTCTATGTAACTCGGGAGAGGTCATTTCCTTCCTTCCCGTATGTCAAAATCGCACATCTCCTTTTTCGTGACGTGTCACCAAAAGAGATTTATGGACTGAACTGGACGGTTTAGTCTGCTTGCGCAGGGGTTACCCGTCCAGCTCGTCCTTGCACCGTGCATGCAAATTTCTCCGCACACGGCGCAAAGGTGTGCTTATCCTGGCTTGGCTTGTCAGGACTTGGGCTTGGCAGCCCGACGCATACGCGTCTTGAGTGTGGTATCTGGGTCAGGAGTTGGCGCTCCACCTTCATCCCTCTTTTTTTAAAAAAGAAGGAAGGTGGAACGCCAACTATCCCCGACGTGATGTGCCGCCAGAAACCATGACTTGTACCAAGTAATGATTTTCATGGCTTTGTAAAATCCTATTTCTATACTACCTTCATTTACGTAATCTAAATCGGAATCAACTTATTTATATCACGTATTGTAATCAATAAGTTATTGAACTATTTTTGTCAACCTAAATCACACCCATAACGTTAAGTATGAAATTATGGAGGTGGATTATGATGTTCAAATCGCAAATGGCAACGCAAAAATTTCTCTTGTTGATGGTCGCAAAGGGCTACCATTGGTGGGTTTCCGGTGTCGAAAAAGATAAAGCCAGCCTTGAAAATCGCCGTGAAAAATTCGCTGAATTTTATGGCTGCGACCTGACGCCCGCCAAAAAATCCTATCGAAAAAAGAAGGGATTGGCTAATTCTCATTTCATCTCCGTCCCTCTGTCTACTGAAGTCTGCGACGGTGGATACATGTGGTTTTTAATCGCAACAGATGGGTTAGGACCCATCCGTGAAAATACAAAACTTAAGGATGGGAACACTAATCCCGGCAGAATCACCTGGGGCGATTACGTGATGTACGCTGCTCCGCGACACTCCTTGGAAGGCGGCGGCGTTCGGTGGACATGGTATCTACAACCACAAATTCAAAAAGAACTGGATCATCATGTTGGCGTTTTGCTAAAAACTGCGCCCGCCGAATTAAAAGCTTTTTTTGAGATGCAGTGCCGGAGACCCATGCACCACGGAATCAGACATTATCTGACTAGGTTGCTACGCCGGGCGCATCATAATTTTACAAGAATGTATCCAGACAAAATTTGGACAGCGCGTGATCCAGAATTGCCGTTGCCGATCATTGCTAGCTTTTAAAACTGTCTGATTTTTTTTAAAATTCGCAGGTAAGTAAAAAACCGAGGATTCTCATCCCCGGATTTTTTCTTGAATTTTAATTTAAAGAATTGCGCTCGCTTCAGATCGATTTCGCAGTGATTCGTAAAGTTGCGCAGGTCCCAACAATACATCTTTCAGACCGCTACGCACCTTTTCAGAACCAAGTGCCTGCTTGCTCATTGTGTTGTGCGCAGCCAATGCATCCATGATCGCATTCATCAATTCATTCGCCAAATCGGGTGAATTGGTGAATTGTTCTTTCGTGTTGTTCATGGCTTGGGTCACGAGTATGTCGGACTCCATTAACTTACCCTTGATGACATTATTCACATACACCAGCTTGTCATCCTCGGACAGTTCACCTTCGAAGAGGTCATTCACCTTGGAGATGATTTCCAGTAAATAGGCGCGTTCTTTTTCTTGAACACCACCGCTACCGGATGCACCCATCGGGTCAAGCAGGTATTCGCCCTTTTTATTCAGGGTAAGCGTTTTTACACCTAAATTTTTCAGGTGATGATGTGACAGGATGACTTTGGATAAGTCGATTTCTTCTCGTTCGCGTCCAAACTCAAGTAATGGCAACAATCGCTTATAAAACCAATAGCGCTTTTCGATAGCCGTATTGCCATAATCAAAAATTTGGGACAAAAACGCGTACATCCGCATGAATGCACCCAGATCAGCCTTAAACAAAATTAATGCGTCTAAGTCGATTTTTGCTTCCTTGGCTGTCGGCTCATCTTTATCGATCTTGGCTGTATTCAATTTCGCCTGCGCCGACTTGTAACGATTCAGCACCCGTGACACGACAGGTTCGAGTGCTGAGATCAATTCGCCTTGTTTCGCATTCGGATTTAGTTCGACCGCTACCACCCGCTCCACCTCGAAATCATCGTACAAACCTGATGAATCTAATTTGCTGCGCAAATCAAGTACCATCGCCGGATCAGTGATCCCGGATAATGTCGCGGTGTTGTAGTAGGTCTTAAATGCCGCCAGCACATCTTCTGCTTCGTTAACGAAATCGATCACGTAGGTGGTTTCCTTGCCGGGGTGCGCACGATTCAGGCGTGAGAGTGTCTGTACCGCCTGAATGCCTGCGAGACGCTTATCCACATACATCCCGCACAACAAAGGCTGGTCAAAGCCGGTTTGAAACTTATTTGCGACGAGCAGAACTTGATACTCATCCGTGTCAAATGCCTCACGGATACCGCGCCCTCGCAAATTCGGATTCATCGCCCGGCTGGCTTCCGTGAATGGTTCATCGCCCGATGAGGAATCGTTTATCTCACCGGAAAACGCGACCAGCGCGCCGATTTTATAGCCTTCGCTCAGGATGTACTTTTCCATTGCCAGCTTCCAGCGTACCGCCTCTAGGCGACTGGATACCACCACCATCGCTTTTGCAGTGCAGTTCAGTAGCGGTGCCACCGTCTCACGAAAATGCTCAACAACGACCTGCACCTTTTGGCTGATATTGTATGGGTGCAACTTAACCCAGCGCATGATGCCTTTAAGTGCCGCGCTACGCTCGACCTCGGCATCCGTCATTTCCTGACCATTGTGCGCCAGTTTAAAGGCGGTTTTGTAGGGCGTGTAATTCTGTAAAACATCCAGAATAAAACCCTCTTCAATCGCTTGCCGCATGGAATAGACGTGAAACGGCGCAGGTAAATTATCTTCGCCAGCAGGCATTGCAGGGTTCGGTCTACGCCCGAACAGTTCCAGCGTTTTCGCTTTCGGCGTGGCGGTAAATGCCAGATAAGTGATGCCAGCCTCAGCGGCACGACCACTCATTTGCATCGCCAGAATATCTTCTGCCGATATCTCGCCGCCATCGCTCAGTTCCTGCAATTCCTCAAGCGTGAGTATTTGTTTCAGTTTGGATGCTGCCTCACCGGTTTGCGACGAATGTGCTTCATCGGCAATCACGGCAAAGCGTTTGCCTTGCGTTGCGGCTAAATCCTGCACCGCCTTCAACGCGAACGGGAAAGTCTGGATCGTGCAGACCACGATTTTCTTGCCGGAAGACAGCGCATTTGCCAGTTCGCTGCTTTTGCTGGCATTCTTGCCGGTGATCGATGCGACGACCCCATTTGTTCGCTCAAACTCAAACATCTTCTTTTGCAGTTGGTCATCCAACACTTCCCGATCCGATACCACCAGCACGGTTTCAAACAATTTTACGTGTGCCGCATCGTGCAGATCAGCAAGAAAATGTGCCGCCCAGGCGATTGAGTTGGTTTTACCTGAACCCGCTGAATGTTGGATGAGATACTTCCCGCCTGCGCCCTCTTCGAGTACCGCTGCCAACAACTTGCGATTCACATCAAATTGATGAAATCGCGGGAATAAAATATTGGTGATGGTGTTTTTATTGTCGCGGCTGGCGACAATGTACCGCCCAAGAATTTCCAGCCAGTTTTCCCGTGACCAGATATCTTCCCAAAGATATGACGTGCGATGCCCATTTTCGTTAGGCGGATTACCTGACGCGCCATTGTTGCCGCGATTAAATGGCAAAAAAGTCGTCTTCGTACCGGCAAGCCGGGTGGTCATCCAAACTTCAGAATTACTCACTGCGAAATGCACTACCGCGCCATTCGGGAAGGACAGCAATGGCTCAGTGGCATTTTGCCCTGCGGGTTTAGGATTGCGATCAAAGCGGTACTGATCAATCGCATCGCCAATGCTCTGCGTAAAATCAGTTTTAAGCTCGACAGTGGCGATGGCAATCCCATTGATGAAAAGCACCAAATCAATCGAATTTTCGTTATGTAACGAATATCTGACCTGCCGCACCACGCGAAGGCGATTTTTTTGATATTTCGCCAGCGTATCGGGATTTATCGCCAATGCAGGTTTAAACTGGCTCAGATCGATCTTTTTTTTCAATCCAACCAATTCGATACCCTGGCGCAAAACGTCCAATGTGCCACGTTTATTCAGTGACTCTCGCAGTCTATCCAACAACAATGCTTCGGCTGATGCGCCGTGGCTCTTTGTTAATGCTTCCAACGCCTTCGGCTGGGTATCCTGCACCCAGGCAATGACATCCGCCGGATACAACGCACGGGCGCGATCATAATTCTTGGCATCGCCTTCGGCGTATAGCCAACCGTGCGCGGCGAGATAATCGCAAATCTCATTCTCGAAGCTAATTTCTTTGTGTAGGCTCATGATATCAATGTCAGATGCACAACCAGGTCAGAATATTGGTGCAGTACACCATCCGTTGTCAGCATATAGGCTGGCAACGACAGGGCTTGTGCAATTAACATGCGATCAAATGGATCGCGGTGATGCCAGGGCAAACTCGCCAGCGGATAACAATGCTCCCCCTTGACATGTAGCTCAGTAAAACCGGTTTCAAGGGCGAGTTGATGTATATCCTCAGGATTAAAATCAAAATCAGCGCGATTTAACGACCGCTTAATCGCGACCTCCCAAATACTGGCGGAACTGAAATAGACCGTATTATTCGGATCAGCCAAATTAGCTGCTATCTGTTTCGGCAAGCGCTCAGGTGCCAGCAACGCCGCCAATAATATATTGGTGTCCAGCAAATATACGTGTGCAGCCATTTATTTGCTCTGCTCAAACATGTCAGTGATTTCAGCGGCACCTAAACTATCGAAGTGTTCAGGAAAGGTGAACTGTTGCTTTCCTAGTCCCAATTGACGAGGCAGTTTCACCGCTGTGCTTAAAGCGACCAAACGTGCTACGGGCTTGCCTGCACGGGCAATCACAATTTCTTCGCCTGCTTCCGCTTGCTCAACGAAATGAGAAAAATGTGTTTTGGCTTGATGGATATTGACGGTTTGCATAGCGCACCTCAGTTAGTGTAGTGGACTAATCTTAGTCCGATTTAGTGTTTTCAACAAGCACTGCCGCGTTTTTTCAGGATGCCTCAAGCGGAATGTCGATTAATCCAGCGATATATGTCAAAGAGCTTCCAAATGGGTGGTAAGGTTGATTGCCGCCTGAAATTCTTGCTACACATGTTCGTACGTTCTCGTCGGCACTCACAGGCATCCCTATCGCACGCCCATGAATTTCTTTGAGACCTAGAAGTAAAATCGCGAGCCATGTCTCATCATTAGCAGTCGGGATAGTTTTCTCAATCCACTCGATTTGAATTTTATGGGCTTTATGTTCCTCATTCAAAATTCCATAAAAGATATCTGGTTTCATCAACTTCAAGGCGATCATATATGCCAGCAAACCAGAAGCCGATTGATTTGAAAACATATAAAGGACAATTGCTTTTTCAACATCTCGTAATGACATGTCAAACTGCGTAGCCAAAAGTGACATATCGATTACAAAATCATCAACTTTACGGCTGTTCACCTGATTGTTAACGTATCGTCCAATTAATTCATAACAATATGATTTGATGTGGTTATCAATCGGATTTTCTGCTGTCACCCTTCCTTTTGGTAATCGCAGAAAAAAATGCACAAATTTGCCAAGATAGGCAGATACATCCACTTCCGAACCATAGCGCCCCTTGACCGCTTTTTCCAACTGGTCACGATTCAGAAGTAGAACGAACACAAGGTTGGGCACTTCAAAAAAATGCTTAATCCGCTCAATGAGTCGCACTGCGAAATCAGGACTGCACCGATCAAGCTCATCGATAAAAACCACTACGGGTTTTTCCTGTTTGGCTGCGAATGCTGTCAATGCCTTTTTAAATCCGTCCAGGGATGCTTTCTCGCTTGCGTAATCAGCAAGTTTTTTAGCCATCAATTTTTCAGATGCATCGGCAATACTATGTTCAACAGCTTCCGCCGCCCCCTTCAAATCTTTGGATAATTCCACAGAACCCAATACAAATCGTCCCACGATATTGACCATTGCTTTTGTAGCGGCAGGTAATATAGCCGTCATCACGGCTACGGCTTTTTTACGCAAGTTGATGGCTAATTCATCATTGCCATCCAATAGACCTGTTATTTCAGCCGCGATCAAAGTAAATGGATCTTCAATATAGTCTTGCTGAAATGCATCGATAACGATAACTTTATGCTCAGCCTTCTTCAGCTTGGCAGCCCAGTTCTGACCAAACCATGACTTTCCTTCACCCCAGGGCGCATCAATACCGATAACAGCCCCGGCTTTTAACCGATCTATGTAACCAGATAATTTATCAGCCAACTCTTTGCGACGAAGCAAATCACCTTTGAAGGGTTCCTGTTCGTCAAACTCAGGACGCGCTAATACAAGCTGGGGTAAAGCAGAAACGGTTTGGTTCATGCAAATGTCCTTACATCAATTTTTCCGGTGACAGCGGCGGAAATCAAAGCACTTCGGCGCTCTTTTAATAGGTCGATGGTGCGGTTGGCTTCGGTAATGAGAGTGTCGAACTTGGTGGTTTCAATCTCAAGCAGTTGAGCAATCCCAATTTGTTCCGGAATGGGGGGGAGTGCAATAAATTGATTCTTGATATCTTCTGCATGAATATTTTTATTTACTCCCCCATGAATATTTTGCCTAACTGCAATCTCAAACCCAGATGATAAAAAGAAATAACGTAGAAAGTTGGCGTGGGTGCTGTCAGCAAATCGAAAACGAATCAAATAGGAGGCGTATGCGACTGGCTCATTTAGCGTTTGTATTAACCCAAAACTCCCCGCACCTCCAGTTCTAGCAAATACGAAGTCTGATGATTTGAGTAAAAACGGTTCCAATTCGGCAAGATTTTCGACTTGCGGGCATTGTGAGAAGTCAGCTTTACCAAAATCTCTAAGATCGGTGATCCTAAGAAGCTTGATACCTGAATCCACATATGGCAATTCTGAATAGTACCCTTGTCGGTGTTCTAGTAAGCATCGGCGTAATGACATAACCTCCCAATGTGCTGGCACATCACCCAACCACTCAATCCCTGAATCCTTCATCGGCACGTCTGGGTTCAGTCCCTTGGTGACGGCATGCGAAATCACCGCCTGCCGCTTTTCAGCTAGCAATTCCACTAATCGTTGTTGCTCGGCAATTAACTCATCGATCTTCCCTGTCTCGCGGTCGAGGAAAGCTAAGACAGTATTTAATTCGTCAGCTGGTGGCAATGCAATACGAATTGAACCAATTGTGTCCGTGTTCAAATTTAGTTGCGTACCGAATTTCCCCAACCCACCATAACAAACCCCAGCCTCAAAAATTCGATAAAGGAAAATAGGCGGAATCTGCAAAGTTGGAAAATAGACGAACCCATCGTGGATACACGCTTTTATCGTCGATATACATGGCTTACCGACGGTTCCAGCTATACTAATAAACAACTCACCTGGATTTATCTTAACGCTGAGCGAACTCCCTAAATCTGAAAGCCGTTGAGTTGTGTCACGTAACTCCCCGTCAGACGCAGAAACATCCGCAATTCGCACCCAAGCATATTCACCTTCTTCATCGAAATACTTTGGGTCATCAATGGGTCGAGGCGATGCACCCCGCTGCACAGGAGATAACCATTTAATTGATTTAACCTCCCAATGCACCGGCACTTCCCCCAGCCATTCCACGCCGCTGTCTTTATATTCCGGATAACGAGGCAAACTCATGCCGACAGCCCCGCGATCATCGTCAATATTCTGTCTGTGCTCTTTTTCAGATCGATGTCAATCTCTGCCAGTGGACGCGGCGGATGAAATACGTAGAAATGCCGGTTAAACGGAATTTCGTAACCAACCTTGGTTTTGTCGTGATCGATCCAGGCATCCGGCGCATGCGGTAATACTTCGCGCTTGAAGTAGCTTTCGACATCCTCTGAGAGCGGCACGTTTTCTGTGTCACGCAAACTGGCATTAGGTTGCTTCTTGCCTTTCAGCTTACCCTTCTCACCCAATATCTGTTTTCCTGCTTCGTCGCATAACGGGCGCTCAACAGTAATGGTGCGGTATCCGAATTCTTCGTTTTTGAAAATCCGAGAGATAGGCTTGCCGTCCTTTTCTTCTTCGACAAAGCTGCCGAACAGGCGGGTAATTTCAGCGATATGCGCTTCAGACAGCTCTTTTCGCTTACTTCCCAGGCTCTTGCGCATCTTCTGAGAGAATCCTGATGCATCGATGAGTTGTATCAATCCCTTGCGATGCTGGGGCTTGCGGTTGGACAGTATCCATATATAGGTGCTGATGCCAGTGTTGTAAAACATGTCCGTGGGCAAACCAATGATGGCTTCCACCAAATCGTTTTCCAGTACATAACGGCGTATCTCGCTTTCACCTGAACCAGCACCGCCGGTAAACAGTGGCGATCCGTTCAGCACGATACCAAATCTGCTACCCCCATCGACGGCGGGGCGCATCTTGCTAATCAGGTGAAGCAGAAATAACAGTGATCCATCTGAAACACGAGGTAAGCCTGGACCAAAACGTCCGTTATAGCCTTGCTGTTCAAATTCCTTACGGATAGCAGATTCAATCTTTTTCCATTCCACACCGAAAGGCGGATTGGACAGCATGTAGTCGAACAGCTTGCCGATTAATCCATCATCAGACAACGTGTTGCCGAACACGATATTTGAAACGTCCTGCCCTTTTATCAGCATGTCTGCTTTGCATATGGCATAGGACTCTGGATTGAGTTCCTGCCCAAACATGGTCAGCCTGGCTTGTGGATTAAGCTGCGCCAAATATTCGTCAGCCACGGACAGCATTCCACCTGTACCCGCTGTTGGGTCATACAGAGAACGAACCACACCGGGTTTGGATAAAGCACTGTCATCTTCAATAAACAGGAGGTTGACCATTAAATGAATGGCATCTCGCGGGGTAAAGTGTTCACCGGCGGTTTCATTTGAGATTTCGGCGAATTTGCGGATCAACTCTTCGAAAACAGCCCCCATTTGCGAGTTGCTGACTTTGTTCGGGTGGAGATCGATATTCGCGAATTTCTCCGCGACTTGATACAACAAGCCGCTTTTGCTCAGGCGTTCAATTTGAGTATTGAAATCAAAATGTTCAAAGATATCCCGCACCGCAGGAGAAAACGCCTGCATGTAGTTGTATAGGTTGTCACGGATATGATCCTGATCGCCCATGAGCTTCTTCATGTCCATCGGCGAGGTGTTGTAAAAATGATGTCCAGCCTTGCGCAGCAGGAACGGCTCAGGATTCAGTCCGGCTTGCTGCTTATCGGCAAATTCAGCAAGGACGGCGGCTTTAGTAGATTCGAGCACGCAATCAAGACGGCGAAGCACGGTCAGTGGCAGGATGATTTTGCCGTACTCTGATTGTTTAAAATCGCCGCGTAGTAGGTCTGCTACCGACCAGATGAAGGATGAAAGTGCTTGTTGGCTCATTATTTTTATTGAAATTCTGTGTGGAAAAAATTGTTGCAGCATCATACAAGAAAAATCGAACCGGATTTCTCCGGTATGACTTATGAATTGAAGGTTTATTTGTTCTGTCGTGCTATTTTAACGGAGCATAAGGTTGTGTAAATAGTTGATAACATGAAGTTATCTACATCGATTGGCAACCATTCGAGTGATTCATCGGATGGCACTCTATTGGATTTCATAAATGCTTCACCTTTACCCATCTGGGTTGAATATTTCTCAATAAAAGGAATTCGAAATAAATTTCTTTTGCAATCGAACTCAAATAAGTCCTTTGAGGATAAGGATTGATAGCCATTCATTAATTGAGCTTTTTTGAAATTAAACAAAATCCAGATACTGACTCTACTGCCCGTATCAACGTACTCAATGCGCTCGATGTCTGAATAAACATCCCCCTTCTCACTTTTTCCTAGGTATGTCCATTCCGCCATCGCATTGCTGCTCAAAAATATTAGAATCAGTGATAGTAGCAATTTTTTCATTTAAATATCCACTCAGAAAAACATATATAAAACAACTAATTACAAATACACTTGATAATTAATAAAAAATTAAATATAATTTAAAAGAGATTTCTATAAATTTATTAAAATTAATCTATAGTTTTATGAAAGAAATAGCAAGATAAATTTAATATTTATCTTGGGTTGTCGCGTTTTTTGATTTTCGGTTTTATGTGTTGCTGATCGGCATTACCAGTTGCAAGCCAACCACATAAAGGGAAATACAATGAAAACCGCAGATGAAACAAACAATAATGAAAAGCTTCAGTCGCTGATAGAGAAATTGAAGCGTGAGGAATGCTACGACGACCGCGACATAGAAATGGCGATTCGGAATTATTTTTCAAAACAGCGTTAAACCCAAGCCCACCTTTAGCCGGGTGGGCTTTTTAAATGGCTTGCACTCGCGCCAAACCCGTTATGTCATGCGCGCTTCACACCAGCAGCCCCGTGACCATCCCCTTCCCGTTTGAGCAGCCAGATCAAAAAACCGGCGAGTCCAACACCGCCGATGGAAATAATCGCGAATGCAGCAACTAATCCATACTCAAGGCTCATGACGCCCACCGTTTTGATGTCGCCGCACCTTGTAAGCCTTCGCCTCTGCAATGGCATACAACCCAAGGCAAGCACCTGCCAGCCCAACAACAATCATTACGATATGGTCGATTGACATCAATCCTCCTTATGCGATACGTAGAGGAATAATAGCATGCTTAGTTGTTTTGCTGAATGGCAGGGCGGGGGCTGTGTTGGGATGCCCGGCTTCGCCAGGCTTTTTTTGGGATGCCGGAAATTATGGATTTTGGCGCGTTATTTTTGTGGCGGCATGGATTTGCCTAGCCAACCCTGAATAATTCGATTTAAGGGCAAAATTTCGGCTTGGCTATGGCGTTACGGGGAATTGCGTCACCGACCGCCAAAAACGCAAAGGGGGGTGCGCCGGAATGGGGGGTTAAAAGCGCTCATGATTTTTACCTCGGCATCTTTCTTGTTAAAAGCGCTTTTCAAAAAGTTTTTCTCTTTTTTGGATTTTTATTCTTATTTTTCGGAAAAGCTTTGGCTTCAAAAGCCACATGTAGGCGACCCGTTCCGGTTCGAAACCTTAAATTATCCTCTAGCTTTTAAAACCTTATTGATCGCCTCTGTTTTTACCCTTTGTATTTTGGTGAATAAATTTGAAAAAGATAAAAGGAAAAAATCATGAAGGGGGTGGAGGTATTTTTTAGAGAAGAAAAATCTGGTATCGATAATTTGATAAAACAAAAAACCGACCGAAGGGAGTTTTTTGTTTTTCTCGTTCAGCGCCGAAGGCGATGAGCGATGTGCGTTTTTAATATTATGAACCATGCATTATAGATCTCGACTAAAGTCAAAGGCTAAAGTCAAAGACTAAGGGTGGGGGCGATTTTTTAAATTATCTTTTAAAATCAAATTGTTATGATTGATTTTTCGTGATTTTTTCTGTGAGCCATCCCGATTTCCATGTGAGCCATCCCAATTTCACTGTGAGCTATCCCAGTTTTTATGTGAGCTATCCCGAATTTATCTGTGAGCTATCCCTAAAAATGTGGGCTATCCCGGTTTTCTGTGAGCTATCCCGACTTTTATGTGGGCTATCCCGCTTTCATGTGAGCTATCCCGTTAAAGAAGGATTATAGAAATAACTCAAAAAGGCTCATCATCATCCTCAACCTCATTAGCCTCATCAACAAGCTTAGGTTTATCGGATTTTTCAAAAACGTAGTTTTTATCTAATGAGATCAAAACGTTCTTGACCTTTTCTTTATTAGCCTTTGATATTTCATAGGTAAACTTCCATCCAACAACATGGATTTCGTCACCAACTTGGATTGCATGTCGGGTTGCGTCTTCGACGTCCGTCATCATGTCCTTTAAATCACGCCGCGCACCGTACTTGTCTTTATTTTTAACTCCCATCAAATCGTTAATAGTTGTTACGCTGTACTTGAAAATTTTGGTTTCTGTGTGGCTGGAATAAAAGTTAAAAATCCACTGCGCCTTGGGCTTTCCCCGTAATTTTGATCGTATCGCTGTGTCAATTTTTGTAAAACCACAATCACCGAAAAGATTAGCGAGCAACGGATTAATTTCCAGCCAATATTTTTCTAATTCTTTGTCGTAAATCATATTATGGATTAGGTGACCAGCGTATATGTACTGCCTGTCACTTATTTCCACACTGGCTGATCTAAGTCGCTGGATCGACAATAAGAGTGAGTTAGCGTCATTTCCCCCCCTGCTTTCGTTATATTTTTCCAAAAATTCCTTTACGGAAAATTCAACAGGGCCAAATTCCATTATGTTATTGGCTATTCTTGCTCTGCACAAATGAAGCAACTCCAGAAAAATACCTAAATCAAATTGGCTTAGGCTTTCCCCCGTGTAAATTATTTGGGTACCGTTGGCGCTACAAATTAATTCTTTGTCATATTTTACACCTTCCCCTTTTTTGAAAACGCCAAATAGTGCGCTGCGAATCATTGAGTTGGGCATTCCGCGAAATTCATCTGACCACCATGGTAGGGTTGGATTTTTACTGACGGGACGGAGTTCGATGTTGTCATCCATTGTTACACCCTCCCATCAGCGGCGCGCTCTGCGTTTGATTTCCTCCCTACCTTCTTTTTAACAGGCTCCACCGCCATAGGCGCAGACGCGCCCTCTCCATCAATTAACTTTGCGACGTCAGCAGCCCTGAAATAGGGCTTTGACGATCCGGCAAAAATTTTACCTGTTAATGGAAAATTTCCAGAGCTGAGACGATTTGAGACACTCCCCGGCTTCATCTGAAGCACTTCCCCGATTTGTGCTGTGCTAAGGAGCAATCCGTATTTTTGCAATAAATATTCAAGTGTTTGAGACATGTCGTACCCCAGCCATTCTTTCTAATGATTCGCGTATTAAATCAACGCACCATCACATTTCATCACACCTCCTCACTAAAATCAACTTAATCTATATTAATCAATGACTTAGCTTGACAAAACAGCAAAAACCTAATACAATGTTTTTTAAGGAATTTATAATAAATTCAATATGTTACCCACGGAGACAGCCCCCGGCATTGCCTCAAATTTATTTTTAAATCGTGGTGATTTCATGGCGAAAAAGTGGCACAAATGAACCGCACCGGCAAAACTGCCCATGAAATTTAGCCTGTTGCGGATGCGGAATAGATTTTTTAGAGGATTCTGGAGACGAATCTGAGACACATGAGACAAAACGGAGACACTTTTTACATTATAAACAATGATAAAAAATGAGAGATAATTAAGAAAAAAGCCCTTAACTCATTGAATTAAGGGCTTTTATTTGGGGTGGCTGATGGGGCTCGAACCCACGACAACAGGAATCACAATCCTGGACTCTACCAACTGAGCTACAGCCACCATTAAACTTTTCGAACTTACGTTCGGCCCTGCAGACACTGGTGTGCCCAACAGGAATCGAACCTGTAACCCCCAGCTTAGAAGGCTGGTGCTCTATCCGGTTGAGCTATGGGCACAAATTCTTTTTCAGCCGGATGGAGCAACGGCTGAAACACTCAAATACCTGGTCGGGGTGGAGAGATTCGAACTCCCGACATCCTGCTCCCAAAGCAGGCGCGCTACCAGGCTACGCTACACCCCGAAGGCCGCAGATTATACAGATTTAACTCAAATCTGCAAACACAATTGCGACCGAAAAAACTTTTTATACACTTTAAAACTGGTCGGGGTGGAGAGATTCGAACTCCCGACATCCTGCTCCCAAAGCAGGCGCGCTACCAGGCTACGCTACACCCCGAAGGCTGCGCATTATACAGACGCAGCCCGATAAAGCAACGCCGTTTTTACATTTCTTTTAACTTTTGCATCGCCAGCACCAGATAGTAGCCCATGGACCACAAAGTCAGCAGCGCCGCCATGTACAGCAGCACAGACCCGATCACTTGACCATCCACGCCAGCCCATTCACCCTGATAAAGCAACAAGGCGATCGCAAGCATTTGAAACGTTGTCTTAATTTTCCCCAGCATGGAAACAGCGACACTGCTGCTCTTGCCCACTTTGGCCATCCATTCACGCAACGCAGAGATGGTAATTTCGCGACCGATGATGATAAAGGCGATCATGGCATCCGCACGACCCAGTTTGACTAGCAGGATCAGCGCTGCGGCCACCATCAATTTATCCGCAACCGGGTCGAGAAAAGCGCCGAAAGCCGAGGATTGATTGAGTTTGCGTGCCAGATAACCATCCAACCAGTCTGTCACAGCCGCCAGAACAAAGACGCCGGTGGCGATTTGATTCTTCAAATGGGGAAGCAGCGTCTCATCGGACAGATAAAATGCCGTGACGAACACCGGAATGAGCAGAATTCTCAGCCAGGTGAGCAAATTAGGGATATTTATATTCATGTGATTAGTGTAGCCGTTGATAAATCACTTGAGCAAGCGATTTACTGATTCCTTCCACCTGACTGAGTTGTTCGACACTCGCCTGTGTGACCTCGCGCAGCCCGCCAAAATGGGTCAGCAGACTGCGGCGGCGCTTATCCCCTACCCCGGCGATCTCTTCCAGACTGGAGGTAGTGCGCGCCTTGCCGCGTTTGGCGCGATGACCTGTGATGGCGAAACGATGTGCCTCATCGCGTATCTGCTGGATCAGATGCAGCGCAGGATCTGAGCTTTGCATCTGTTTAGCCGTACCATCGGGGAAAATCAATTGCTCCATACCCGCCTTGCGCTCCACCCCTTTGGCGACGCCGACCAGTGCCATATCATGCAAGCCCAGCGTCTGCATCACCTCCATCGCGATGTGCAACTGACCTAGCCCCCCGTCGATCAGGATCAAATCAGGCCGCGCGCCCTCGCCCCTCACCAGCTTTTCGTATCTGCGCGTGAGCGCGAATCGCATCGCCGCATAATCGTCGCCGGGCGTGATCGCGCCGGCAGCCTGCACCGCACCTGCGACCTGACTCAGCACGGGAATGTTATAGCGCCGATATTGCGATGAGTGCATATTCAGACTCTCATACACAACGCAGGAAGCGACCGTCGCCTCCCCCATGGTATGACTGATATCAAAACATTCGATGCGCTGCACAGAAGGCATCTGTAGCCACTCACGCAGGCGATCCAGACGCAGTTGCTGACCGCCCTGCTGGGATAGACGCTGTTGCAGCGCCAGTTGCGCGTTGCGCTGAGCCATTTCCAGCCACTGACGACGTTCGCCGCCGGATGCCGTACTGATGCGCACAACATGTCCTGCCTGCTCGGATAACAACTGCGAGAGCGTCTCGTCATGACAATCTGCCGCCAGCACCAGCAAGGGCGGCACCGCACGCCCCAGATAATGCTGGGCAATAAAAGCCTGCACGATGTCGCCTGCGGATAAATCCTCGGCGTGTTCGGGGAAAAAACTCTTATCGCCCTGATGCCGACCGCCGCGCACCATCGCCAGATTTACGCAGACCAATCCGCCGGACTGCTCAGAGAGCGCGATGATGTCCGCATCGGTCGTCCCACCAGTCGATTCGACGAATTGCTTTTGCTGTACGGTGTGCAGCGCGCGTAACTGATCGCGCAGCACCGCCGCCTGCTCGTAGCGCATCTCTTCCGCCGCCACTTCCATCGCGCCCCTTAATTTGCCCTCGACCTCCTGATGACGACCTTGCAACAACAACACCGCGCTGTGGATGTCCGCCTGATAATCCACTTCGGAGATTAAGTTGACGCAAGGCGCTGTGCAGCGATTGATCTGATGTAAAAGACAAGGCCGCGTACGGTTGTTGAACACGCTGTCCTCACAAGTGCGGATGCGAAAAATCCGCTGCAACAACTGGATCGATTCCTTCGCCGCATAGGAATTGGGGTAAGGACCGAAGTGCTGATGCTGACGGTTGGGCGCACCGCGATAATAGGTGATACGCGGAAAACGTTCGCCGGTAAGAACGATATATGGATAAGATTTATCGTCTCTAAACAATATGTTATAGCGTGGTTTTAAAGACTTTATTAAGTTGTTTTCGAGCAGCAGTGCTTCCGCTTCCGAGCGCGTCACCGTAGTTTCGATGCGCGCGATGTGTGACACCATCAGCCGGATGCGCGGCGAAACATTGGTCTTCTGAAAGTAGGAAGAGACACGTTTTTTTAACTGATTTGCCTTGCCGACATAAAGTACGGCACCGCGACTATCGTAGTAACGGTACACGCCCGGCAGCAGCGGCAGACTAGCCAGAATCGGCTTGGGGTCGAATTTATCGACCCCGGCCTGCGGCTCAGTGGTGTCCAAAGAAGCCGACATACCACAACACAACCAGTGCACACAGTCCGCCTGCTATCAGCACATAAAAGGGCCAGACTGTTTGCTTCTCGGCATAAGGATCGACCAGAGAACGGCTCGCCCCTGCCGGCAAATCGGCCAGTCGGGTGAGCGAAGTGCCGAATGGGATATTGATGCGCGCCCGTGCGTTGATCGCCCAACCATTGGCATCCAGTATCGGTGCCAGACTGCGCTTTTTCAGTTTAAACCAAGCCAGCATCACCGCAGGACCCGAGATCAGCAACAGCAAGCCTGCCAGTGCCAGCGGAATCTGCCAGAATTTCAAACCTAACAGGCCGCCCACCACGGAAGCAAAGATACCGCCGATAGCACCGATCGCAAGCCCGATCGCCGCAAAAATACCGGCGAACTTGCCGACATCGAACATAGGTTTTGGCACTACCGGTGCTGGGTTTGCCACCACTGCCTTACCACTCTCTGTCACCGCCTTGATCAAGCCGGTTTCAGCGGCACTGGCCTTGGCGGCGGCAAGCTTCTGCAATCCTTCGCTGATCATCCTGATCAGATTTTTATACGGCGACCAGAACGCCTGACGCAGGCTAATCGGATGGTTGATGATGCGCACGATAGTCGCATCCCAGTCCTGCCCCTTGCGATCGTAAAAAACCCCGTTGCGGCCGACCAGCAGATAATCCGCATCTCCTGCCGTAAAACCCGCCGCGATGCTCATTTTATCCGTCCCGCGCACGCAATCGCAGTACACCAGACACACACCGCTCATGGTCGCGAATCCCGCGTGTTTGTTGACATCTTCTACCTTGACGATCAACTCGCAACTGCGTCCGTCCAGATACAGCGTGCCAACCTGAAAGATCGCCTTCTCGCGTCCGGTATAGAAATTGCGGAACGAGACAAAATTGTTAACCAGCGTATACAAGTCGCGCTGATAGTGCAGCAATCTCTCCACATCGTCGATCGCCTTAACCTCTGCCGCCACGGCTTTATCCTGTTCGATCAGCGCCAGCAAATCCGTTGGCTCTTGTCCGACCAGTATCGCACTCAGACGCTCATACCCCAGTTGCGCCACGCCCGTGTCAGGACGCGCGCCCTGCCAGCCGTCAAAAGCGGAAAACTTATCGCAAAGCAATTCCCATTCATCCGCCGTGAGCTCCGCCTTCTCGCCCAGCAAGGGCTTAACCACCAACTCATTGAGCGCGCGCAGTTTCGCCTGCCACGCAGGATTGATGCCGTGTATTAAGGGTAATGCTTTATCGGGCGCGATGGTGGCCAGCGGGAAACCCGCCACCTCCGAACTTTGCGCCGACAGACTTTGCGTCGCGAGAAACTGATAATCAGCGACCGAGCGACTCAATGGGTCAGCCGCACGCGCGTCATAAGAAGCCAACTGGCAGCGCGTAAAGTAATCCGCCACTTTATCCTGAACCGCATGAAACGTATCCGCCGCCTCATTTGTTTTATCATTTAAAAACAATATACTAGAATCTGTCTCAGCGATTTTATGCCATTCTATCCAGTCGGCAACGCCAGCAAAGAATTGTTCAGCGAGCGCCTGATCCACGCCCGCCTCGCCGCCCTGATCGGGGGTCGAACCGGTACAACGTATGATGTCACCGATGATGGCCGTCGTGGCCGCATCCTGATTAGGCGTGACCACGCCATCACCGTTGAACGCCTGTCCTGCGACCAGCTTGCCGATATCGGCCATGTCGGCCAGTGAAATCTCAGCAGCATTGGATTTGCCCAGACTCTTCAAAATGAGCTGTGCAGAGGCAAGCAACTGACGTCCGCCATCGGTGCTGTTATCAATATTCGCGAGAGCCAGGCGATCGCCCCCCTTCACCAGCAAACTGGCATCTTTCAGCCTCCCGGCTGCCCAGTCTATCGCCGCCAGCACCTCGTTGGCACGCACCCGGCCATCCCCGTCGCTGTCGATCAGATCCAGCGTGCGTGTGTCGAACTCGATGCCGCGCGTCGGACAACTCAAGGCCACCCAGAGTTTCTGATCCAATTCTTTGAGCGCCAGTAAATCGGCACCGCTGTCGAGCTGCACCTGATCGAAACCGCCTGCACGGAAAAACTTCCACTGATGCTTAGCGCTCATCTCGTCACCTTAAAAAATATATTAATAATCAGAAAAATAAAAACTAACTTACGTGCTGTTGCAACGTGTATTTCGCCTGGTCATCCTGTCCCAACACGCGAACCAAATACGGCATTACGTCCGTCAACACGGCGTGCAGATTAAAGGGCGGATTGAGAATAAACATGCCGCTGCCATGCATACCGAAACCATCGGCGCTCAACCCCTGCACGCTGAGTGCCACGTGCAGCCAACTCTTGACCGGCAACGTTTTAAGTTCTTCAGGCAGTTGACGCGCATCGGCGCGCTGTAACTCAGGATACCAAATCGCATACATACCTCCAGGAAAGCGCTTTAAGCCTTCCTGGAGCGCAGACACGACACGCTGGTAATCCTGTTTATCTTCGTAGGGCGGATCGATCAGCACCAGCGCACGGCGCGGCGGCGGCGGTAACAAGGCTTTCAGCGCGCCAAAGCCATCCCCGGTCTGTACCACGACGCCGTGACCTGCGAAATTCTCGTGCAGCAACTGGCTATCTGTCGAATGCAGCTCGTACAGACGCATCTTATCGTCGGCGCGCAACAGTTCCTGAGCGACCAGCGGAGAACCAGGATAAAGCCGCATCTCCCCGTCCGGGTTGATGTGTTTGATCAGCGCGACGTAATCGGCTAACGGCGCCGGCAAATCATCTCGATTCCACAGCCGAGCGATCCCGCTTTCATATTCGGCATTCTGGGTGGCATAGCCGGTATCGAGTTCATAGCAACCGGCACCGGCGTGGGTGTCGATGTACCAGAATGGTTTATCCTTCTGCGCCATATAGCGCAGCAACTGTATCTCGATAAAGTGTTTCAACACATCGGCGTGATTGCCGGCGTGAAAAGCGTGGCGGTAGCTCAGCATGAATTTTATTTTTTTGTTCGGGACACGATTGTGCCATGCCCGCACTGAGTTCACAAACAGGCAAATCGATGGTTTGACATTTCAATCAGTTTAAACGCCCTCAGCGGACCGAATAATAAGTCGCGCTAAACTTCACCGTCCTGCCGCCGATAAGTTCATTAAGGGCAACAGATAGAATCAACGATAGCAGTAGTCGGAAGTGCACTTGAGGCGAAGTTGGGTCACAATAGCACACCTACGTTTTATTGGAACATGCTATGACTGACGCTGCCGATTTACTGCTATTGCGTGACAAGTTGCGAGAATTTGCATTTGCCCGCGACTGGGATCAGTTTCACTCCCCCAAAAACCTGTCGATGGCGCTGATGGTTGAAGTCGCCGAACTGATGGAGCATTTTCAATGGTTAACCGAAGCCCAGTCGGCTGATCTGCAGCCCGGAAAACAGGCGGAAGTCGCCGAAGAACTGGCGGATGTATTGCTGTATCTGGTACGTTTATCGGATAAACTGGGCGTAAATTTAAAGGACGCCGCCCTGCAAAAAATTGAAAAAAATGCGGCGAAATATCCAGCGGACAGGGTACGTGGCAGTGCAAAGAAATATTCTGAATACTGAATCCGACTCGTCATATCTGCTGCCATTGAAAATCTTCCTAGTGCCGCCGTTGAGATCGAAAGCACTTTCTCGACATTCTAAAGGCATATCACCAACCCGAATGATACGCTGGTCAGTACGCCCGGGCGGAACCGCTCGCATTCCGCCCGAGCAGCCCTACGAAACCCACACCCCTGATTCCCCGCTTTTCATTGTGCCAATGACAGATGCCTGTGCAAACCCGGCCTGATTGAAACACGCCAGTACCTCATCAACGGACTCCGGTGAGACGGCCACCAATAAACCGCCACTGGTCTGTGGATCGGCCAGCAGACGTTGCTGCCAGTGCACGATGTTGTCAGCAAAGTGAATGTCGCGACCGTAACTCTCCAGATTGCGCTCGATCGCACCGGGGCCGATGCCCTGCTGGATCAACGGCAAAGCGGCGGACAGCAAAGGCACCCGATCGAAATGAATTTCACCGCTCAAATTTGAACCGCGACTCATCTCCAGCAAATGCCCCAGCAGGCCAAACCCGGTCACATCGGTCAGTGCATGCACACAGTCCATGCCGCCCAACACCGAACCTACGCTATTGAGCCGCGTGGTGTTATCAATCATCTGCGCGTAACCTTCCTCTGAGAGCACGCCCTTCTTCAAGGCAGAAGCCATCACGCCGACACCTAAGCCCTTGCCCAGAATCAGCACATCATTCTCATGCGCACTGCTATTTTTCCTGACACGATCGGGATGCACGATACCCAGGGCCACCAGCCCGTAGATGGGTTCCGGCGTGTCGATCGAATGTCCGCCCGCCAGCGGAATACCCGCCGCTTTGCAGACCGACTCACCGCCTTGCAGAATGGCGCGTATAGTCTCGACCGATAGTTTACCGATCGGCATGCCGACAATCGCCAGCGCCATGATGGGCGTTCCACCCATCGCATACACGTCGGACAACGCATTGGTCGCCGCGATACGGCCGAAATCAAACGGGTCATCGACAATCGGCATGAAAAAATCAGTGGTGGCAATGATCGCCTGCGTATCGTTCAACCGATACACCGCAGCATCATCGCTGGTCTCCGTGCCAACCAACAGATCCGGATAGGGTAACTTTTCTTTCGCTTCTCCTAAAATTTGTTGCAACAAGGCAGGTGCAATTTTGCAACCGCAACCGCCGCCGTGCGACAATTGGGTCAGCTTTACTTCTATTTCTTCCGACATGGGTGCCTTTATATATGCTGTTCAGAACCGCAAAACTAGCACAACTGGCAGAGTTTGACGACATTATTGATGTGCGCACCCCGGCAGAATTCGCCGATGACCACATTCCCGGCGCGATCAACTGCCCGGTATTTACCGATGAGGAGCGCGTGATCGTCGGTACATTATACAAACAGGTGTCCCCATTTGAAGGGCGTAAAGTGGGCGCAGCAATGGTGGCAAAAAACATCGCCCACCATCTGGAGAACTGTTTCAAAGATCATCCAAAATCCTGGAAGCCGGTGATCTATTGCTGGCGGGGCGGACAGCGCAGTGGCGCGATGAGCATCATCCTCTCACAAGTCGGCTGGGCGGCGCATAAACTCGAAGGCGGATACAAGACCTATCGGCGCGCCGTTCTGGATGAACTCGAAGTGCTGCCGCAAAAATTCACCTTGCGCATCCTGTGCGGGCCGACCGGTTCGGGCAAGAGCCGTCTGTTAACCGCACTGTCCGGGAATGGCTTGCAAATATTGGATCTGGAGCAACTGGCGCAACATCGCGGTTCGCTCTTAGGCCGCCTGCCCGGACAGGAACAGCCTACACAGAAAAGTTTCGACAGTGCGCTGCTGCTCGCCATGAATAAACTGAACCCTGAACGCCCCGTGTATGTGGAAGCCGAGAGCAACAAGATCGGCCTGATCACGCTACCCAAAGCACTGGTGACCGCGATGCATGCCAGCGAGTGTATTCTGATGGAGACGCCACTGGCGACCCGCGTCGCAGGGCTCCTGGAAGACTATCGCTACTATGTCGAAAACCCGCAATTACTGATAGACCACCTGCAACCGTTGCATCAGTTTCACGGTGAAAAGCAACTGTCACGCTGGTCAGATCTGATCCATGCCGGCGACTTTGCCACCATGGTCGGCGAATTGCTTACCCTGCATTACGACCCCAGCTATCTGCGCGCGACCGCCAAACACTATACAAAATTCCCTGATGCAAGGCGTATTCCCATGCCAAACATCGATGTTAAATCACTCGAACATATTACTTCAACTATTTGAATATTAGATAAATTCAATTGCATTGCAATCCGGATCGCGACAGAACACGGCACCGCGACCGGACTGACTCAAGGTATAAGCCACGCCCGAGCGTTCCAATTTTTCAAGCAACGCGCTTCTATCCGACACGCTCAATGCGACATGGCGATCCCGCCCGCCGTGCTCGGGACGCGATAAACCCGACTCAGGATTGGGCAACAACATCAGGTGTATCTGCTGATTTCCCACGTCATACCACACCCCGTCGAAACTCATGGCGGGACGATTTAGATTCACTTTTAACCCGAGCACGCCTTCATAGAATTCGCGTGCACGAGGTAAATCGGCGACCAAAAAACTGCTGTGGTGTATGCCGAGTATCATGGTTTAACCGGTTTAACACGACTGGCTGCGAGCTTCGCCCTTGCCCTCGCCTCATCAGTATCACAACCGGTTGCCAGTGCAACGCCCATACGGCGACGAGTGAACGATTCCGGTTTGCCAAACAAACGAATATCGCTGTCCGGTACGCGCAGCGCGTCTGCCACGCCCTCGAAGGCGATTCCCATCTGATCCATCTGACCGTAGATCACGGCAGACGCACCCGGTTGGCGCAACGCGGTATTCACCGGCAAACCGAGTATGGCGCGGGCGTGTAACTCGAATTCGTTCTGAACCTGCGTGCACATGGTCACCATACCGGTGTCGTGCGGGCGTGGGCTGACTTCAGAAAACCAGACTTCATCGCCCTTAACGAACAATTCCACACCGAACAGACCTAAACCGCCCAGCTCATCGGTAATTTTTTTGGCGATATTGCGCGCGCTTTGCAACGCCACTGCGCTCATTGCTTGCGGTTGCCAGCTCTCCACATAATCGCCGTTGACCTGAACGTGACCTACCGGTGCGCAGTAATGCGTCTCAACCTGACCACCCGCCCCCATCGCCCGCACGGTGAGCAGGGTAATTTCATAATCGAAATGTATCATCCCCTCGACGATCACTCGCCCCTGATTGACCCGACTGCCGCTGGCCGCATAATCCCAGGCAGCATCAATTTCAGCGGATGTATCCACCTTAGATTGCCCCTTACCGGACGAGGACATGACCGGTTTGATGATGCAGGGATAGCCGATACGATTGGCGGCAGCGCGCATCTCTTCCAAACTGTCGGCAAATTCGTAGGGGGAAGTTGGCAGAGCCAGCGTTTCTGCGGCAAGCCGGCGTATGCCTTCGCGGTTCATGGTCAGGCGTGCAGCGCGCGCAGTCGGAATCACCCGCGCAATGCCCGACTGTTCCAGTTGTTCCAGCATCACCGTAGCGATCGCTTCGATTTCCGGCACGACTAAATCAGGCTTCTCTTGTTCGATCAAGGCGCGCAATGCCTCGCCATCGGCCATATTGATCACATGAGCCCGGTGCGCAACCTGATGTCCCGGTGCATCGGCGTAACGATCCACCGCGATGGTTTCGACCCCCAGACGTTGCAATGCAATGATGACCTCTTTACCTAACTCGCCGCTGCCCAGCAGCATGACGCGAGTGGCGGAAGAACTAAGCGGGGTACCGATGATTTGTGTAGACATGATATGAGCCGGAAGTTAAGAATGACGCCAAATTATACACAAGGGCGTCAATTATTCGCAGCGATAATGCAATATCCGGTCTGACTAAAATAAGCCTCAATACCGATATAACTTATGCAAAACTGGCACGCTGTATAAAATGTGTCCTCCGCGATTTTGACACTGTATCCCGTCTGGGCGGCGACGAATTTACCGTGATTCTGCCGAAACCACACGACCTCGCGCAAAGCCGGCGGGCTGCTGAACAAATTCTTGAGCTATTGGCGCAAGCCGTTTACTTTGTCAATCACCAGGCCGGTCAGCATATATCAGCGAGTATAAGTATCGCGCTTTATTCGCAGGACGCAAGCGAAATGACCGCCCTATTCAAGTGCGTAGACAAAGCCATGTATATAGCCCAGGATCAAGGTCGAAAATTGCTTTATCTATTATTCAAGTAATTTTAATTATTGCCTTGACTACGTTGACGTGTAAACTTTAACATCAATGCCATTGCATGCTTCTAAAAAGCAAAAATCTCATGGAAAAAAACCAAGATCTACGCCGAATGGCTGAAGAAAAAACGCGTTCACTTCATGTCCCCGGTAATTTGCATGCGCCTGAGAAAACACTAGACTTGCTGCATGAGCTGCAGGTGCATCAAATCGAACTGGAAATGCAGAACGAGGAACTGCGCAAAACACTGGCAGAGTTGGATACTTCCCGTTCTCAGTATTTCGACTTTTACGACCGCGCACCGGTAGGCTATAGCACAATCAACCTGGAAGGACAGATCCTGCAGGCAAATCTCACCACAGCACGTCTGTTGGGCACCGAGCGTAGCAGCCTGCTCAAGCAACCCTTCACCCGATTCATACTCAAGGAAGATCAGGATACTTTTTATCTGCTGTGCAAGAAACTCGTTGAAGACGAATCCGCCATAAGCTGCGAACTGCGCATGACGCGACCCGATGGCACTCAGTTCTGGGCAAGGATAGAGGCAATATTGGTGAATAACGAGATCGGGGAACCGTTGTTGCGTATCGTGTTCAGCGACATCAGCGCACTTAAACAGAACGAAGAAGACCTGCGTGTTGCCGCCATCGCCTTTGAGTCGCAGCGAGGCATAATGGTCAGTAATGCGGATGGAATCATCATCAAGGTCAATCAGGCCTTTACCACGCTGACCGGCTACAGCGCTGAGGAGGCCATCGGTCAAAAGCCTCACCTGCTCAGCTCCGGTCGACACAGTAAAGCGTTTTATCAATCGATGTGGTCGACGTTACAAACAACCGGCTACTGGCAGGGTGAAATCTGGAATCGGCGTAAGAATGGCAAAATTTACGCCGAATGGCTGACGATTTCGCAAGTCAGCGCACCCGATGGTCATGTCAGCCACTACATCGGCACCTTTTCTGACATCACTGCAAACGAAGATGCTGCCGCCGAAATACACCGGTTGGCGTATTACGATCCGCTCACCAATCTGCCCAACCGCCGCTTACTGGAAGACCGCCTAAACCAGGCGCTCGCCAGCGCCTACCGCAGCCATATGTACGGCGTCATCCTGTTTTTGGATCTGGATAACTTCAAGCTCATCAACGACACACGCGGTCATGCGGTAGGTGATTTGCTGCTGATTGAAGTGGCTCGCCGGTTGCATCAGGTGGTGCGTAAAGGCGACACCTTGGCACGACTGGGCGGTGATGAATTTGTGGTTATAATGGAAAACCTGAGTGTAGACATACAACAGACAACCGTATTGATTGAACAAATCGGTGAAAAAATCCTGATAGAATTAGCTCGCCCCTATCTGTTCGAAGGTTATGAATTTCATTGCAGCGCCAGCATCGGTGCGGGGGTTTATTGCGAGCACCAGGAAACCAGTGAAGAATTACTAAGACACGCCGATATCGCCATGTACCATTCGAAAAAAGCCGGACGTAATACCCTGCGCTTCTTCGATCCGGCCATGCAAGCGGCAGTGTCTATCCGCGCCGCGCTTGAGAAAGACCTGCGACATGCGCTGGAGCAAAGCCAGTTTTTGCTGTTTTTCCAGTCACAGGTCAACCACGATGGCGAGATCATCGGTGCGGAAGTGCTGGTGCGCTGGCGTCATCCCGAACGAGGACTAGTCTCCCCGCAGGATTTCATCCCGCTGGCGGAAGATACCGGCCTGATTTTGCCTATCGGTCAATGGGTACTGGACACAGCCTGCGCCCAACTCAAATTATGGGAAAATACTGAAGCCACTCGCCATTTGCAACTGGCTGTCAATGTCAGCGCGCGCCAGTTCCGCCAGACAGGTTTTGTCGAGCAGGTGAAACAGAGCATTACACAGCATACAATTAACCCCGCTTTGCTGAAACTTGAACTGACTGAGACGCTGGTGTTGGACAATGTCGACGACACCATCGCCAAGATGAGTCAACTCAAAGAAATCGGTGTGCGCTTTTCGATGGATGACTTTGGCACCGGTTTTTCCTCACTAGCGTATCTGACCCAATTGCCACTGGATCAACTTAAAATCGACCAGTCCTTCGTACGCAATATGGGGGTAAAACCGCGTGATGCGATCATTGTACAAACGATCATCGGTATGGCGAACAATCTTGGGATGGAGGTCATTGCCGAAGGAGTGGAGACCGAAGCACAACGCGCGTTTCTGGAAGAACACGGTTGCCCTTCCTGTCAGGGGTATCTATTCAGTAAACCAGTGCCGGTCGAACAGTTCGAAACGTTGCTGGCGCAATAAAACAGATGGCAGAAGCTACGGCGTTCCGCCAATTTACGGCCTACGCTTTGTATAATTTGCCGGAGAGTAGACTGGCAGAGACAATCAGCGCGGCTCCCAGCCAGTCGAGTAACTGCATCGCTTCCCCTGCCAGAAAATAGGATGAAATGGCCGCGACAACTAATTCGAATAAAAACAATAACATAGCACGATTCGCTGGCATATGAGTGACACCGTATTGCACCGCAAAGCTGACAGCACACAGTGCCACGCCCAGACAGCTTAAGATCAGCCAATTTTGTGCGGCGATTCCCGTCACTTGCCAACTGCCTTGCCAGTACAACAAAGGCGCCGTGAGCAGCGCCGTACCGATCCAGATACTGAAGGTTTTGGCCTCCACGCTCAGATGACTGGCGCGACGCGAAACCACATTAGATAACGCAAAACCAATCCCGGCGGTGAGTCCCAACCATTCGGATGAGTTCTGCGGTACTGGCAGACCCAGACTTGGTTCCCACAACATCGTGAATGCGCCACCCAGCGACAATGCGATCACCAGATAGCCGTAGCGGTTCAGACGCTCCCCCAGCAGCCAGAAGGAGAATAAGATCGTCCAGACCGGCGCCATATAAAACAGCAGCAACACGCGCATCACTTCGCCGTGCAGCATCGCCAGCACATAGCCGAAATTCGCCCATCCGGCGGAAAACAATAGCAATAGTGCCCACCAACCAGCGCTGCGTATCTCACGCCACACGCGCGGCAACATGAACGAGCCGAAGCCCATCGCCAGCGCATAGGTGATCAGCGTTGCCAACGGCCCCGAGATGCCCGCCTCCTGCAATACGCGATACGGATACCAAATGAGTCCCCAGATCAACGCGCCGGACAAGATTCCCGCGACCGGCATGACATTTAATTTTGATGGCACTGGTACGACCCTTATAATGCTCGCTGACTTTTATGCGCCATTGAGATAGCAAATGAATCCAGATTTGAACAAGCTGCAACCCTACCCGTTCCAGAAACTCGCCGCCCTGTTTCGTGAAGTCACGCCCAATGCGGATTATCGCCCGATCAGCCTGTCGATCGGAGAACCTAAACACGCGACGCCACAGTTTATCAAGGATGCCCTGACGGAAAATCTGGCAGGTTTGGCTAATTATCCCACAACCGCAGGCTCTGACGCGTTGCGCAGCACCATAGCCGATTGGTTATCCCGTCGCTACGCCATTCCTGCGCTGGACTTCAAAACGCAGGTATTGCCGGTCAACGGCAGTCGAGAGGCCTTGTTTGCCTTCGCACAGACTATTATCGACCGTTCAAAAGCAGAACCTGCCGTTGTCTGTCCCAACCCCTTCTACCAGATCTACGAAGGCGCTGCGTTTTTGGCGGGTGCAACCCCCTACTTTCTCAACACACTGCCCGAAGATAATTTCGCACTGAATTTCGCGCAACTTCCCATCGATGTATGGCAAAGAACGCAACTGATCTACGTCTGCTCGCCCGGCAACCCGACCGGGCGTGTCATGCCTTTGACCGAATGGGAAACACTGTTTGAGATGTCGGATCGATACGGTTTTATCATAGCATCCGACGAATGTTATTCTGAGATCTACTTTGACACAAAGCCTTTAGGCGCACTGGAAGCCGCACAGCAACTGGGTCGTGCCGATTACCGGAATTTAGTGGTATTTTCCAGCTTGTCTAAACGCTCCAATGTTCCCGGCATGCGCTCAGGTTTTGTTGCAGGGGATGCGCGCGTAATCGAGAAATTTGCCCTGTACCGAACCTACCACGGTTCGGCGATGAATCCGGTGATTCAAGCCGCCAGTATCGCCTCCTGGAACGATGAAACCCACGTAGAGGAAAACCACCGCCAGTATGCGGAAAAGTTCTCCCGCGTCGTCGAGATTTTAAAACCGGTATTGCCGGTGGTGATGCCGGATGCCGCATTCTATCTGTGGGTACGCACGCCAATTTCAGACACCGTGTTCGCGCAAGCCTTGTATCACGATTACAACGTCACCGTCCTGCCCGGCAGTTATCTGGCTCGCAGCGCGCAAGGGGTAAATCCGGGCGAGAATTTCGTACGCCTGGCTCTGGTCGCGAATACCGAAGAGACGGTCGAAGCGGCACACCGCATCGCCAAGTTTGTGGAAAACTTAAAATAATTATTAATAAAACATTGCAACATATTGCTTTTAATTAAAAATTTATTTTTACACGAGTTCCAAATCCGTTATCCATGACACAAATCACACCACGCGATATTCCAGATGCCGCCCTCCAACATCTGATTGCAAGCGGCTACACTCCGGCGCTGGCGAAAATATTTGCCGCGCGCGGCATCACAGATAAGGCGCAAATGGACACCACATTTGCCCATCTGCTGCCTTTTGACAGCCTGAAAAATTCACGCGAAATGGCGGTCTTGCTGGCAGATGCGATTGCGGCGCAAAAAAAATTACTGGTGATCGCTGACTACGATGCCGACGGGGCAACCGCCTGTGCAGTGGCGGTGCGCGGCCTGCGTCTATTCGGTGCGAACATCGACTTCATCGTGCCTAACCGCTTTGAGTTTGGGTATGGACTGACGCCTGAAATTGTGAGGCTAGCGGCGAAACAAAATCCCGATATTCTACTCACCGTAGACAACGGCATCGCCAGTGTGGAGGGCGTCACGGAGGCCAACCGGCTCGGTATGCAGGTATTCGTCACCGATCATCACCTGCCCGGCGAGACACTGCCTGACGCTGCCTGCATCGTGAATCCGAATCAGCCCGGCTGCGCCTTCCCCAGCAAACACCTGGCAGGCGTGGGCGTAATGTTCTATGTGTTGCTGGCGCTGCGCGCCGAATTGCGCAACAGAGGACAGCTATCAGACGAACAGGGACGCAAACTGATCGGACTACTCGATCTGGTCGCCCTGGGCACGGTCGCCGACGTGGTGGTCTTGGATCAGAACAATAGAATTTTGGTGCAGCAAGGCTTGCAGCGCATTCGTGCCGGTCGTGCCTGCGCAGGCATCAACGCGCTGTTGCAAGTCGCAAAGAAATCACCCTCAAAAGTCTCCAGTCTGGATTTGGGATTTACCGTAGGTCCCCGACTGAACGCCGCCGGACGGTTGGACGATATGTCATTAGGAATCAATAACTTAATAACTGACGATACGGCGCGTGCGTTGCAGATAGCCAGTGAACTGGATAGCTTGAACCGGGAGCGGCGCAGCATAGAGACCGGGATGCAGGACAGCGCGCTGGCAGCGCTGGAAACCGTCAAGCCCACCGGTAATTTTAGCCTGAGCCTGTTCGATGAAACTTGGCATCAGGGTGTAATCGGCATTCTCGCCTCGCGCCTGAAAGACAAGTTTCACCGCCCGGTGATTGCCTTTGCACTCTCCTCCGCTGGCGAAATCAAGGGTTCAGGGCGTTCAATTTCAGGACTGCATCTGCGGGACGCGCTGGATCTGGTCAGCAAACGTCATCCCAAACTCATCAAGAAATTCGGTGGCCACAGCATGGCTGCCGGACTCAGCCTGAATCAGGATGATTTTGGCGAGTTTGCCGCTGCTTTTGAGTTGGTGTGCAGCGAGTTAATTTCTCCTGAGGACCTGACGCTGCGCATCGAAACTGACGGCGCGCTGTCCCCGGCGGAAATGACGCTGGACGCCGCGCGCCTGTTGGATGAACAAGTCTGGGGTCAAGGCTTTCCGGCCCCACAATTTGATGATGTGTTCATGGTGCAAAGCCAGCGCGTAGTGGGTGAAAAACATCTGAAACTGCGCCTGGGATTAAAGGGCAATCCTATCGAAGCGATCCTGTTCGGACACAACGAGCCGCTTCCGGAAAAAATTCGTGCGGTCTACGCCCTGAGCATCAACGAGTACAACGGTAATCAAAGCTTGCAACTCATCGTCAGGCATATTGAGGAGTGAGGAGTGAGGAGTGAGGAGTGAGGAGTGAGGAGTGAGGAGTGAGGAGTGAGGAGTGAGTGCAAAATAGTGTGATGGGTATATCATCTCAATCTACATTCCTAGTTCCTCAATCCGCGAAAATATGGAAACCAGTCTTCTGCAAGGCAACGGCATCGAAGCCCTGCCGCAATTTCTCACTAGCCTGGCCATCGGCCTGCTGATCGGTCTGGAGCGCGAGCGCAACCCCTCTGCACGTGCTGGATTGCGCACTTTCGCACTGGTTACCGTATTCGGCACCTTGATGGCGCTGCTATCGAGCAAGGCCGGCTCTCCCTGGCTGCTGATTGCCGGTATGCTGTCCGTCGCCACGATGATTATCGCTTCCTATTTCAACAACCAGGAAGAGGATCCCGGCACCACCACGGTGATCGCCCTGCTGCTGGGTTACGGACTGGGTGCGATGATCTGGTATGGCATGGCCAAGCTTGCTGTCATGCTGGCGATCGGCGTCACCGCCCTGCTCTACTTCAAACCCGAATTGCGCGGATTCTCGCAAAAAATGACACGTCGCGATCTGGTCGCCGTACTGCAATTTTCCGTGCTCACCTTTATCGTCCTGCCGATACTCCCGGATCAGAGCTTCGGCCCTTATCACGCCTTCAACCCTTATCACGCCTGGCTGATGGTGGTATTGATCTCCGGCATCAGTCTGGCGGGCTATGCCGCATTGCATGCAGCGGGCACGCGTTTCGGCGCCTTGTTTCTAGGTGTGTTCGGCGGCATGGCATCGAGCACCGCCACCACACTGATCTACGCTAAACACGGCAAAGCCAATCCGGCCATGTCCTATCTTGCCGCCTCGGTCATCGTAATCGCCAGCATGGTGGTATTGACCCGTCTGATGGTGGTCAGCGCGGTCGTCGCCTACGGTGCACTGCCCAGACTGTTTCCGGTACTGGCCACAGGACTGCTATTCGGGTTGATCGTCGCGCTGTACCAGTGGCGCAGAATAAGCAAAAGCACGGAACTGTATGTTCCTGAAACTTCCAATCCGGCAGAATTGCATACCGCACTCGGTTTCGGTCTGCTGTATGTGGTTGTTTTGTTAGGTTCGGCATGGATGCGAGATGTCGCCGGTTCTCAGGGCTTGTACATCGTCGCGCTGGTATCGGGGCTCACCGATGTCGATGCCATCACCCTGTCCAGTCTGCGCCTGTTTAATCTGGGACAACTAAGCGAACAACAAACCGTCACCGCCATTGCCATTGCCTATCTGTCCAACCTGTCATTCAAATTTGGACTGGTTGTCTCTTTGGGAGGGTGGAACCTCGCGAAACACGTATCCATCGGCTTTCTCGCTATCGCTTGCGGGGTGTTGTTCGGCCTGTTTGCGTTATAATCGCGCCCTTTTCAGCAAGCACTGGCACAGGACAATATCATGGAAGTCGAACAAATCAATTCCCTTAATAATCAATTACAAGATTTAGCCCTGCGCAGTGCGGAATTACGGAGGTATCTTTGACTACGATACCAAGAGCGAACGACTGACCGAAGTATCCGAACTTGCTGAAAACCCGGCCATCTGGCAGGATGCCAAACGCGCTCAGGAATTGGGCCGCGAGCGCAAGATGCTTGAAGGTGTCGTGCTGGGCTTAGCCAAGATCCAGCAGGATTTATCGGATGCCGCCGAACTGTTTGAGATGTCGCAGGCGGAGGACGACGAAGACTCCATGCAGAGTACTGCTGATGATATTCAGGACATCGAACGTCGCGTTGCCGAAATGGAATTTCGCCGCATGTTCAACCACCCGATGGATCCGAACAGTTGCTTTGTGGACATACAGGCTGGTTCCGGTGGTACCGAAGCACAAGATTGGGCTTCCATGCTAATGCGTATGTACGTGCGCTACGCCGAGCGTAAAGGTTACCAGGTAGAAATTCTGGAGTTGTCCGATGGTGATGTCGCTGGCATCAAGGGAGCATCACTCAAAATCATCGGCGAATACGCCTTTGGTCATCTGCGTACCGAAACGGGTGTTCATCGCCTGGTCAGAAAATCGCCGTTCGACTCAGGCAATCGCCGTCACACCTCGTTCTCCAGCGTGTTCGTCTATCCTGAAGTCGATGACTCGATCGAGATCGACATCAACCCCGCCGACTTGCGCGTGGATACCTATCGCGCCTCAGGTGCCGGTGGTCAGCACATCAATAAAACCGATTCTGCGGTGCGTATCACCCACATCCCAACTAATATTGTGGTGCAGTGCCAGAGCGATCGTTCACAACACCGCAACCGCGCCGAGGCAATGGCGATGTTGAAGTCGCGCATGTACGAAGAGGAACTGCGCAAGCGCAACGAAGAGAAACAGGCCATGGAAGACGGCAAGACCGACATCGGCTGGGGACACCAGATCCGCTCCTACGTGCTGGATCAGTCGCGCATCAAGGATCTGCGCACCAACTTTGAAGTCGGCAACACTCAAGGCGTGCTGGACGGCGATCTGGATGACTTTATTTCGGCGAGTTTGAAGCAAGGGGTTTAATCAAGTAAAAAATTGATTATAAAAAAACAGGTTTTCATGAATAATGGAAACCTGTTTTTTATTACGCCGACAAAAATATTCAGCGCTAATAGGGTTTGTTTCCGACCCAATTGCCAGCCGGTTTATACTGACACGCCCAAACTTGTTCCTGCGTTTTTTCACACACAGCCACCGCACAACCCACCGCCGTGGTGCTCCGCCAGACCATCTGCGTGTAGTGTCCGCACACCTGGCCGTGCTTGCAGTGATTATGGGCGTAATCGTAGTCTGCCCGCTCGCTACCCCAACTATCCACGACTTGCTCATCAGACACTTTTTGCAACTCACGGCGTCCGTCAGACCATTTCAACGCACTGGCCCAATAGAGATTTTCACCGTAGCGCCCGTCCGGTTTACTATGGCGCATCTGGCAGGCATTAGTGCGCTTGAGATTGTTCACCCAGTTCTGTGCACTCGCTGCCAGCGAGGATGAATAGTTCAGCTTTTCTGTGAGACCCGCTTGGGTGCGCCACTTGTTATGCGCATCCACGATGGCTTGCGGGTCAACTTGTACGGCACAGACACTGGCCGAAAAAAACATAAAAAGCAGATATTTCAACAAGTGATGCACTAACGACCCAGAACTTTATAGTAAACCGCGCGATAGGCTTTTGCGCTGGTCTCCCAGGTAAAATCCTTGCTCATGCAATTTTTTCGCAACGCCTTCCATTTACGCGGGTCGTGATAGAGGTCAACGGCGCGTTTGATGGTGTCGTATAAATTATCGGTGCTCATACCGCTGAAGACAAAACCACTGGCCGTGCCGTCCTTGAGTGTATCTGCGTTGCAATCGACTACAGAATCCGCCAACCCGCCAGTGTTGTGCACCACCGGTGGTGTGCCGTAACGCTGACTGTAAAACTGATTCAACCCGCAAGGCTCGAAACGCGATGGCATGATGAACATATCCGATCCGGCTTCAATTTGGTGCGACAGACTCTCGTCAAAACCGATCATCGCAGCCACCCTGCCCGGATAATGATGCGCCAGATAGCGGGCATTCTTTTGCATCGCGGGTTCACCGCTCCCCAAAATCACCAGTTGCACGGGTAATTCCAGCAAACGCGGTACAATTTCCAGCAGCAAATCCAGCCCCTTCTGGTGCGTCAGGCGACTGACCACCCCCAAAAGTGGCACGTCCGCATCCTGATTCAGCCCCATTCTCGTTTGCAGCGCCAGTTTGTTGGCGGCTTTTCCGCTAATACGGGCACTACTGTAATGCGCGGGCAGATGTTTATCCGACTCCGAATTCCATTCCTCTGTATCGATCCCGTTCAAGATGCCAGTGATATCTGAACTACGCCCCTGCAACAAACCTTGCAAGCCGAAGCCCAGTTCATCGCCCTGAATTTCACGTGCGTAATTGGGGCTGACCGTGGTGATGTGATAGGCGTAATATAGCCCGGCCTTGAGAAACGACATATTGCCGTATAACTCCAGACCATTCATGTCGTAACTGTCCGGCGGCAGATGCAGCAACTGCACTTTATGCGGGCGGTAATTTCCTTGAAACGCCAGATTGTGAATGGTAATCACGTTAGGGACCGCACCGGGCGACACACTCAGATATGCGCCGGTCAAGCCAGTTTGCCAGTCATTGCAATGTACGATTTCCGGATGCCAGGAGAGCGGCGATTCATCGCAGCTTAAAACTGCGGCAATTTTGGAAAGCAATCCGAAGCGCAGCGGATTATCAACCCAGTCATGCCCGTCCGGATCCGAATAAGGCCCGCCGGCACGCTGGTACAGTGATGGACAATCCAACACCAGCAGCGGCACGCCGCTCTTCATGATGGAAAAAATTAATCGCGACGGCGGAAAACCGGGCAACTCGGCAAAAGTCGCCACCACTTCATTCGGCCCCAGTTGCGCCATGACTTGCGGATAACCCGGCACCAGCACGCGCACATCGACATCAATGCTGCGCAAGGCGGCCGGCAATGCACCGCTGACGTCAGCCAGACCACCCGTCTTGATGAGCGGCGCAATTTCAGAAGTGACGAACAGTACTTTAATTTCGGCCATGTATAATTAACCTATTGAATAAATTATAAATTTTACAATTAACGCATCATACCTAACTCAAAGGTATGCGTTAAGAAATCATGACAGGAATATACTCGGATACGGTATTCAAGATTGCCACATTACACCCCCCGTTTCATTACGCACACCGACAAATTCAAAACGATAATGCCGTGCGTAGGCTAGCGGCTCTTTGCATACATTATAGTCAATCAGTATTTTCACGACCACGTCCTCTGGTGTCAGTCCGCTCTGCTTCACCGCCACTTCAAATTTCAGGCTATCGCCATCTTTGACCCGCAAGATTCCCTGATCGGTACGCCACAAACTTTGCACACGGGCAACCAGACGGCAAGTTTCCGACTCACCCTCAATGCACAGGGCATACTGACAGCTGTCCACCAGATATTCAACGACCATGCGCTTGAAATTAAAGCGCGGAATGATGCGGCACGTAGAGATTATAGCGCAGCTATACGGCCAGTGCCGCACCAGCCATGCTTGAAAAATTTGACTCATGCAAAACAGTAAAAAAAGCCACCTTAAGTGCAAGGCGGCTTTTTATTTTAAATCAACACGCTAATCCCAGTCGCTTTAAGGCTTAACACCCTTCACGTTCCAGACCTTTTCCGCATACTCCAAAATAGTGCGGTCGCTAGAGAATTTACCCATATTAGCCACATTCAAAATAGCGCGACGCGTCCACTCATCTTTTTCCAGATAGAGTTGACTGACCCTATCCTGAGTCGCGATATAACTGGCGTAATCGGCCAGCAGCAGATAATGATCACCATGATGGGTCAGATTATTGAAAATCGGACTATAACGATCAGCTTCTTCCACCGAGAAGAAACCATTTCCTATCATATCCAGACACTGTTTCAATTCGTCGTTGCCGTGGTAATAATCCCACGGGTTATAACCGCGCACGCGCATTTCAGCCACTTGTGGTGTCGTCAGACCGAAGATGAAGATATTGTTGTCGCCCACTTCTTCGAGAATTTCAACGTTCGCGCCGTCCAGCGTACCGATAGTCAAGGCGCCGTTCAACGCCATCTTCATGTTACCGGTCCCGGATGCTTCCGTCCCTGCCGTAGAAATCTGCTCGGACAGATCACTGGCCGGGAACAGCTTTTCGGCAGAAGACACATCGTAACTCGGCAGGAATACGACTTTGAGCAAACCGCGTACCGCAGGATCGTTGTTGACGATGCTGGCCACGTCGTTGATCAGACGAATGATCAACTTAGCCATCTTATAACCGGGCGCCGCTTTACCGCCGAAAATAACCGTGCGCGGCGTGATGTTATGCAAATTGCCGGAACGGATGCGGTTGTACAACGTGATCACATGCAGCACATTCAACAACTGACGCTTGTATTCGTGAATACGCTTGATCTGCACGTCGAACATCGAATCGGTGTCAATCTTAATTCCAACCTTGCTTTCGATATAGTTAGCTAACCTGACCTTGTTGGCGTGTTTGACTTCACGGAAAGACTTCTGAAATTCAGCGTCATCGGCGTGATCAACCAGTTGTTTCAGTTGAGCAAGATCGCGCACAAAACCGGAACCGATGCGGGACGTGATCAGTTCAGTCAGGCTAGGGTTACATTGATTCAACCAGCGACGCGGCGTGATACCGTTGGTTACATTGATAAACTTACCGGGGAAAATACGATGAAAGTCTGCAAACAAGGTAGTTTTTAGCAATTCGCTGTGGATCGCGGCCACGCCGTTGACGGTATGACTCCCGACGACAGCCAGATGGGCCATGCGTACGCGACGACCGTTGCTTTCATCGATGATAGAAACACGTCTTAACAATTCGGTATCGCCCGGGAACAGATGGTTTACCTGAGCGATGAAACGATAATTGATTTCATAAATGATTTCCAGATGACGCGGCAACACGCGTTCAAACTTGCTCACCGCCCAAGTTTCCAGCGCTTCAGGCATCAGGGTGTGATTGGTGTAGGCGAATACCTTGGTGACCAACTCCCATGCGTGATCCCACTTCAACTTATGCACATCGACCAATTGATACATCAATTCGGAGACAGCGACAGCCGGATGGGTGTCATTGAGCTGAATCGCAACCTTTTCAGGCAGCTGATTCCAGTCACTGTGCTCTGCCAGGAAGTGATGCAAAATATCCTGTATTGAAGCGGAAACGAAGAAATACTCCTGTTTCAGACGCAACTCCTTACCGACCGCAGAGCTGTCGTTAGGATAGAGCACCTTGGAGAGACTTTCAGAAACATTCTTGTCCTGAACAGCACTGATGTAATCACCCGCGTTGAACGATTCCAGATTGAATTCACGCGTCGCCTTAGCGGCCCACAGACGCAGGTTGTTCACCGTTTCGGTGTTGTAACCCGGGATAGGCACATCGTAGGCCATCGCCATCACAGTTTCTCCGTCTACCCAGTGGTGTTCAGTATTGCCGTGTCCATCCGGAAAATGCACGACATCACCGAAGAACTTTACCGGATACAGACGTTCCGGACGCTGAAACTCCCAGGGATTGCCGAAACGCAACCAGTTATCCGGGCTTTCGACCTGCTGGCCATTTTCGATATGCTGGTTGAACATACCGTATTCATAACGGATACCATAACCCTGACCCGGCACATCCAGTGTCGCCATAGAGTCGAGAAAGCAGGCAGCCAGTCGGCCCAAACCCCCGTTACCTAAAGCCGCATCGATTTCAGTTTCTTCAACTTCTTCCAGATCCTGACCCAAAGCCTTTAAACCGGCGCGCAATGGCGACTCGATACCCAGATTGAGCGCAGCATTGGACAGCGTGCGACCGATCAGAAATTCCAGTGATAAATAATAGAGGCGTTTAGGATCTTGTCCTGCGCTCGCCTCGTCGGTTTTCAACTGTTTTTCTATGAGCTGATCCCGCACTGTATAAGCGGCGGCTTCGTACCAGTCGTGACGGGTCGCCGTCTTGGCGGATTTGCCTTCGGTGTAAATCAGATGATCGGTCAGTGACTGTTCAAATGTATCCGTATTGGGAGTAGCCTTGCTTTTAACACTCGTTTTTTTTGAAGAACTCATCGTAATAGCCTATATTTAAATAATATTTTTTTTATTCACAATTTTTCACCTAGGCAAGTTTAACAAGTTAGCGCGCCTCTGTCACATGAAAATGGGCAAGGGCTGTGGTACACGGCCTGTCAGGTCGATATTTTCATGCTTTTTTCGAGGATGAACGCCGGGTTATAAAGCATCAATTGCTACGTGGGATAGCATCAACGCGGGGCCGTAAAGTGCGGCTCTGTCGTTCAAAATCACCTTGACCGGCATCGCTTCGAGCAACGGTTTCATGCGGCCTTTGTTCAGGAATGCCGCCAAAAATTCACTACTTTGCAGCATGGGCAGTATTTTCGGCGCGATACCACCGCCCAGATAGATACCTCCCCGGCTCATGGTCTTGAGCGCAAGATTTCCCGCCTCAGAACCATATAAGGACACAAACAATTGCATGGTCTGCACACAGAGCTCATCACGACCAGCTAGCGCAGCGGCAGAAATTGCGGCAGCCACATCTCCTGACTGCATTTCGCAGGTCAACCATTGCGGCGGCGCCGTGCCGCGGTACTGACAAAGAAATTCGTGCAGGCTGACGATACCCATGCCGGACACCACGCGCTCCCAGCTGACATGGCCAAATTGCTGCTGTAAATGCCGCAGCAGGGAAAACTCCAGCGTATTCGATGGCGCAAAACTAGCATGTCCGCCTTCGGTGGCAAAAGGTTGATAGCTTTTCCCATCCCAAAACAAGCCCGCCTCGCCTAGCCCCGTTCCCGCTGCGATCACCGCCGCATTCCCTGTCGCATCGGCGACTCCCGCCTGCAAGATCAATAAGTCCTCATCGCCCAACGCCGGCAAGCCGTTTGCTGTCGCTTCCAGATCGTTGAGCAGCAGACAATGCTCAAAGCCAAATTGCCGCTGCAGCGCATCCGCATCGAGACGCCAGGGCAGATTGGTCGTTTGCACTATCCGACCCATAACCGGCCCGGCAACCCCGAACGCGGCACGAACAGGCGTCACTGCGCCGGACAAAAATTCAGCCAGCAGTGTTTCAAACTTATCGTAATCTGCACTAGCGAAACTAACCTCGTGTTCGATATCCACCTGCGTGCCTGCCACAGTGACGATCGCTAAACGGGTTTTAGTCCCGCCGATGTCGCCTGCGATAACACAGCTCATGACAAATACTCCAAGCGACTAGCCACAAGCTCAAAAAAACGATTCACTACACACCTCATTTCAGCTCCCCATTTTTGTCTTTACTCATGTCCTGCGCCGCATCCAGCATCTTCTGCGGCAGTTGTTTGGTGGGTTTGACGCCCAATACTTTCAGCATTTCAGCCTGACGGATGACATTGCCGCGACCGCCGGTAAATTTATTGTAAGCACCGTCATACGACTTTTGCGCCTGTTGCAGCTTAATGCCCAGACCATCCAGATCTTCCACGAAGCCTGCCAGCTTGTCGTAGAGTTCTGCACCCCGACTGGCGATCTCCTGCGCATTGCGATTCTGCTGTTCCTGCCGCCACAAGTGAGCCACCGTGCGCACCACAAACAACAAGGTACTTGGACTGACCAGCAACACGTTCTTCTGCCAGGCCTCTTGCCACAATTCGCTGTCATGAGAAATCGCCAACATGAAGGCAGGTTCAACCGGGATGAACATCAGCACAAAATCGAGCGACTTTAATCCATACAACAACTGATAGTTTTTCCCGGACAATTCCTTGATGTGCGCCCTCACCGACTCCATGTGGCGCTTAATGGCCGCATCGCGCTGCGCGTCCGTCTCGCTGTTGGCGTACTCTTCATAACCGTTCAGCGACATCTTGGCATCGATCACCAGATGTTTGTCATCGGGCAGATGAACCACCACATCGGGCTGCGCGCGCGATCCGTCAGCACGGGTGTAACTCTCCTGCACATCGTATTCATGTTCACGGCGCAAACCGGATGCCTCCAGCACCCGCTCCAGTATCAGTTCACCCCAATTACCCTGTGTCTTACTCTGGCCTTTTAACGCGGAGGTCAAATTATGCGCATCTTTGGAGAGCTGATTATTGAGCAGCATCAGCTGTTTGACCTGTTCGGTCAACGCAGATCTGTCCTTGCCCTCCTGCACATAGACTTCCTGCACTTGTCCCTGAAACTCGGCAATCTTGACTTTCAACGGTTCAAGCAACTGGGTAATATTGGTCTGATTCTGTTCAGTAAAACGTTTTGTCTTATCTTCCAAAATTTCATTTGCTAATACTTTGAATTGATTAGACAATTCTTCACGCGCACCATTAAGCACAGCAAGATTTTCTATCGCTTTGGCACGCTCGGCATCCAGACTGGTGGACAATTCCGTCACCTGATTGCTCAGTCGCTGCTGCTCACTCGTTAACTGATCTCGCAGCGCGGCCAGATCATCCCTTTCGCGTTGCAAAACTATCAACTGAATGTGCTGATTTGTTACGGTCGATTCCGATGCCCCCAGCTTTTCTCGCAAATTACCCGACTCCTGATCGAGTTTTTGAAAGGTGGATTCTGCATCGGCCTGCATGGTCATCAAGCGGCGAACATCTTCCTGCGAGTTATTCAGACGCTCGTTCAGTCGCACCACCTCAATCTGCGATTCACTCTGTGCACGCGAAATTTTCTCGCGAAAAATTAGCCAGCTAATCAAAGCACCGGCTAGCGAGCCCGTCAAAAATATAATATAGAGTTGCATGCATTTTGCCCTAAAAAATCCGAACGCAGTATAAACGAATCATCCAGTGTGCGAGCGTCTCAACCAGATTATCCAGTTAGCATGAAGGGTGCCGGATACGGCAACCCGAGAAATTGTCACATATATCCCAGCGTCAGCTATTTGCCGTGCAATAATAAAGGCCGATGGGCAGTTGACTGCCATCAGCGGCAGTTCGATGTGTAGAATATCCGGCCAGAATACTGTTTGCCACTGCTAATAAAGTCCCAATAAGAGAAACGCTAGTTGCTTGGCATAGCGCATAGACTCCCAAAATCCTTCCTGCGTAATCTGGAATACAAGCGTTTTTATGACACAGGAAATTGCATGAACGAGAAGCATGTACAGCCAAATTCTGACCAACTACGCAGAGCCGCCGAGACTAAACTGGCGTGCGAGCAAGCGCCCGATGTCGAAAATCATTCTACAGAAGCGTTGCTGCATGAATTGCAGGTTCTTCAGATTGAGCTTCAGATGCAGAATGAAAATCTGCGTCAGGCGCATATGGAGATGGAGGCCTCTCGCGATCGGTATGTGGATTTGTATGATTTTTCTCCCGTCAGTTATCTAACACTCAGCAGTGCAGGCACGATTTCCGAGGTCAATCTCACTGCTGTCGGTATGTTTGCTGAGGCGCGTCTTAAACTTCTAAACCGTCGTTTTACCAATTTTATCGTGCAGCAAGATATAGATCGCTGGCGTCAATACTTTTTGCGCGTACTGCGAACTGTGGAACAGTCGAATTGTGAATTGTCACTTAAGCGCGCTGACGGTTCACACATGGATGTAGAACTGCATACACGGCGCGTGGAAAATGGTAGTGGCGGATACGCAGTGCGCATCGCGCTGACTGACATCACCGAACGTCGCCGGGTGGAGGCTGATCTGTGCTTGCTGAGTGAAATAAAAGGGAAGCGTGCGGCGGAGCTAGTCAGTCAAGCGCTCAATGAAAAAGAGAAGCGTGCTGCAGAACTCGTCATCGCCAATACAGAGCTCAGTTTCCAAAACGATGAAAAAGAGAAGCGTGCGGCGGAACTCGCCATCGCCAATACAGAGCTCAGTTTCCAAAACGATGAAAAAGAAAAGCGTGCTGCGGAACTCGCCATCGCCAATACAGAGCTCAGTTTCCAAAACGATGAAAAAGAAAAGCGTGCTGCGGAACTCGCCATCGCCAATACAGAGCTCAGTTTCCAAAACGATGAAAAAGAGAAGCGTGCTGCAGAACTCGTCATCGCCAATACAGAGCTCAGTTTCCAAAACGATGAAAAAGAGAAGCGTGCTGCGGAACTCGCCATCGCCAATACAGAGCTCAGTTTCCAAAACGATGAAAAAGAAAAGCGTGCTGCAGAACTCGTCATCGCCAATACAGAGCTCAGTTTCCAAAACGATGAAAAAGAGAAGCGTGCTGCGGAACTCGCCATCGCCAATACAGAGCTCAACTTTCAATATACTGAGAAAGGAATGCTTGCGGCGGAACTCGTGATTGCCAATACAGAGCTCATTTTCCAAAATAATGAGAAAGAGAAGCGTGCTGCTGAACTCGTCATCGCCAATAATGAGCTCACTATCGCAGCTACAGTTTTTGAATCACAAGAAGGTATGATTGTGACCGATGCCAGAAATGTCATTCTTCGCGTCAACTATGCTTTTACTGACATTACAGGTTATAGCGCAGAAGATACCATCGGTAAGACCCCTGCACTACTTAGCTCAGGCAAGCATAGCAAAGAGTTCTACGCCACCATGTGGGCGAGCCTCAAACGCATTGGCTACTGGGAAGGTGAAATTTGGAATAAACGAAAAAATGGTGAGCTCTTTCCAGAACATCTTTGCATAACAGTGATAAAAGATAAACTTGGCGTGATCACAAATTACGTTGCGACGATGAACGATATCACCATGAGTCGAAAAGCAGCGGATGAAATTCAGCAACTGGCCTTCTATGACGTACTGACAGGCCTGCCCAATCGGCGACTGCTGCTGGAAAGACTCAAGCTTGCATTGGCTTACAGTGTACGAACCGGAAATTACGGCTCGATATTTTTTCTGGATCTGGATAATTTCAAGGTACTTAACGATACACTTGGTCATGATATCGGTGATCTGCTACTGCAAGCCGTTGCGCAGCGACTTGAATCCTGTGTGCGTGAAGGAGACACCATCGCGCGTCTGGGCGGCGACGAGTTCGTGATCATTATTAATGCGTTAAGTAATCAACCGGTAGAAGCGGTAGCGCAGGCATTAGTTGTCGGAAAAAAGATTCTACGTGAGCTCAACCTGCCATATCTGCTTGCCTCCTATGAGTATCGCAGTACGCCCAGTATCGGAGCTAACCTTTTTATTGGTCACGAAATCAGCATTCAAGAGTTACTCAAACAGTCGGATATCGCCATGTATCAGGCCAAGAAAGCTGGCCGCAACACCTTGCAATTCTTTGATCCTGCCATGCAGGAAATTATTATTAAGCGAGCAGTGATGGAAGCTGAGTTGCAAACAGCCCTTGAAAACCGGCAGTTTCAGTTGTACTACCAGGTACAGATGGTTAGTTCCGGGCAGGCGTTAGGCGCGGAAGCCTTGATACGCTGGATACACCCTGAACGCGGCATAGTATCCCCTGCACACTTCATTCCACTGGCAGAGGAAACCGGCCAGATACTGCAAATCGGACATTGGGTGCTGGATACAGCCTGTGCGCAGCTAGCCGTATGGCAGAAAAACGATCTGACCCGGCATTTAACCCTGTCGGTAAACGTGAGTGCCCGACAATTCCATCAGGATGGCTTTATCGGCCAGGTTCGTCAGGTGTTACAGCAGCATGCGATTAATCCGACGAAGTTAAAGCTGGAGCCGACCGAAAGCATCCTGCTTGACGATATAGCAGAGGCTGTCGCAACCATGAACGCATTGAAAGAGCTCGGCGTTCAATTTGCACTGGACGATTTTGGAACAGGATTTTCGTCGTTGCAATACCTGAAAATACTGCCTTTAAATCAGCTCAAGATAGACCAGTCTTTTGTAAGAGATCTGGTTTCGGGGGCGAATGATCAGGCAATTGTGCGTACCATCATCGCCATGGCGCACGGCTTGAATCTGGATGTGATTGCTGAAGGTGTGGAAACAGCGGAACAGTTGCAAATTCTTCAGCAGAATGGTTGTAATCACTTTCAGGGCTATCTATTCGGTAAGCCTGTGCCGATTGAAAAATTTGAGCAGGCGCTTCGGAATGAATAGTAAACAGGGTAGTAAAAAGGGAGCATAGTAAACAGGGGACAGACCACGGTTTTTCTCATTTAATGTCTTGACCGATGCGTAATTTGGCATAAATCGCCATCTGCCGACATGGCTCATGCAGCACCTTATCGATCGCGGCGCGCATACGGTAGAGTTCAAAAGATGAAGCCTGATTCAGCGTTTTAAGAACGTCAGAAAAATTCATAACAAATTTATTTATGTTTTAAATAATCGTAGTATTCAAGATAGCGCATAGCATCAGTAAAAAAAAAGGCCAGCAACGAGCTGGCCTATTGTTTAAGCCGACTTCAAAATCAGAAGTGGTATCCAACAACAAAACTTGCGGAATTAGCAGAATTTTTGACCGTCAGCGGGCTGTTTTTCGCACTGCCACTCAACTGTTTAGCGCTCACGCCAGCATTGCTGAACCATTCCTTAGAGTAGATGTGCATCCAGTTCAACTTCAACGCCGTATCCTTCACGCCGGAAGTTGCCGTGTAAGCTGTCAGCACGCCACCCGAGGCCGCTGCCTGCGCAGCATTCACACCGAAGTAAGTCTGCATATACTTACCGTCGGCCCAGTTTACTTCAACCCCGGCGCGTAATTTGTCTTCAGTCGACAGGCGAAGCTCATAACCACCGCCCAGTTCAACGCGTGAACCATTCGAACTGGCCGCGAATGCTGAAGTGACGTAACAATTGGTAAATTTCGCATTCAGAAAAGCACCCGCTTCCGCGGCATTGCTGACATTGCCCATCCCGTTGAGACGCGCGTCTACATTTTGATTACGGTGTGGAGCAAGGGTGAGGCGCAGACCGTATTTAACGTCCTTGTTTTCAGAAAAGTTATAACCGATACCGCGTGAAGTGCCGGCGAAAAACTGCCCGTTGTCGACTTCCAGCAAGGGCGCCAGGCGCAAACGATTTTTTGATGCGCCTTCGTAACGCGGAACGGAAGCCAGTCCGCCACCCAGTGTCACCTTCCAGTCATCACTGGCAGTTTGAGTCGTTGCAGTAACTTCATCCTCCGTACCTGGAATGCCGCTACCTTCGGCAAAAGCCAGAGATGAAGTGAATAACAATGGAAGTAACAGATTGATTTTTTTCATGATTATATTATTTTAATTCGCTAGAGAGTCGACATTATACAATGATAGCGCGTGCGCTCAAAACAGAGCCTGTTATCAGCTTAAGGGCAAGGCCTTGAGTTCGCGCCGCAAGGTGAGATAGTCAGGGCAGGCGGATGCTACCACACGCCAGAACGCCGCCGAATGGTTCATCTCCCGGCGGTGCGCCAATTCGTGCACCACCACGTAATCGGTCAATCGCTGCGGCAATTTGATCAACTGCAAATTCAGCCTGACCGTGCCGCGCGCAGTGCAACTACCCCAACGGGTTTTCGCGACAGAAATTTTTACTTCAGCCACAGAGACATTGAGCAAAGGCGAAAAATGCGCGATGCGTTCGGAAAACAGTATCATCGCCTGTCGCCGATACCAGTCGGTCACGCGCTTTGCGATCTTCGCTTCCGTGATTTCACCACGCACGGCCACCCGCAACTCACCGCCCTCCACAACGGGCAAGGCTGTCGCCGCAGACTGAGATACCCGCAACGTCAATAACTCACCCAGATAGGGAATACACTCCCCGTCCGCCCAGCACTGCGGTATTTGTTTGCGCGTCTGCCATCCGCCTAACTTTTCGATCACCCAATTCGCCCTGTCCTGCAACACGCTGTGCAGCCAGGTTTCCGAGGCACGCAACGGCATACTGACCGTCAACCCCCGGTCATCGATGCGTAAACCGATGCTGCGCCTTTTACTGCTGCGCTTTAAGGTATATTTGATTTCCTGTCCTGCCAGAACGGCGGCACGCTTCTCGACTGCTACAACGGAAGGTGTGTTGCGACGACTTGAAACGCGGGGCTTCGCAGGAGGCGACAGCAGAGTGCGCAGAGTTTTAAACATCAGTGCGCGAGTTGCAAAATCTCATTCTCTATCCACGTCTCGGTGCGGGTATTGATCTCATCGGCCTTAATCCCTTTCGTTACGATGGGTAGACCGATGCTCATGGTGACTAGACCGGGAAGTTTGATGAAAGAATTTCGTCCCCACAAACGTCCCGCGTTATGCGCCACCGGCACGACCGGCGCCCCGCTTGATGCTCCGAGCAAGGCTCCGCCTATCTTGTATTTACCGCGCTGACCAAAAGGGATACGCGTACCTTCCGGAAAAACGACCACACAAAATCCCTGCGCCAATCGCTGCTTACCCTGTTTTAGCAACTGTTTAACCGCGCCCTTGCCGTCGCTGCGGTTAATCGCAATGGGACTTGTCATCGCCAAACCCCAACCGAAGAACGGAATCCACAGCAATTCGCGCTTCAACACCCAGGCCTGCGGCGGAAAAATAAATTGCAACGCCAAGGTTTCCCAGGCCGACTGGTGTTTACACAACACAATACAGGGTTCAGCCGGTATATTTTCGATGCCACGCACCTCATACCGTATACCGCAGACCACCTGCAACAACCAGATCATGGTGCGTGCATAACTGGATATCAACCGGTAACGGGTGAGCGGTGTAAACGGAAAAGTTAACAAAGCCAGCAGGGAAAATAGTGTCGTGAGCACCACCTGCAACATCATGAATATCAACGAGCGTAGGACGACCATATTAATATAATTATTTGATTATTAGACCAATTTCTCAACAACAGCAGCCAGATCCGGCATGACGATCGTGCCCTCAGGCAAACCGCCATTAGCCTGTGTTTTCATCCCCTTGCCGGTCAACACCAGATAAGGTTGCCCCCCCAATGCAGCCGCCGGCATCAGATCGCGCAGTGAATCACCGACCACCGGCACACCGGAGAAACTTACGCTGTAACGCGCAGCGATCTCCTCCAGCATCCCGGTGTTGGGCTTGCGGCAATCACAGTGACTATCCGCCGTATGCGGGCAGAAAAATACCGCATCGATACGCGCACCGAACAACGCACAGGCCTTATGCATCTTGTCGTGAATGGCATTGAGGGTCGGCATATCGAACAAGCCGCGCCCGATGCCGGACTGATTTGTGGCCACCACGACGCGGTAATTCGCCTGATTCAACCGGGCAATCGCTTCCAGGCTACCCGGAATCGGCTGCCATTCGGCAGGACATTTTATAAACTGATCGGAATCGAAATTAATGACTCCATCGCGATCCAGGATGATCAGCTTCATGATGCCAGTCTCGACAGGTCGGCCACGCGGTTCATCGCAGCATGTAGTTGCCCCAGCAAGGCAAGACGGTTGGCGCGCAGCGCTGCGTCTTCCGCATTGACCATCACGCTATCGAAGAAGGCATCCACCGGTACGCGAAGTGCCGCTAAAGCCTGCAAGGACGCTGTGTAGTCACCGCAGGCAAAAGCCGCATCGGCCTGTGGTGCAATCTGACCCAACGCCTGATGTAAAGCCAGTTCAGCGGCTTCGACCAGCAACGCCGCATCCACCTCCCCGCTCACCCCGCCCTCGACCTTCTTGAGGATATTGCCGACCCGCTTATTGGCGGCAGCAAGGGAAGCGGATTCAGCTAAAGCGGCAAAGGCGCGCACCGCTTCCAGTTGTTTCGGCACAAGGTAGATCTGCGCAGGATTCATGCACAGCACCGCATCCACCTGATTGGAGGTATAGCCCTGCTCGCGCATCATGCCGCCCATGCGTTCGAACATAAAGGTCTGAACTTCAGCCTGCGCATCGCCCAATAAACCACTCGGAAAACCGGCAAAGGCACTGGCCAGCAAATCAGATAAATTCAGCATCAATTGTTTTTCAATCAGCATACGGATCACACCCAGCGCATGGCGACGCAGCGCGAACGGGTCGCGGTCGCCAGTCGGAATCTGGCCGATGCCGAACATACCCACCAAGGTCTCCAGCTTATCCGCCAAGGCGACACAAACCCCGGCCGGATTGCGCGGTAATTCGTCGCCCGCAAAGCGCGGCTTGTAATGATCTTCGATAGCGAACGCCACCTCATCAGACAAACCGTCATGCTGCGCGTAATAGCGCCCCATAATGCCTTGCAACTCGGGGAACTCGCCGACCATATCGGTCAACAGATCCGCCTTAGCCAACAGGGCGGCCTGATCAGCCTGATGTGCTAACGCCTCGCCACCCAGTTGCATACCGATGGCACGGGCAATCGCCTGTACACGCTCGACGCGTTCGCCTTGCGTACCCAGTTTGTTGTGATAAACCACACGGGACAGGCCGAGTACGCGTGCATCCAGCGGCTTTTTCCGGTCCTGATCGAAGAAGAATTTAGCATCGGCCAGACGCGGGCGCACCACACGCTCGTTACCGCTGACCACCAGACTCGCATCTTTCGGTGTGATATTAGAAACAATCAGGAATTTATTGGAAAGTTTTCCGTGCGCATCCAGCAGCGGGAAATACTTCTGATTCGCCTTCATGGTCAGAATCAAACACTCCTGCGGTACTTCCAGATAGACTTCCTCGAAGCACCCCGTCAGCACATTCGGGCGCTCAACCAGTGACGTTACTTCATCGAGCAAGTCATCATCCTGAATATATTGAAGATTTTCTTTAGCAGCGGCAGCGGATAACTGACGTACGATTTCACTACGGCGCTGAGTGAAACTGGCGATGACCGCACCTTCAATTTCCAGCTGGTGCGCATAGTTGTCGGCATCTTCCAGCACGATGCGATCGACCTTGGCTTCGAAGCGATGGCCCATCGTGGTGTTGCCCGCCGTCAAACCGAGTACGCTGACCGGAATGATCTTGCGACCATAAAGAGCGACCAGACTGTGAGCCGGACGGACAAAATTGACCACAGGCCAACCGTCACCGGTCGGATCGGGATAAGTCATCACCTTGGCAATCGGCAGTTTAGCTAAAGCCTCAGCCAGCGCTTTTTGCAGGCCATCCACCAGTTTCACTCCAGCAACCACGCTGTCAAAAAACAAAGCCTCCGCCTTGCCATCCATTTCACGTTTCAAATTCGGCACGACAGACGCATCCGCGCCCAAACTGGCGAGTTTCTTGAGCAGCGCGGGCGTAGCATTTCCATCCGCATCCAACCCGACTTTAACCGGCATCAGTTTTTGGGAAACTGGTTTATCAGCCGCCTGCACGATCACGCGCTCAATATGTACCGCTAGACGGCGCGGCGAGGCAAACGCCGTCACTTCGCCACCGGGCAATACCAGACCTTGTGACACCAGACTGCCGGACAACACGCTGGCAAAACTTTCGCCCAGCTTTTTCAATGACTTAGGCGGCAACTCTTCAACAAACAATTCAACTAACAGATTCTTTATACTCATGCTGCCGCTCCTTCAATGCTGCCCGTCTGTCCTGAGCTTGCCGAAGGATTCAGGACAGGAATTCTTTGCGAGATCACCTCTTCCGCCCACGCCTTCGGTGCCATCGGAAAGCCTAAACGCGCACGACTGTCCAGATAAGCTGCCGCGACGCTGCGTGCCAGATTGCGAATCCGTCCAATGTAAGCGGCGCGTTCCGTGACAGATATCGCCCCTCTGGCATCGAGCAAGTTAAAGCTATGTGCCGCTTTCAACACCTGTTCATAGGCTGGCAACGACAGCTTATTTTCCATCAGATTCTTGGCCTGCTTCTCATGGCTGCTGAAAGCGCCCAACAAGAACTCCACATCACTGTGTTCGAAGTTGTAAGTCGATTGCTCAACCTCGTTTTGATGATAGACATCGCCGTAGGTGACACCCTCGGTCCAAACCAGATCATAAACGCTCTCCACACCTTGCAGATACATCGCCAGACGTTCCAGACCATAGGTAATTTCGCCGGTGATAGGACGGCAATCGATGCCGCCTACCTGTTGAAAATAGGTGAATTGGGTCACTTCCATGCCGTTCAACCAGACTTCCCAACCCAGACCCCACGCGCCCAGCGTCGGATTCTCCCAGTCATCTTCGACGAAGCGGATGTCGTTCTGCTTCAAATCGAAACCCAGCGCTTCCAGCGATCCCAAATACAGTTCAAGAATATTAGCCGGTGCCGGTTTCAAGACAATCTGAAACTGGTAGTAATGCTGCAACCGGTTGGGATTTTCCCCGTAGCGTCCGTCTTTAGGGCGACGGGAAGGCTGCACATAGGCTGCGCGCCAGGGCTCAGGTCCTAGGGCGCGAAGAAACGTGGCCGTATGCGAAGTGCCCGCGCCGACTTCCATGTCGTAAGGTTGCAGTAGTGCACAACCTTGCTTGTCCCAATAATTCTGTAAAGTAAGGATGATTTGCTGAAAAGTAAGCATGAAATAACCGGCAGGATTTACTAAAGCGAGCATTTTACTGTTTTTCTGGCGGCTACGGCAGTCCCGCAGAAAAACTAAACCATTTCGCCCGAAAATTTCAAACTGATAGCGCTCCCGTCCGCATCAATATGCTGACTATTAACAGAGCGTTAAAATCGTATCTATCTAATTTTAAAAATAACTTTTTAAGACACCTGTCTTAGCTAACCACGGCCAAACGACAATCCAGCATAACAAACCTGTCAGCGCAATCCGCACCAACCATTCGACGAAGCCGCCCGTGCTAAAGACGGGAATCGCAATCTTGCTCTTCACCGGCCATAACAGCGGCACGCCACTGTTTGTCAACATATCACCTGCCAGATGAGACAGGTAACCGACCACGATCGCGGCCACGTATTCGGTCTGATAGCCGTACCGATGCATGATGAAAATGCCGGCCAGGATGGCAAACAGCGAGTGCGTAATGCCGCGATGACCAAATATCGCGCTGATCGGTCGAGACAAAAACGGCACCATGCTGCCAAAGGTCGATTTTGGATGGTCGATATCCGGCAGCAGGGATGCCGCGCCCGCAATGAGGATGGCTTCCGGATGCAGCGGCAGACCGCGCAATTGTGCATAGCCCAGCCAGCAATTTAAGCCGAACAGGACGTGAGTTGATGCCATCATTACTGAGAATTACCCGAGGTGATTGATAAAAATTGATTTATTGAATGAAACATCGGGCGCGCGGCCCGACATTCTGGAGAGGAAATGCCTGAAAAAAACTGAGGCGAAGAAACCGTTAACGCTTGATCTCTTCGATGGAAACGACTTTGCGGATCACTTCACCTTCGATGATCTCGCCCTTGAAATTCTCGTCCGTGAATCCAGCGGCATCGTTCGCCGCTTCATTCATCGCCCCGCGCTGTTCACGCATCAACTTGCGCACGGCACGGGTTTTCCACCATAGCCAGGTGAAGACGATCACGCCAGCCACGGCGATAAAGGCCAGCAGCACGGCGGAGAACATCATGCCGAAAGCAATCAGCACGATGGTCGAGATCAGGGCGATGAGTTTTTGCATGGCAGAACTTATACCGCCTGACCTGCCGCGAAGCCCGAAGCCCAGGCCCACTGGAAGTTATAGCCGCCCAGTTGCCCCGTGACATCCACCACTTCACCGATGAAGTACAGCCCCGGTACATCGTTGCATTCCATGGTCTTGGAAGAGAGCGCCTGAGTGTCGATACCGCCGCAAGTCACTTCCGCCTTGGCGTAACCCATGGTGCCGGAAGGCGTGACCTGCCAGTCGTGCAACTGCTCCGCGATGACTTTACGTTGTTTATCATTATATTGATTCAACGGTTTGTTTTCAAAAGACTTACTCTGTTCACACCAGACATCGGCAAAGCTCTTAGGGAACCATTGCACCAGGAAATTCGACAGCAGCTTTTTGCTGGTCTTATTTTCAGTCAACACGACTTCCATATCCAGATCGGGCAACATGTTGATGTGCAAGGCCTCACCGTGTTGCCAGTAAGAAGACGCCTGCAAGATCACCGGACCGCTCAAGCCGCGATGCGTCACCAGCATATCCTCACGGAACGACTGTTTGCCCGCAGTGACGATGGCCGGAAAGGATACTCCGGTCAGATCGGCATAAGGCTTCCATTCATCCGGCGCGAAAGTCAACGGCACTAGCCCTGCACGCAGTTTGGTAATCGGCACGCCGAACTGCTCGGCGACGTGATAACCGTAAGGCGTCGCGCCGGTCTTGGGGATGGACAAACCCCCAGTGGCGATCACCAGCGAGACACCTTCGAATTCGCCGCGCGAGGTGGACACGTAGAACTTAGCCTTCTTGCCTATGCCCGCATCCGCTTCGTAAGGAGTGTGTTTAATGCCCTCGATCTCGCAGTTCATAAAACGCTTCACACCCGCCGCATCGCACTCGGTGCGCAGCATGGCGATGATTACTTCGGACTCGTCATCGCAGAACAACTGTCCTAGCGTCTTCTCGTGAAATTTAATATTGTGTTTTTGCAATAGCTGAACAAAATCGTTCGGTGTGTAGCGTGCCAGCGCCGAGCGGCAGAAATGCGGATTGTTCGAGATGAAGTTCTCAGGCTTGGCGTTGATATTGGTGAAGTTGCAATGACCGCCGCCCGAGATGCGAATTTTTTCCGCGAGTTTCTTGGCGTGATCGAGCAGCACCACGGAACGTCCGCGTAGTCCCGCCTGTAGCGCACACATCAGGCCTGCTGCACCTGAACCGATAATAATGACATCTGATTTCATAGTTGTTCCGTACTACCCAAAGCGGGCTAAATTAATGATTATTTACAATTCGTTGATTATATTGTATTTTTTGTTTTAATGCGCGTTTTTCCTGACAAAGACACTCACCGCATCACGGTATTCGGTCCAGCCTATGCTCCCGCTGTTGTTGTGTTCTCCCCCTTCAATCAGTAACAGCGACTTGGTTTGCGGCGCTGCCGCATAGAGCTGCCGCCCCATCGCTACAGGAATTTTTTTATCCCAGGTGCCGTGGATAAACAACACCGGAATTTTCAACTTAGGCACTTTTTTGATCGATTCAAAACGCTGATTGAGCAGATAAGCTATCGGCAAAAATCCGTAATCCTTCTCGCCCATCGCAATCATTGAAGTAAACGTACTCTCCGTGATCAACCCTGCCGCATCAGGATGATGCACCGCCAGATCGATGGCGATTGCCCCGCCCAGCGAATGTCCGTAGATAATGGTCTGCCGTGGATAGACGCCGCGCTGAGTGAACAGATACTGCCAGACCGCCTCGGCATCCTCGTAAACATGGGCTTCACTGGGCGATCCCGTGCTCTTGCCGAAACCGCGATAATCCGCCAACAGCACGTTGTAGCCCAGCTTATGCAGACGCTGAGTCTGATCCAGATTGTTGCCGATATTCCGATAATTGCCGTGAAAATATAAAACGGTAGGCGCATACGCCGCATCCGCTTTGATCCACCAGCCATCGAGTTCGCCGCGATCCGCCCCGCTACCCACCGGAATGCGCACCCTATCGTACTTCATCCCCATGCGATCGGGCGTAGTCTGCCAGACGGCGGTCGGCTCGAACACCTGCTGCTTCTGGGTCGCCCACATATAGCCGCAGGCCGAGCCGTACAGCAACCCCAGTGCACCCACTCCGATCGCTAAACGGCGCCCCCAGGTTTTCATATCGCCTCCTCCTGCTGTTTCCAGAGACATGCGCCCTTGCTGGCCTTGTCGATATCGAGCAACTGTTGCGCATGCATCGCCAACTCCTCATCGGTAGGTAAAATCACTCGCACGCTCGGGCGCGAGGCATCTGTACTCAACACAGCCTGTTGTCGGACGGTGGGCGCGGCGTCATCCCCTAACAAGCTCTCCTGGCCGCGCGTCATGGCAAAATACACTTCGGCCAGCAACTCGGTATCGAGCAGCGCGCCGTGCAGCGTACGATGGGTGTTATCTATCTCATAACGGCTGCACAGCGCATCCAGTCCGTTTCTCTTGCCCGGATGCATCTCACGGGCCATCTTGAGCGTGTCTACCACCGGATTTTCCAGCGGAGGCAGACCCAGCAGACGCAATTCGTTGTTGATAAAGCTCATATCGAACGGCGCGTTATGCGCCATCAATTCCGCGCCCTCGACAAATTTCAGAAAGCTGGTCGCGATATCGGCGAATTTGGCGCGCCCCTTCAACATATCCCAGGTGAAACCGTGCACGCGCGCGGCCTCTTCGTCCACCTCGCGTTCAGGGTCAAGATAATAGTGGAAATGCTGCTTGGAGACTTTACGCCCGTCCAGCGCAATCGCCGCTATCTCTATGATGCGATGACCTTTTTTAGGATCAAGGCCGGTGGTTTCGGTATCGAGAACAATCTTACGCATGAGAACACCCCTTAACTTCGATTTTGCGTAGCAACTCGTTTGCCTCCTCGCCCGCAAGCGGGAGAGGATTGAGGTGAGGGTAACGCGCATGACTAACTTCATTATTTTTACGCATGCACGTTATCCCGAGACTGCTGCTGGATCATTTCCACCCCGCGATTGGCCAGCACATCGGCGTGCTCATTGCCGGCATGCCCTGAATGCCCCTTCACCCAGATCCATTCGATTTCGTGTTTCAACACCGCTGCATCCAGACGACGCCACAAATCTTCATTTTTGACCGGTTGACGACTGGACGTCTTCCAGCCAGCCTTCTTCCAGCCAGCCAGCCAGGTGGTAATGCCTTGCAACACATACTTGGAATCGGTATGCAGCTTCACATTGCACTGACGGGTCAACGCTTCCAGCGCGGAAATTGCTCCCATCAACTCCATGCGATTGTTAGTGGTGTGCGCCTCGCCGCCAAATAACTCGCGCTCCGTACCCTTGGCACGCAGTAACGCGCCCCAACCACCCACACCGGGATTGCCCTTGCAGGCCCCGTCGGTAAAAATCTCTACTACGTCATTCGTCATTCTTCTCTTTCTGTCGTTCGATGTTATTCGACTCGAAATTGCTTTGTGTATTGTGCAATTTCGGTGCAGCCGGGATCAGTTTCTTCACCAGTACCGTATTCCATTTGGGTTTAATCAGCCTCATGCCCGGTACGCGTTTGATGGCATGGATAAAATACACCCCGCCGCTGCCCGGCCACCAGCGTTTACCCGCCGCCTCCAGCCAGCGATTACGCCCCAGCCATTTTTCCTGACGAAACGGCGGCGCATAAGCGGCAAAGCGGATCACCGCCACTTCAAAACCCAGCAGCGCCAGCCAATCCCTCAAGCGATACAGGGCAATAAAGTGACCGCACCACGGATATCCGCGCCGTCTGCCCAACGCCCTGTGCATACCCCACAGACTGTGCGGATTAAAGCCGCTGATCAGCAGGCTGCCCTCCGGCATCAGCACCCGTTCCACCTCGCGCAAAATCGCATGCGGCTGACGGGCAAATTCCAGCACATGCGGCATCAGCACCAGATCCAGACTGGCGGTCGCCAGCGGCAGCTCATCGCCACACAGCCTCACGTTCGCGCCGGGCTGATCCGCGCCGGTAAAACGCAAGGGGATGCGGCTGTTGCGAAGAAAATCCTGCTCGGACAACCCCAGTTGCAGCGCGTTATAGCCGAAAATATCGTTGACCGTGTGATCAAAATAATCCTGCTCGCGCCGCAGCACATAGCCGCCCTGTTCAGAGGCAAACCACTCACTCAAACTATGTGCAGTTGACATACAATCGGGCATCGCTCAACTTTCATCGATTCATCATGACCATGTTCAAAATTACCGCCATTCCCGCCCTGAACGACAATTATATCTGGGCCATCCACAACGACAGTGTCGCCTTCGTCGTCGATCCGGGCGAGACTGAACCTGTGCTGGAATTCCTAGCGGCCAACCAACTTGCTCTGACGGGAATACTCTGCACCCACCGTCACCACGATCATATCGGCGGAATTGCAAAATTGCGCGCAGTATACAACGTCCCCGTGTACGGGCGCTGCCATCCGGGCAATCCGCACATCAGCCATGATCTGCAAGGCGGCGAACAACTGAAGCTTGACGCATTCGGTCTGACCTTCGATATCATCGCCGTGCCGGGGCATCTGGACGACCATATCGCCTATTACGCCTCAGCAGGTTCTGGCATTCTGTTCTGCGGTGACGTACTGTTCGGTGCAGGCTGCGGCAAGAGCTTTGAAGGAACTGTTGCGCAACTATATGATTCTTTGAAAAAATTATCAGAACTACCGGATGCGACGCTGATGTATTGTGCCCACGAATACACCGCCTCCAATCTGCGCTTCGCCGCGAGCTGCGATCCGGACAACCCGGCGGTTCAGCAGCGCATCTGCGATACGCGCGAGCTTCGTGCTGCCAACCTGTCTACCGTGCCTTCGACCATGCAACTGGAAAAGGCCACCAACCCATTTCTGCGCTACCAAGATGCGGGCATCATCAAGGTTTTGCAACAGCGAGGTCTGGTCGACACCTCTGAGCTGGCGGTCTTCACCGCTTTGCGAATGTGGCGGGATAAATTCTAGCAGGCTGCACAAACCAGCAAGATGATACTTATAAATCGAAAATGTTCGGCAAATCACGACCACCGTAAACTATGCGTTCTATTCTGATGACATCGCCAATAAGACGAAAGAGGATTGCATAGTTGCCAACGGTTGCCATTCGCGCTGCATCACCAATGTCTGGACGAAGTTGATAGATTAGTGGGGTGCGCTGGATGTCAAAAAACTTCGCGCGAATGTCCTGAATGAATGTAACGGCTCGACGTGGATTATCCTGGGCAATGTACTCCGCGATGTTATCCAGATCACTTTCAATATAGCTTGAAAGTTCCAGTTTCATCATTTCTCTACATTTGTACTGTCGGCAAGAGCTTGATACTTTCGCTCAAGACGATCTAGCACATCGCCAGGAGAAATACCTGGGGTCTTGTCGTTTAGGGCTTCCTGCCAGACACGACGCAATTCGGTAACGCCTTGCTGGCGCAAGTTGCGTTTGTATGTCCAGTCGCGTAGTGCATCACGAATGACTTCACTACTTGATGCATATTCGCCTGTAGCAACAGCACCACGGACGAGATTAACCATTTCAAGTGGTAAGGCAATACTGATTTTCTCGGCGGTAGCCATTGGAGTTCCTTTGAATGCAACGGTAGGAATAAGTCATACCATAATAGCAAATTTGGATGAACTGGTGAGAGAAGTCTATGTGTAGATGGCCGCATCAAGCTGGGTTCATTGCTGGCCGAAATCGGCAGCTAGGCAGGTGGTTTCGATCTTGAGATCGAGCCTGACAAGTCATCCGCAGAACCGATTAGCTTTGAATAATACTTCTCGATACCAACGTCGTTTCTGAACCATCATCACAATTCGGTTCACCTTTGATCACAATAGCATTGACCTTAAAAACAAAAAAAACTCCGGAGAGCAATCGAGACTTTCCTACCAGGCGGGCGGCTTCTAAAGCCATGCTTGTCTATCCAACATCTTTTTCGGTGGCTGGCACACGTTCTGCGCGCCTAATATGCAACACCTCAACGACTGATTCCGTCACACGATGAAAAACTAAATACGCGCCATTCGCAACAACTAAACGGCGCACATTCGGCACAAGTTCGTATGCGGGTGCTGTGTAGTTAAAAAGCGCGTTAAGGTCGCTTCTAATCAACCCCAGCATACGGCGAGCCAACACCTTCCCGCCAATCTCAAGGTAGTGGTTTTTAATTTCAAGCAAATCCAGACGGGCTTCGTCTTCGTATTTAATCCGCAAGGCTAGCCTCTATTTCATCAAACATCTGATCGTGGTCGTGCCAAACCGTATTCGGATCATCCGCCTCTTTGATTCTAGCTTCTAATGTACGCTTTAAATCCGCCGCTTCAAACGCTTCACTCATCGCTTGCGTGCGATCCGGGCGAGCGTATTTACTAAGTTCTGCCAGCTCAGGTTGCCATTGGCGGGTATCAGTACGCATCTCACGCACGCCTAACTCACGAAGCAACAACATGGCTTTGGCCGGATTGCGGAACTCTCTTAAAGCATCACCGCGTGATTTAACTAAGACGGCATGTCCTTTTCTTGTTTCAGCTTCCACGTGAAAAGTTCCGCCTTGCGCGACCAGGGAAACGGACAACAATCCGCCTGCCTCGGTTACTGTTCTAAATTGATCTAGTGTTAAATTTTGCATATTACACATCCATTACAGTCGATATTAGCGACAGAATACCATAAGATGAAAATCAAACAACCATAGTTTGTGCATACCAACTTAACAGCGGATGCCTGCCATAACGCCGGATTGACGTGGCGGTCACAGTATCTTGGTTCGGGAATAGCCCGCTTTACCGGTTTTCTGACTCTCCCAACGGATAGGATAAACATCAGTTCGACCACGAAATAGGCGCATGAATAGCGCAACTTTTTCATCTGTACTTAATTTTGATGGCTCTGAGACTTTAGCAGGTCGTTGAACCGGCACAGGATCAGCCAACTTTTTCCAAGCGATCCCATGTGTCTCAAGAAGCTGGACAAGCCGCGCATTTTCAGCGCGAAGCTCAATTAATGGGGAGGACTCGTCCACCGAATGCCCATATGACTATGCGAAGACAACAGACACATGACCTTCTGTGCGCGATCGCGGCGCAGACTTAACAACGATCTGAATATCTCGCCCCAATCGCGTGAGACATTCCAACATCTTAGTTTCAGAAATACCGCGAAACTGACCGCGCAACAAACCTGACAACTTAGGTTGTGTGATACCCAGCAGTTCGGCGGCTTGAACTTGCGTTAATTTACGACGCTTGATGATATCGCCAATATTAGTGGCTAACTGAGCTTTGACCCACATTTCTTCGGCATCAGGCACACCAAGATCGGCATACACATTGTTGCTACCGGATTCAATATCACTCATTTTTTTACTCCTTCCGCATGGTGCTGCGCCAATTTCAACCTATCTCTAATCAGATCAATATCCTGCTTAGGGGTAGCGATACCCTTATGTGATTTCTTTTGAAAACAATGGAGCACGTACACAGCATGATCAAACCGGACCGTATAGACGGCTCGATAGGTATTACCGTCATCATCTTCAACAACTTCAAGAACACCCGCCGAGCCAAAACCCTTCAGTGGCTTCGCTTGGGAATGCTTCCCGCCGTGTTGCGCAACATGAAGCGCAAAGCCAAAGACATCCACGACATCGGACGGCATGGACATCAAATCCTTTTTTGACGATGCGACCCACTCTAGCGGTTTAACCATGACTTTATTCATGCGCAGATTATATTCATATAGGTATAAACATCAAGCTATTTTCGAATCAGTTTTTTGAAAAGTGCCCACTTTTATCCTCTTGGCAGAAAAAAGCACATGCCTTATTCCCCTTGATATATAAGCCTTCTTGATGTGTGGTGCGCCATAGGCGATAGATCCGGGCACTGGAAAACAGCATTCTCTTTGTTTTAAATATCTGCTTTCAGGCAAGGACTTCGCAACATCCTTGGCCAGCAATCAAGAAGACTAACCATTTTTAAGCCCTATTTATAACACTCTACAAGCACAGTAAACTCTCTTCCTTTGCTTGCAATACTTGTATTTGAAAGTTTCTTAATCGATGCTGCTGATTTAAAATTAACCCTATTCGCCCCGAGAAATAGCTGTGCAATTTCACCTTTGACTGCGAAATTTATATTCTGCGGGATATCTCCTGTTGCTTTTGCCATTTTAATCGCATCAAGTTTTTGCACCACGACCCCGACCACATCACCATACATGTCTAACAATGGCCCGCCGCTATTTCCTGGCTGAACTGGGGCTGAAATTTGAAGCTTGCTTGTGTCATCAGCTAACCCTGCGGTTGCACCCACATATCCAAATGAAACATTCACATCTGAAGCCAGCAATCCTGCCAAAGGAAAACCTAATACGCCTACGCTTTCACCTGTTTCAATGGGCTTACTAGTAGATCGGAATGTCGCCGCTGTAAAATTTGAATCATCGCGTATTTTCAATAATGCCAAGTCACTTCTTTCATCGGACGAAACCAATGTTGCATCATGGAATTTTCGCGCAGCATCCCTTAGTTTTAATGACGAACAGCCATTGATTACATGATGATTTGTTAAAACAAATCCATCATAAGTAACAATAATTCCTGAGCCAGTACTAACAACATGAGGAGTGCTATTCTGTATTGGAGGTGTGGCTGGCAGTGGCGCCTTCTTCACTGCTGGCTTTAAGACAAGACAAGCTGTGTTTAAAATTTTATCGCTTAGTCCTCCAGGAGGGATATCTTTAAATTGTAATGTTTTGATCTGAATATTATTTAGGACAGCATCTCCAGATCCGATATCAACAATTGAAGAAATAGCGCCAACATGACGCTGACAATCTACAACCCACTTGGATTTTGTTTCTTGAATAACTCTACCACTTGAATCCTTTCCAGACGCGTTATTAAAGACATATTTAGTCCAAAAATATGTCAAATCTCCCTCCGTCGAGATGGAGTTGCTGTGCAGATACGCCTCCATGTTTTTTTGTTTAGATACGAACATCCACTCTGATTTTCCATTGCAGGTTGCGCCACTTTCTACTGAAGACACAACCCTCGCAAAGCGTTCGTCATAGAAAGACGAAGTATATGCTGCGTCTTTCTTGAGCTCATCATCACAGGCAAGAGCTTGAGTCCAATTAGCCCCCCCTTCATCTTGCCATTTTTTTATAGTTGGATTACGGTCAATTGCCTCCTGAATAACCCTAGCCAATTCCTTGGATTTTAAAGCTTCACTTGTATTTTCGAAATTACAGGCAGTATCCACTAAGAATCTCTGATCATCCCCTGAAGGTGATTTGAAAGCCAATTTTTCACGCGGCCATGCTACGGAAATATTGGACCCAGATGACTTTATTCGATGAGTGACCTGAGCAAATGATTTTTCATCACATTTAATGGCCCATTCCTTATATATAACTGATTTTGGCTCACTATCATTCACGTAACTATAAGTTATTTTGCTCCGCAAGAAAGTCAAACCAAAATCCGACCGAATCGAATCCATGTCAAACCATTCCGTCACAATTTCACGAGGTTCTAACTTGTTTGTAAAGACATTTACTGAAGGTTCAACTTCTTTGGTGTTAACCGGCAACAAAGACTCTGCGTACGCGGGCGTGACGAATAGAGCTAAGCAATGCACAATGGCAATAAAATATATTTTCACAACTATCCTTATCGTATGGACCTCATTGAGGTCATTATTGAGTTTGCTTACCACCTATTAACTCAGCGGACATTATAAATTCACTGCCAACAATGAGTCTATTAACGCACATGGATTCCTTCTAGCAACAGATTAAACGTCATTTGCAAGATGACTTTATCCATCATTTTCTAGCGTACTCAACAAGATAGGAGCAAAACATATCTTTAAAAGAATCTCCGTCGAGCGTAAAATTCTTGCCGGAATACCAAAGTTGTATTTGCATGATGACTGATGCAAAGGCAAATACCTTGTCGTTCTCATCTACGCATGCGACGTCTAGACACCGATAGAGCCTTTCAAATGCGGCTGGGTGGGAATGATTTACGTTGAAATCTCGATCTTGTTCTATACCCATGATTGAAAGTATAGCTGTGGCAATTCCCAGTGTTCGCTTCAGGGACTCTGTTTCAACTAAACTATGTTCAAGAGTCCATTTCGTTGCCCCTAAATCCGCTTCAAACTCTTCTTCTTTAGATCTGTTCGTATAAACTGGCGTGTGCCCTAACCGAATGTGTTCAATCTCATGGAGTACGATCCACGCTACTCCGCACAAAAATAGCTCGTTTGTAACGTGGACATCAGTACCATGTTCTGGAAATTGGACCGGCCTCGGAAGATCCTCTGGCCACGCATCGGCTCCTTGCGTGTTCAAATTACGTACAGACCAACCGAGTAAATCTAAGGCATTTTTACAACGTCTGTTTCCACCTGTATTGAAGTGCTTATGGCCCTCTCTTTGACTAATTCCATACTCGTCGAATAGCACAATGTGGGCATGAGCACTCGCCCAAAGAAACTCTAACGACGCGATTGTTGTGGTGATTTCTCGGCTGGATGTTCCCACCCAAAACTGAAACTTCGGACCATCATTAAAGACGATCGAAAAGTTAAAGTTGTCGCGTATTTTTTCAAGTTCGACCCCACGCTCTGGTGCAACTCTAAAAGGTGCGGCAGAAATTGAGTTTTCAAGCGATACGATGGGCGAGCGAGGTCTTATCATCACGAGAGGTCAAAATTATATTTTGTATGGCACTTCAAGTTCCGCAATTGGCACAGTCCTGCGAATCGCAAGTATCCGCTTTGCTGCAACTCAATTCACAACAAATCTTACGCCCCCCCCCGTCCAAGCAACGCGGGAGAGAGTATTAGACTAAAGCCAATACTCGGATGCTAACACAACGAGCTTTCACCAATCTTACAAACGCATTGATTTGCAGATTATTTTATTGAGATCTCTGCATTTCATCAAACATTATCACTGCTATTACCCTACGTGCTAACCGAAGTTTTCATATATGTATGGGCTATCGTGGCAAGCTTCTTACAGCGTGTATATGAAAATTTCTTAAATCTGGCATATCACCTTGGTTAGTTATCGCGCCAGACCAACGCAATATTGCATCCCCACCTGAACTGATGGATGATAGATTAAGCTAAGCGAATGCGGATTGTCGGACGATGTGCAAAAGCCTCTGCATTGGTAATCAAAATCTTGATATGCAAGATTTGTAAGTAAGGGGCGGCAGCACTACCAACACGAAATTGAATTTACCCTTAAATTCCTGGGCGGTTTCAATTCCGGCGTGCTGGTTGCGGTCAGGATGCCACTTCATCGCGAGTCGGCGATAGGCGGACTTAATTTCTTCAGGTGTAGAGTTCTCTTTAGAGTTTAGAACTTCGTAGAAGTGTAATCATGTGTGCTTGATTTGCAACCGGAGGGGGATTGTTGATTTTTTAAATCAACTGAATATTGATTTAATGAGCAACATCATACACCCTTAGTTAACCCTGCTATGATTGAAGCCGTAGGGAGATGACGACTTATTCGGCTTTGTCGTACCCGCACTCGACCACACCTCCCGGATGCTGGATGCAGCCAAAATCGTGCCAAATATGTACACCGCGTAGCGCGTGCCTGTCGTAGGCAGGGACAAAACCTTGATATTGGCCCGCTGCGCGGGGATTTTTCAATCAACTGGATTCCCGCCTGCGCGGGAATGACGACAGAATCACAATTTAATCAATAAAATCAAATAGTTATAAAAAATGCCATCTTCTCAAGCTTTGCAACCCGGATTCATCGCCTTTCACAGCAATCGCTCGGAAAATCTGGCCGAGATCGTGATCGAATGGATACAGCGCCACCCCCTGCCCGCACTAGATGAAGAAATTATTCTGGTGCAGAGCAACGGCATGGCCGAATGGGTCAAGATGGAGTTAGCCCGCAGGGCAGGTGTCTGCGCCGCCACCCGGGTCGATCTGCCCTCGCGCTTCTTGTGGCGCACTTACCGTCAGATACTGGGACGAGACGCCGTGCCCGTCGAATCGCCGCTGGACAAGGTGCCGATGATCTGGCGACTCATGAAGATATTGCCGGAACTGACAGAACGAGATGAATTCGCCCCGATCGCAGGATTTTTAAGGGAGGATGAGCCGGAGCGAATGCTGCAACTGGCCGCCCGCTTAGCCGATCTGTTCGACCAGTACCAGAACTACCGCGCTGACTGGCTGGAAGCCTGGGAGACAGGAGGCAACCAGCTGATCATGGCGGACGGAAAGTTTGCTGATCTACCCGACGAGCAGCGCTGGCAACCGGTGTTGTGGCGCGCAGTGATAAATATGCTGGACGAGCAGCAAAGGCTAAGCATCCGCCCCCGTTTGCATCAACGCGTGCTGGCGAAGCTCACCTCCTCCGCACCAGAGGGCAAAATTGCCCAGCGCGTGATTGTCTTCGGTATGAGCCAGATTCCCTGGACGACTCTGCAGGCGCTAGCCGCGTTAGCTCCCTACAGCCAAATCATTCTGGCGATTCCCAATCCGTGTCAGTACTACTGGGGCGACATCATGGACGGGCGCGAATTGCTGCGTTCACAGCGCCGCCGTCAACCTTTCCGCAAGAACCTTGAGCTGGCTAACATACCGCTGGAAGACATGCACGCCCACGCACATCCTTTGCTTGCCGCCTGGGGACGTCAGGGTCGCGACTTTGTTCGTCAACTCGATGTATTCGACGATGCAGAACGTAGCCGTCAGCAGTTCGATCTGGCGCGCATCGACTTGTTTGACGACACCATTGATGACGAGCAGACGCCTTTGCTCAAACAGGTGCAGAACCGCATCCGCGACCTCACGCCTTTAGAAGAGCACGAAGCACCGCCGATAGACGATGAAGATAGATCCATCGTGTTTCACAGTGCGCACAGCCGCGTGCGCGAGTTGGAAATCCTGCACGATCAATTGCTCGACTTATTGGCGAAACCCGATGCGAAGCTCAATCCGCGCGACATCATCGTGATGGTGCCCGACATCGAGCAGATGGCGCCTTTCATCCGTGCGGTATTCGGCCTGTACAAGCAGAACGATGCGCGATATATCCCCTACGATATTGCCGACATGAGCGCGAAGGCCAGCAACCCGCTGATCGGCGCGATAGACTGGTTGCTGAGTCTGCCCAGTCAGCGCTGCACCATGAGCGAACTGGTGGATTTGCTGGAATTACCCGCCATCGCCGCCCGCTTCGGCATAGATCAGGAAGCGCTACCCCGCCTGACCTTCTGGATGGCGGGTGCCGGAATCCGCTGGGGGATCAATGAGCAGCACCGCAGCGATCTGGGACTGGCCGCCTGCGGTGAGCAAAACAGCGCGTGGTTCGGTCTGCGCCGCATGCTGATGGGCTACGCCTGCGGTCAGGTGCCAAGTACGCAGGACTGCGAGATCGAACCCTATGCCGAAGTCGGCGGACTGGAGGCGGAACTAGCAGGATCCCTCGCCCATCTGTTGCAGTCGCTGGTGAACTGGTCGAACATTGCCAATACGCCCGCCACACCTAAAAACTGGATAGCCCGCTTCCGTACCCTGCTCGCCGACATCGCAAAGGCTGAGAGCGAGACGGATCAACAGGCGCTGGACGCCTTACACGACGGGCTGCAAGCCTGGCACAGCGCGTGCGAGCAGGCCGGATTTATTGATGCCGTACCGCTCAAGGTGGCCGGTGCGGCCTGGATGGAAGCGCTCAAGACGCCTAGCCTTAATCAACAATTCAGGGCGGGAGGCGTGACTTTCTGCACGCTGATGCCGATGCGTGCCATTCCGTTTGAGGTAGTCTGCCTGCTGGGCATGAACGATGGAGACTACCCGCGACGCGCCATGCGCAGCGATTTCGATCTGATGGGCTTGCCCGGCACCAGCCGCCCGGGAGACCGTTCGCGCCGCGATGATGACAGACAGCTAATGCTCGAATCCCTGCTCTCGGCCCGCCGCGTGTTTTATGTCAGCTGGTGCGGCCACAGCGTGCGCGACAACAGCGAACAACCGCCTTCGGTGCTGGTCTCCCAGTTGCGCGATTACCTTAGCGCCGGATGGGCACCTGAAGTCGTGACTGAACGCACCACATCGCATCCTCTGCAACCGTTTAGCCGTCGCTATTTCGAAACGGACAGCCCGCTCACCACCCACGCGCGCGAATGGCGGGACATGCATCAATCCCCGTCGGGCGAAGCCGAAGCATCTTCCCCTTTGGTCGCCTTCGTGCCAGATGTGCCGCTCACCATCAACCAGCTGACGCATTTTCTGCGCAAACCCGTCAAGGCATTTTTCCGCAAACGTCTGCTGGTCAGCTTTGCCGATGAACTAGCAGAAAACGAGGATGTGGAGTGTTTTTCGGTGGACGGTTTGCAGGAATACGGGCTGATACAGACGTTGCTGGCCACCGCCACCGCAGATCCCGCTTCCGAATCGGCCGGAATCCAGCGGTTTTTGACGCAGCTGCGCAAATCGGGTGCCCTGCCCTTCAAGGGTTTGGGTGACATCGAACAAAAGTCCTTGCGGGATACCTTGCACAAGATGCTCACCGCCTGGCATGAGGCACAATCACGTTATCCGAACCCGGCAGAACGCCAGTCGATACGGGTACAACAGGGTGAAGTCATCCTCGAAGACTGGATAGACCATTTACGCCGTGGCGGGGTCGAACACGCCGATCAACTGGCTTGGCTGGAACTGGATCCCGGCAATCTGCTTGAAAACAAGGAAGAAGCAGATGCCCGCCCTGACAAGATGTTAGGCTCGTGGGTGCGCTCTCTGGCAGTTGCCGCCAGCGGCGTCATGGCAACCGGCATTCTGGTCGGACGCGACGGCACCGTCACCATTACCCCCATGCCGCAAGTAAAGGCTACAGAGACGCTGAGTATGCTGCTCAACTTATGGCTGGATGGCATGAATACCCCCCTGCCCCTGCCGCCCAAAACCGCCATCGCGCATTTAAATGACAAAAATCCCGCAGCCCTATATGAAGGCGGATACATGACGCGTGGCGAAGTGGACGAGCCCTGTATGGCCAGAATCTATCCGGATTTTGAGGCGCTCACCGAGTCGGGCCGCTTCGAACAACTGGCGCGCGAGGTCTACGGCCCGTTGCTCGAATGGATGAATGAGCACGTAAACGCCGACTTCCATGCGAATGAAGGAGATGCCGCATGAGCGCCATTTTGCAACCCGAAAGCTTTGACCTGTGGGGCAGTCGACTGATCGAAGCCAGTGCCGGAACGGGCAAGACCTACACCATCGCCGCGCTGTATCTGCGTCTTGTGCTGGGTCACGGCGGCGAGCACGGATTTTTGCGCCCGCTGCGCCCGTCAGAAATTCTGGTGATGACCTTCACGCGTGCCGCCACCCGCGAGCTGTCCGATCGCATCCGCGCGCAACTACTCCTTGCGGCACAATGCTTCAGGGGCGAGATAGAAGTCGATGAAAACAATAAGTATCTGAATATACTAATTAATTCATACGAAGATGAGGCGCTGCGCAACCGGGCTGCATGGGCGTTATCCACCGCCGCAGAAGGCATGGACGACGCCTCGGTGCACACCATCGATGCTTGGTGTCAGCGCATGCTCAAAGAACACGCATTCGACAGCGGCAATCTGTTCGACGAGGAACTGGTCGCCGATGAACAAGCCATGCGAATTGAAGCAATACAGGATTACTGGCGGCTGTCGTGCTATCCCTTAGGTGCGGAAGCCTTGTCGCAGGTGCTGAAAATCTGGCGCAATCTGGATGCGCTGATAGCCGATATGCGCGAACTGATCAATCAGGACATCCCTAAAATTTCGGGCAGCGACACCCTGCTGACGGTATTAAACCATGCCAGCGCCGAACGCGCAGCAACGCTGGTGAAGCTCAAATCAGGCTGGGATGTGAAAGCCGACGCCATGCGGATTTGGCTGAACGATCAGACCGCCGATAAAAAGAACGGCTGGGATGGCCGTCGACTCAGCCCTAAAAATTACGGCAACTGGCTGGACACGCTCAAAGCCTGGTCTGCCGGTCAGGATGAAATCCCGGATTTAAAAACAGGATGGGAGCGCTTTACCCCGGAAGGATTACTGACGGCGCGCAAAGATGACGCCCCCTCAATAATACTGCCGGCTGAATTTGCCGAATTTGCCGTGCTTAAAGCGGCGATCGCGCAATTGCCGGACGTAAAGGTAGCGGTACGCCTGCACGCCGCCGCCCGTGTGGCAGAACGATTGGTGGAATTAAAACGCAGAACCGCCAGCTTCGGCTTTTCGGATATGCTGAACCGTCTCAATGCCGCCTTGCACGGGAAGAACGGCGAAACATTGCGGCAACGCATACGCACCCAATATCCGGTCATCCTGATCGATGAATTCCAGGACACCTCGCCGCTGCAATATCAGATTTTCAACCGGATCTACCAGACCGACGCCAACGATAGAGAGAGCGCCATGCTATTGATCGGCGACCCGAAACAGTCGATCTACGGCTTTCGCGGCGCGGATATCAACAGCTATATGCGCGCCCGCCGCGCAACAGACGGACGCCACTATGTGCTGGAGACTAATTACCGTTCAACGACAGCGCTGGTCGGCGTGGTGAATCACTGGTTCAGCCATGCGGAAAAACAGCGCAGCGCGGGTGCTTTCATGTACCGCATGCCTAATGACAACCCGCTGCCGTTCGAAATCTCAGGCGTGCGCGGACGCTGTGAACGACTGGTCGATGCAAAAGGTGCGGTGCCCGCCATGACGCTGGTGCACGATCTGACTTTGCGCAATACCGAGAGCACCCGAAAACTGTTCGCCGCGCGCTGTGCGGAGCAGATCGTCACTTGGCTCAATGACCCGTCCGCAGGTTTTGCCGATGGTGGATTCAAGCCCCTGCGCCCTGCCGATATCGCCATTCTGGTGCGCACCGGCAAGGAAGCGACTGCGGTGCGGCGTGCACTGGCGAAGCGCTCTGTGGCTTCCGTTTATCTGTCCGACAAGGACTCGGTATTCGACAGCATGGAAGCGCACGATCTGGTGCACTGGCTGCGCGCGGTCGCCAACCCGCAGGAAGTCAGACTGGTCAGAGCCGCGCTGGCAACGACAACCATAGGTTTGAGTCTGGATGAACTGGGCAAACTTGCCAACGACGACGAAGCCTTCGATGCACGCTGCGAACAACTGCGCCAGCTGCGCTGCGTGTGGCAGTCGCAGGGCGTACTGGCGATGCTGCGCCAGACACTACACCAATTGGAACTGGCCGCGAAATGGCTCAATACCAATACTGGCGAACGCAAACTGACCAACTACCTGCATCTGGCGGAGTTGCTGCAATCCGCGAGCAGTGCACTGGACGGGGAACTGGCGCTGATCCGCTGGCTGCAGATCGAAATCGCAGAAGTCGGCAGTCAGAACGATGAACAGGTGGTGAGACTGGAGAGCGATGCGGATCTGGTCAAGGTCATCACCATCCACAAGAGCAAGGGGCTGGAATATCCGCTGGTGTGTCTGCCCTACGCCAGCAGTTTCAGGGAGAGGGATCGCAAACTGACCCGTTTCGTCAACCTTGCCGACGAGACAGGGGAACGCCGCCTGCGTTTGCAATTCACCGACGAGGAACTGGCAGAGGCCGACCGCGACCGGCTGAAGGAGGATTTGCGGCTTTTATATGTCGCGCTGACTCGCGCGCGCCACAGCCTATGGGTCGGTTTTTCTACCAATAAAGTCGGTAGAGGCGAAAAGTGCGTCTCGCATAAGAGCGCAGCCGGTTATGTGCTGGGAGGAACGGATGCGATCAACGCAGCTGACTGGCTAACCCCTTTACAACAATTTGCAACTGATTGCCCGGATATCGTATTGCAAGCGGCAGAACCCGACACTGCGTGCACGACCCTTATCGCCGCAGCATCAGATATCTCGTTACAAAATAGCCACGACTATCAGGCGAGTTTTGAACGCAACTGGGGTATCTCCAGTTTCTCGCGCTTAACGCGCGATTTGAAAACCGAGTCAGGCGCGTTGTCGCCCATACAAATGACGCGCCCCGCCGATGATGAACCGGATGACCAGCCAGTCCATTCCCGGCGCAAACCGATGGGCTGGCATGGTTTCGCCAGAGGAATGGCGGCAGGTAATTTCTTACACGAACAACTGGAATGGCTGGCCGCAGAAAATTTTACGTTACCCGGCAACGAGCAGCTCACCGAGCGACTGCGACGCCGCTGCGAAAATGCCGGACACGGTGAACACGCCGATCAGGTCATCAACTGGTTGAGCACGGTGGTACAAACTCGCTTACCCGGCCCGAATGTCTCGCTCAGGGAGCTGACCCGCATACTGCCTGAAATGGAATTCTGGTTACCCGCCGAAAACATAGCAGCGGCGCATATCGACCGACTGTGCAGAGCGCATTTGTTACCCGGCGTCGATCGCCCTCGATTGGCCGAACGACAGCTGCACGGCATGCTGATGGGTTTTGTCGATCTGGTGTTTGAACATCAGGGCAAGTACTGGATACTGGATTACAAGTCCAATCATCTGGGTGATGACGATGCTGCCTATAGCGAAGACGCACAGGCAGCGGCCATGGCGAAACACCGCTATGACGTGCAGGCGGCGATCTACATGTTGGCCTTGCACCGACTGCTGAGAGTTAGACTTGGCGACAACTACGATCCCGAACAGCACTTAGGGGGTGCTGTCTATCTGTTCCTGCGCGGCGTGAACGGGCCGCAAAACGGCGTCTGTCTACTCCCCGCCACAGCCCAGTTGCTGGCGGCGCTCGATACGATGACAGGAGATGCGGCATGAGTACATTGACCCCAAACCACATTCCGGAAACCTTGGCTGATCCGATGACCATATTACACACGTGGGCCGATCAGGGCTGGCTGCGCCGTCTGGACAGTGCGATGGCAGATTTTATATTCGAACTCGATCCGAACGCCACGCCTGCACTACTGGTCTGCACCGCCTTGCTAGCGCAGATGGAGGGGCGCGGACACACCTGCTTGCCACTAAAATCAATAAATCAACCAAATCAAATACTTGCATGGCCTATTGAAAATCAGGATGAACTGGAGTCGCTGTGGACTACGCTGCCCAATAATTTACCAGATTGGTTGAGCGCGTTGCGTGCCAGCCGGCTGGTGCGCCAGATTTCGCCGCAACCGGAACACTCACAAGCCGATACCGGACAACCGCTGGTGTTGAGCGGCAGCGAGGAAGAGCCTTTGCTGTATCTGCGCCGCTACTATCTGCACGAGGAGCAGGTCGCGAACGACATATTGCAACGCACAAAGGCGGCACATCCGGTCGATGAAGCGCTGGCACAACGCTGGTTGGGTCGCCTGTTCGACACAGACGTAACAGACGAAGTCAACTGGCAAAAAATCGCTTGCGCAGTGGCTTTACGCGCCAGCCTGACCGTCATCACCGGCGGCCCCGGTACCGGCAAAACCTATACCGCAGCGCGATTGCTAGCCCTGCTGTTCGCCATCGACAAGAATCCTGAACGATTGCGTGTGGCGCTCGCCGCGCCGACCGGAAAAGCCGCCGCCCGCTTGCGTCAGTCTATCGACAGCTCCTTGCAGGAACTGGATTTAAGACTGGGCGACGAGCTCAATCTGGACAGTTTTACCCGGCGCATGGGCGCGGCCAGAACCCTGCACTCGCTCTTGGGCGCACGCCCCGACACGAGGATGATGCGCTTCAATGCCAGCCACCCGCTCGATATCGATATTCTCATCGTGGACGAGGCGTCCATGATCCATCTGGAAATGATGTCGGCGCTGTTGCAGGCGATGCCAGCCGGCGCGAAGGTGATCCTATTGGGCGACAAGGATCAGTTGGCCTCGGTGGAAGCCGGTTCAGTGCTGGGCGATCTTTGCCAAGGCGCATCTAATGGAAATTATAATTTAGAAACAAATCGTTATATAAAATCCGTCTCAGAAATTACCCTACCCGCTGAATTTCTCGCCGACAATATCAGACCAACGCCGCTGGCGCAGCAAACCGTCATGCTGCGCAAGAGTCGCCGCTTTGGCGGTCTGATCGGTCAGTTAGCATTAGCGGTCAATGACGGAAACGGCGTTGTGGCACAGCGATTGATCAACACCGATACGACCGGAGTTTTGCAAGCCACTCACCATCCCACGCTGGCCACGGCACTCAATCTGGCTGTGCATGGCAGAACCGGCGCGACGGCCTGTTACGCAGATTATTTACGTCTGGTGAACACCAAGCCCGTCGAACCAGCGCATCACGATGCATGGGTGAAAAGCGTGCTGACAGCATTCGATCGTTTCCGCATCTTATGCGCGGTTCACGAGGGTGACTGGGGAACGCAAAACTTAAATACATCGGTCCAGCAGGCATTAGCCGCAGCCGGTCTGTTAAAACCCAAGGGCGAGTGGTTTAGCGGTCGTCCGGTGATGGTCACCCGCAACGATGCCGAACTGGGCGTCTTCAACGGCGATGTGGGCGTCACGCTGCCAGGACAACTGGGTGCACTGCGCGTCTACTTTCTGGACGGCGATCAACTGCGCTCGGTGGGGGTGAACCGCTTAGCGCATGTTGAAACCGCCTTTGCCATGACCGTACACAAATGCCAAGGCTCGGAATTTTTCCACACCGCTCTGGTGTTGCCGCAGGGCGGTGCCAGGCTGTTAACCCGAGAACTGGTCTACACCGGGATCACCCGCGCCCGCGAGCATTTCACGCTGATCGAGGGGCAATCCGGCTTACTGCATCAGGCGATCGAACATCAGTCCGAACGCGCCAGCGGGTTGGAAAGGTTGCTGGGAGACGGGTAGTGGGAAGTGGGAGTGTAAACTTTTTCACACCACGGCGCGGTCAACGTGCGCTACGCTGCGCAGATGGTTATCTTCACCCTCTTCTTTACGCTGGGCGTCTGGCTGCTGCAACAGCAGTCGGCGCTGCCCGATTTTGACTATGCCTGGCTGCTGACGGGGATTGCACTTTCCTACCCGCTGCATCGCATCCGACAATCGGGCTATTTTTCACCTTTCATTTTTCGCGTTGCGAACACACTGTTGGTCGCTGTCTTTGCTCTTACGCTCGGCTTTTATCACGCCGCGTGGACGGGTGAACGAAGGCTGGCGATCAGCCTGCCAGACCTGTGGCAGGGGCGCGACATCGATATCAGCGGCGTGGTTGCCGAATTACCACACAGCAGTGAACGCGGACAGCGCTTCAGTTTCGATGTCGACAAGACGCTGACATCGGAAATTTCTGTCCCGCCGCACATTTATCTCTCCACCTATTTCGACGCAAAAAATCCGCCACCACAATTGCATGCAGGTGAACGCTGGCGACTCACGGTACGGCTCAAACAACCGCACGGCAGCAGTAATCCGCACGCCTCCGATTTCGAACTGTGGGCGCTGGAGAATAATGTCCGCGCACTCGGTTATGTGAGCAATAAAGGAAGCAATACTCGTCTGGATGCACGCGTTGGCGGATTGATGTACCGGATAGAAACCTGGCGCGAAGCGGTGCGAGACAAATTCAACGCTACCTTAGGTTCTGCTCCCTATACCGGCGTGTTGACCGCGCTAGCGGTCGGCGACCAAGGCAGCATTCCGCAGGCGCAATGGCAGATCTTTACCCGCACCGGGATAAATCATCTGGTCAGCATTTCAGGGCTCCATATCACCATGCTCTCAGGTCTAGGCTACACGCTGGTGTACTGGCTATGGCGGTGCAGCACGCGCCTGACTTTATATCTGCCCGCCCGAAAAATTGCTGCCGTGGCCGCCTTACTGGTCGCAACCTGCTATTCATTGCTGGCAGGCTACGGCGTTCCGGCTCAACGCACCGTGTATATGGTGGCCACCGTCGCCGGCGCCCTCTGGCTAAACCGGAATTTTTCACTGAGTCAGATCCTCAGCTTCGCACTGTTAGGCGTACTGTTCCCCGATCCATGGGCGGTACTCTCCCCCGGTTTCTGGTTATCCTTCGGTGCAGTCGCCCTGATCCTGTATGTCACCGCACACCGTTTAGCCCGTTCGCAACCTGATGAGATCGCGTCCAGCCACCCGCAAGCATACCGGGTAATGCGAGAATATCTCACCGTACAATGGGCGATGAGCATAGGGTTGATTCCGATGCTGCTGGCACTATTTGGGCAAATCTCGCTGATATCGCCCGTCGCCAACGCTTTTGCCATCCCGATGGTGAGTCTGGTCGTCGTCCCGCTCGCCCTGCTGGGGGCGGCTCTGCCGTTCGAGGTCCCTTTGTGGCTGGCACATATCGCGATGGATATCACCATGGTTGTACTGCAATGGCTCAACGCGCTGCCTGTCGCCGTCTGGACACAACACGCCCCACCTGTCTGGAGCATCATCACCGGCATGCTGGGAGTCCTGTGGATGCTGGCACCCGCAGGTTTTCCGGGGCGCGCGCTGGCCGCATTGCTGATGCTGCCGATGTTTTTAAACCGACCCGAGTTGCCTGAGCCTGACACACTCAAGGCGATCGTTTTCGATGTCGGACAAGGTCTATCGGTCGCGGCGATCACCCGGAAACACGCCCTGCTCTACGATACCGGCCCTGACTTTTCCAACGAGGCTGACAGCGGCAACCGCATCCTGATTCCCGTGCTGCGCGGTCTGGGCATACGGGAACTGGATGGCATCGTCATAAGCCACGACGATATCGATCACACCGGCGGCACAGCCTCAGTCATTCAGGGCATGCCAGTCGGTTGGCTGGTAACCTCTGAACCCATCAGCAAACTCAGCACCGTGCCAGAACTGCAGGATAAATTCACCATAGAAAGTCGACCCTGCCGGGACGGAATACACTGGAAATGGGACGGTGTGGAATTTGAGATTCTGCATCCGAGCGCAATTCCCGATACGACTCGCATTCATGACAATGAATTGAGTTGCGTACTGCGCATTAGCATCGGTGATCAGCACATTCTGCTGGCGGGAGATATAGAAAAACACAGCGAACAGCGCTTGCTGGCTCTACATCAGGACAAACTACCCGCCAGCTTACTGGTAGTTCCTCATCACGGCAGCACCAGTTCATCGGACGTGGCATTGATTGCCGCCATCTTGCCGGACTACGCCGTATTCACAACCGGCTATCGCAACCGCTTCGGTCATCCCAAACCCGAAATTGTGCAGCGTTATATCGACAGTGGCGCGACCCTGTTGCGTTCGGATAAAGACGGCGCCATCTTAATCGACATGAGCCGTGACGGACTGAAGGTCGAACGATACCGCCAGACGCACCGCCGCTACTGGACACATAGCATTATTAGCAATCAGGAAGTCTTGCTTCGATAGAATTGGCATTCATTGCCTGATGACGCGATCACTTCGAGTACCGGCTGTCGCTTGCTCTTAAATCCAAGTGCGCGACAACACTATCGAAAACTCGCATCGAAGGTAATGTAGTAATGGATGCAATGCGTGCAAGTACGACGCGGATTCGCAAGCGCCACATTCATAGTAGAAATAATGCTCAAATCAATCAGTTCAACTTGAGCAAATAGATATTTTCCTGCAAGCGGGTCACGCCGCGCGCCTGAAAACGCGGATTGTCCGGCAACACATCGATATTGGCCAACAGACGGATCTGGGCATGCGGCGCAAAGAGTCTCTCCACGTCTTCCGCTGACACAGCAAACGGCGGGCCTGACATCTGTTCCTGCGGATAGTCGAAGGTGACCAACAAAATTTCCGTGGAGGACGGCAGAATGTGGATTAAATGCTGCACATACTGATCACGCATCGAAGGCGGCAAGGCTACCAGCGAGGCCCGGTCATACACCGCCCTCACCTGTTTTAAATCATCCTGAGTCAAGTCGAAAAAATCACCGCAACGTATGCGAATATCGTCCGCGCTAAAGTGCGATTCCTCCATAAGTAGCCGGTCAGAGTAACCGTTTTCATGGAAAAATTCACGCACCGCGATGTCGCTCAGCTCCACGCCGAAAACCGGATGACCTAATTCGCGCAGCCAGATCATGTCCAGCGTCTTGCCGCACAGCGGGACAAACACGTCGCCCGTCCCTTGAGTACTGATTTCCTGCCAGTATTGCAGCAGATGCGGATTCACCTCGTTCTGATGAAAGCCGATCTCCTTCTTTTCCCAACGCTCCAGCCAAAAATCCTTTTTCATGACACACTTATCCGGTTAACAGCCCGCTAACTTAGCAGAAATAAGGCTGCGCCTCATTTGAGTTTACGATACAAAGTTTGCCGGCTCACGCCCAGTTGCCGTGCTGCGGCTGAAACGTTGCCCTGATTTTCTTTGAGCGCCGCCTGTATTGCCAGCATCGACATGTCTTCCAATTTCTGTTGCGGCAGCGAGGCCGTCGATACGGGTTGTAATTCCTCCAGCAAATCATCCGGCAGATGTTCGCGCTCGATACGTGTCTCATGAATATCGAGCATGGCCACCGCCGTACGCAAGACGCTGACATACTGGCGCAGATTGCCGGGCCAGCTATGCCGGCTCATTTTTTCCAGCAAATCCGGTGCCAGCCGAATCTGAGCGCCCGGGCATAGTTCAGCCAACAGGCGGTCGGTTAGCGCATGAAAATCGCTGCGCTCGCGTAGACTCGGCAGCTGTACGGTCAGCCCGTTAATGCGGTAATACAGATCACTGCGAAACAGGCCTTTTTCAGACTCGGCACGCAGATTGTGATGGGTCGCACAGATCAGCGAAAAATCGACTTCGACAGCCCTTCCTCCACCGACAGGAGTCACCTGACGCTCCTGTAACACGCGCAACAAACGGGTTTGCATGGCTAACGGCATGTCGCCGATCTCATCGAGAAACAGCGTGCCGCCATGCGCCTCGCGCAGCCGGCCCGGACTCCCCGTTCGCTGCGCGCCGGTAAATGCCCCGGGCGCATAGCCGAACAGCTCGGCCTCGATCAAATTTTCCGGCAAAGCCGCACAGTTAATCGCAACAAACGGCGCATTGCGGCGCGGGCCGCTGTCGTGCGTGGCACGGGCAAACAGTTCCTTCCCGACACCGGATTCACCCTGTATCAACAGCGGAATCGGTTTACCGGCGATGCGTCTGGCCTTATCCGAAGCACTGCGCCAGCGCGTATCTCCCGCATCCAGTCGCGCTAGCGCATCCACAGCCACGATGGGAGCAGGCTGGCTGGCCACGGATTTATCAGCGTAAACTCTGGCGTACAGCATCACGCCATTGTGCAGATAGACCGGCGTGATCATATCGGGACGATGCCGCGCCCGCGAGAGCAAATCATCCAAGCGGATATCGGCCACCTGCTCGATGCGCGTTTTACCCAGATCGTGCGCGACGAGCTGCAACTGCGCGAGTCCATTGCGATTAGCGCCCACTATGTTGCCCACATCGGAGAGCACGATAATGCCCTCGGCAAACGTCCCTATTCCTTCCGCGCGAGCATGCAGATGAACACGCAGACAATGACGGCAGCTGTTGATGACCAACTGATTTTCGATCATACGCGCCGCGGTGCTGACTAACCCTAAGGTATGCGGGTTCTGGCTGCGCTGATCGCCGGAAATATCGATGATGCCCAACAACTCACCGTCTGCCGCCATGATGGGCGCGGCCGCACAGGTTAAAAAACCGTTACGTTCGAAAAAATGCTCTGCGCCGTGAATTTCGATGCAACTGGCTTCGGCCAGCGCCGTACCGATGGCATTGGTGCCACGGTGCTGCTCCAGCCATGAAGCGCCGGGCGTGAGCGCGACTCGTTCGGCTTTACCTAAAAAAGCAGCCTCGCCCGTGGTGTGCAACAGCGTCCCGGTCTGATCGGCCAGGATCACCATGCTCTGGCTGTCGGGCATCAGCTCGAACAGATATTCCATGATAGGGCGCGAGTGCGCGAGCAACTGATGACTACGGGCTAAGGCATCATTTAAACGGCTACCGCTGGTGTGATCGGTATCACAGGGACGTGCTGCAGGTTGCAAGCCGGCTGCCACCGAGCGCCGCCACGAGCGGGCCAGCCGTTCATCTATGGCGCCGGGCGGACACTCGCCGTACTCGATCAAATGCATGCGTGCCTGACGCAAGGCCGGTGTTGTGGTGCGCATCCCTTACCCCTCATAGCTCTGCTCAGCCAAATGCAATATTTTATAAAAAATATAAAGCAACGGCGACTTCAGAATAAATAGATTATATATTAGCCGGATCTGTGCCCTGCTTTGTGCTGATTATAGAAGGATATACGTAGAGCGCAAGAGCCGGACGCACTGTCACATTTTGTTACATCTGTCACATTATGAAACGTATCACAGTGCGCTGTATCAAAAGAAGAATATAAATTAATTGATTTATAATCAATCAATTACTTAAATCGTAAACATTGGCACGACTCTTGATAGAGTAGGCATACACAGCCACTAAGGCGTGCATCCAAAAACAATCAATAGGGAGATAATATGATCTACGCTGCCCCAGGTACCGCCGGTGCCAAAATTAACTTTAAGGCTCGTTACGACAATTTTATTGGTGGACAGTGGGTCGCCCCGGTCAAGGGTGAATACTTTGATGTGATTACGCCGATCAATGGTAAGCCTTTTACTCAAGCCGCACGCTCCGGTGCCGAGGATGTTGAGTTGGCACTTGATGCAGCACACGCTGCCGCAGATAAATGGGGCAAGACTTCTATCACCGAACGCTCCAACATACTGCTGAAAATCGCTGACCGCCTCGAAGCCAATCTGGAACTGCTGGCCTACGCCGAGACGGTGGACAACGGTAAAGCGATCCGCGAAACGCTCAATGCCGACATTCCCTTGGCAGTCGATCACTTCCGTTACTTCGCCGGCTGTTTGCGTGCACAGGAAGGCAGTCTGTCTGAAATCAACGAGACTACAGTGGCTTATCACTACCATGAGCCTTTAGGTGTAGTCGGACAGATCATCCCTTGGAATTTTCCAATTCTGATGGCCGCATGGAAATTGGCGCCTGCTCTTGGCGCCGGCAACTGCGTGGTATTGAAACCCGCCGAATCAACCCCGATCAGCATTCTGATACTGGCCGAATTGATTAACGACTTGCTGCCTGCTGGCGTACTGAATATCGTCAACGGTTTCGGACGCGAAGCGGGTATGCCGCTGGCCACCAGCCGTCGCATCGCCAAGATCGCCTTCACCGGATCGACCACTACCGGGCGCGTCATCGCACAGGCTGCTGCCAACAACCTGATTCCAGCTACACTGGAACTGGGCGGCAAGTCCCCCAATGTGTTCTTTGCCGATGTCATGGATAAGGACGACGGTTTCCTAGACAAGGCTATCGAAGGCTTGGTCTTATTTGCTTTCAACCAGGGTGAAGTTTGCACCTGCCCATCGCGCGCACTGATCCATGAATCCATCTATGACAAGTTTATGGAGCGCGTGTTACAGCGCGTCGCCGCCATCGTTCACGGCAATCCGCTCGACACCAACTCCATGATGGGCGCGCAAGCATCCAAAGAGCAACTGACCAAAATCTTGTCCTACTTGGATCTTGGCAAACAGGAAGGTGCCGAAGTGCTGATCGGTGGAGCACAAGCGCATCTGGGCGGCGATCTGGAAGGCGGATACTACGTGCAGCCTACCCTGTTCAAGGGCCACAACAAGATGCGCATTTTTCAGGAAGAGATTTTCGGGCCTGTGCTGGCCGTCACCACTTTCAAGGATGAAGCCGAAGCGCTGGCCATCGCCAACGATACCTTGTACGGTCTGGGCGCTGGCGTATGGAGTCGCGACGGCAACGTAGCCTATCGCATGGGACGCGGCATCAAGTCCGGTCGCGTGTGGATTAATTGCTATCACGATTACGCAGCTGGTGCAGCATTCGGCGGCTACACCGGTAAGGAATCCGGTATCGGTCGCGAAACGCACAAGATGATGCTGGACCATTACCAGCAAACCAAGAATTTGCTAGTCAGCTACAGCGAACAGCGACTCGGCTTCTTCTGAGTTTGATTGCAACGGTCAGTTGAAGATTTTCGGGGCGGGCAACCGCCCCTTCATTTTTGAGGAAAATATCATGGTCGATAAAGTAATTGCCACAGAAGCCGCGCTGCAACTCATCGAATTCCTTAAACAGAAGCACGGTGAGTTGATGTTTCATCAGTCAGGCGGCTGTTGCGACAATAGTGCTGCCAATTGCTATTTGCCGGGCGAACTCACCATAGGGGCTGGCGATGAATATCTGGGGGACATCGGCGGCAGCCCTTTTTATATCAGCAAATCACAGTATGAATACTGGAAGCACACACAACTCATCATCGATGTGATCGAAGGACGCGGCGGTACTTTTTCGCTGGAAGGCCCTGAGGGTAAAGCGTTTCACACTCGCTCACGCGTATTCACCGACGAGGAATGGCAAGCCATACAGACCGAATAATCTATTAGCGGCTGTACGCTTCGGTGCCATAACGGCGCATCATGCGATGACTGTTAAAATAAGACGCATTTTTGCTGATCGCCCCCTTCATCAGTTTTATCCATCGCCCATCGCGGCGGGCGTAATACAAGGGCAGAACGACATCATCGAGCTTGTCATAAAACGCGTGCATATCGCCATTTGACATTCCCGTCGCATCTCCAATAGCCCAACCAGTCAAGCCCTCGATACATCCCTCTATCCACCAACCGTCCAGCACAGAGAAACTCGGTACACCATTAAACGCCGCCTTCATGCCACTAGTGCCGGACGCCTCCATCGGCGGCAACGGCGTATTGAGCCAGACATCGGAACCTGCGGTGAGAATTTGCGCCAGCGCCATATCGTAGTCGGGCAGATAGACCACGGTAATAGACCCGGCCAGTGCGCGTGCATGCGCATGCAACTGTTCAATCAACTGGCGACCCATTTCATCGTGCGGATGTGCTTTGCCGGCCAGCACGATCTGGAACGGTTGATTGCGTGCAATCGCCTGCAAGCGCCCCAAATCACTGAACATCAGATCGGGCCGCTTATAAGCGGTCATCCGCCGGGCAAAACCCAGAATCGGGATATCCGCCTGCAACGTAACTCCAGTCAATTCCGCAACCTTGTCAATCAACGTTTTTTTTGCCAACTGATGCGCCTGCCAGATCGCCTCATCCGGTATGCAGCAATCGGCACGGATCAGCAACTGAGGCTCATGACACCAGCCGGGCAGATATTGATCATAAAGCTGGCGAAAACCGGCAGATGCCCAGGTAAAAGGATGAACGCCGTTGGTAATGGCATGGACGCGATAGCCGGGAAACATCGCATTCGACACTTCGGCATGTTTTTTGGCGACACCATTGACGTATTCGCTGAGATTCAGCGCCAGCCGTGTCATGTTCAGACTCTCCTCACCCGCCAAGCGCTTCAAAGTAGCGATATCGAAACTCGAATCGAGCAGACGATAGACCAGATCATAGGGGAAGCGGTCGTGCCCGGCTTCAATCGGTGTGTGCGTAGTAAAGCTGCACATGTCGCGCACGCGCGGCAGATCGTAAGGTGACTCACCCGGTCTCAAATCATCGGGCGCATAAGTATAACGGCGCATCAATTCCAGCCCCAGTAGCGCGGAATGTCCCTCATTCATATGGTAATGACGGATGGTAAAACCTAAAGCCTGCAACAATCGCGCCCCGCCCATCCCGAGCACGATTTCCTGCTTGAGCCGGTAAATGTTGTCGCCACCGTACAGATAATGGGTGATTTTACGGTCATCCGCGTCATTTTCAGCCAGATCGGTATCGAGAAGCAACACCGGCTGACGACCGCCCATATACCCTTCATGTACATAGAGCCAGGCACAGATCCAGACAGTACGCCCTTCAATCGTCACGGCAATCTTGGCATCTAGTGCCTGAGTCCAGCGCTGCGGCTCCCAGTTCGCCTCATACTCTAACTGATGCCCGTTCCCATCAATCTCCTGACGAAAAAAACCAGCACGGCTGATCAGGCTGACCGCGACCATCGCCAAACCAAGGTCAGTCGATGAGCGCAGCGTGTCACCCGCGAGGACCCCCAGCCCGCCTGCATAAGTCGGAATTTCATTGCGCAAGGCGATTTCCATCGAGAAATACGCAACGCGCGATTCATGGATAAACTCTTCAAGCATAGAACCTCCTCCTACAAGCTAGTAGCTAGCAGCTGCTATTGTATTTCACACCTTTTCGCCAGTGAGAACAACACCGGAATCACCAGCAGCGTCAGTATGGCCGATGAGATCATTCCGCCGACCATAGGCGCTGCGATACGGCGCATCACTTCGGAACCTGTGCCGCTGCTCCACAGTATCGGCAAGAGCCCCGCCATGATTGCCACCACCGTCATCATCTTAGGCCGCACCCGCTCCACCGCGCCGTGCATGATCGCGGCACAAAGGTCATCCTCCCCCGGACGGCGCGCCTCAGCTAAACAGCGTAATTGTGCCGCCTGCCATGCTTGTTCCAGATAGATCAGCATCACCACGCCGGTCTCGGCGGCCACGCCCGCCAGCGCGATGAAACCCACGGCGGCGGCAACCGACAAGTTGTAATCCAGCAACCACAGCAACCACAAGCCGCCGACCAGCGCGAACGGCACGGACAGCATCACGATCAGCGACTCGGTGACGCGACGGAAATTGAGATACAGCAGCAAAAAGATGATCAGCAAGGTGATAGGAATCACGATCTTCATCCTGGCTGTTGCGCGTTCCATATACTCGAACTGGCCGCTCCAGGTCGCGTAATAACCGGCCGGGAATTTCACCTGTTCCGCCACCGCGCGGCGGGCATCCGCCACATAAGAACCGATGTCGCGATCCCTTATATCGACGAAGATATAGGCGGAGAGCCGCGCATTCTCGGTGCGTATCGCCGGTGCACCGCGACTGATACCAATATGCGCCAATTGTCCTAATGGGATCATCGCACCGCCCGGTGTGGCAACCAGCACCTCACGGGAAATCTGATCCGGCGTGCTGCGCAAGTCGCGCGGATATCGCACCGAGACGCCGAAACGCTCCAAGCCCTCCACCGTCGTGGTGACGCTCTCCCCGCCCAAGGCGGTTGAGATCACATCCTGCACCTCGCCCACGGTCAGGCCGTAACGCGCCAGCGCCGCGCGATTCGGTTCTATGTCGAGATAAGATCCCCCGGTGAGCCGTTCAGCGAACACACTGCTGGTGCCGGGCACTTTTTTCACCACGTCCTCGATGGCTTTGGCCAAGCTATCCATTCCATCCAGATTTTTGCCGAACACCTTGATACCGATAGGCGTTCTGATACCGGTCGAGAGCATGTCGATGCGCGCCTTGATGGGCATGGTCCAGGAATTCGCCACCCCGGGAAATTGCAACGCTTTATCCATTTCGGCGATCAGCTTGTCGGTGGTCATGCCAGCCCGCCAGGTTTCCTGCGGTTTCAAGTTAATCACCGTCTCAAACATCTCCATAGGTGCCGGGTCAGTCGCAGTCTGCGCCCGTCCCGCCTTGCCATACACCGATTCGACCTCGGGGAATGACTTTATGATCTTGTCCTGAGTTTGCAGCAATTCAGCCGCCTTGGTGACCGACATACCCGGCAATGAAGCCGGCATATAGAACAGTGTACCTTCGTTAAGCGTGGGCATAAATTCGCTACCCAAACGCAGCGCAGGATAGGCGGTCAGCCCCATCAGCACGAGTGCCACAACGATAGTTGTTTTCTTGCGGCGCAGCACGCCGGTGATGAGCGGACGGTAGGCGGCAATCAACCAGCGATTGAGCGGATTTTTCGCCTCCGGCATGATTTTCCCGCGTATAAACAACAACATCAGCACGGGCACTAAAGTGATCGACAACAACGCTGCACCCGCCATCGAGAAAGTCTTGGTATAGGCTAAAGGCGAAAACAATCGTCCTTCCTGCGCTTCGAGCGTGAATACCGGCAGGAAAGAGACGGTAATGATCAATAAAGAGAAGAACAAGGCGGGACCGACTTCCTTGCATGCGGCGATCATCGCCTCCATACGCGCCGAATTCGGAGCGCCTGCTGCGTTGGCGTCACCGGTTGATGCATATTGGCTTTCAAGACGTTCCAGATGCTTATGCGCATTTTCGATCATCACGATCGCCGCATCCACCATCGCACCGATGGCAATCGCAATCCCGCCCAGACTCATGATGTTGGAGTTCATGCCCAACAGATGCATGGCGATAAAGGCGATCAGCACGCCGACCGGCAACATCACGATCGCCACCAGCGCGCTTCTGGCGTGCATCAGAAATACCATACACACCAGGGCGACGATCAATCCTTCTTCGAACAGCGTGTGTTTGAGTGTATTGATGGCGCGCTGTATCAACTCGGAACGGTCGTACACCGCACGTATGCTCACGCCATCCGGAAGACCTGCAGAAACCTCAGCGATTTTTAGCTTGATATTCTCGATGACTTCCAGCGCGTTCTGACCGTAACGCGCCATCGCGATGCCCGACACCACCTCGCCCTCCCCGTTCAACTCGGTAAGTCCCCGTCGCTCATCCGGCCCCAGTTCGACCCGCGCAACGTCGCGCACCAGCACAGGCGTCCCCTTGTCGGCTTTCACCACCAGATTTTCGATGTCCGACTTGCCGCGCAAATAACCGCGCCCGCGCACCATGTACTCGGTCTCGGCCATCTCCAGCACGCGTCCGCCCACATCGCGGTTGGACTCACGAATCACCTGAGTGACTTTATTGAGCGGAACCCCGTAGGCGCGCAGCTTGACCGGATCTACCGTCACCTGATACTGCTGCACGAAGCCGCCGATGCTGGCGACTTCCGCCACACCGTGCGCCGAGGTCAGCTGATAGCGCAGATACCAGTCCTGTATGGTGCGCAGTTCCGCCAGATTGTGCTTCTCACTCTGCAACGCATACTGATACACCCAACCCACGCCGCTGGCATCAGGACCCAACTGCGGTGTCGCTCCCATCGGCAGACGTCCGGTCAAGCGATTGAGATTTTCAAGCACACGCGATCTGGCCCAGTAGATATCGGTGCCATCCTCGAAAATCACATAGACGAATGACGCACCGAAGAAGGAAAAACCGCGCACCACACGAGATTTGGGCACAGCCAGCATCGCCGTGGTGAGCGGATAGGTGACCTGATCCTCGATCACCTGCGGCGACTGACCAGAATATTCAGTATAAACAATTACTTGCACATCAGACAGATCAGGAATCGCGTCCAGCGGCGTTCTGATCAGCGCATAGATGCCCGACAGCACAATAAACAGCGTGATAATCAGCACCAGGAATCGGTTACGCGCCGACCAGTCTATGATTTTACTTAACATTTTTCAGGATGCTCCAATTCTCCATAGATACCCCCGGTCGAAAATCGTATTCACGGTGATTTCGGCGCGCAACACATTCTTGTCGGCCAGCGACGCGGGCAATACCAACCCCAGCAAGGTCGCTACATCCTGAGCATGTGAGGTGAGTTGTTCCTGCATATAGAGGTGTGCATTGGAGATATAAATCCCTTCAATCAGCGCCAGCAGGATAAAAAATGCGCCATAAGTAGAAAAAAATAACCGTTTAAACAAGGTCATACCATTCTCCTGCGCTGATTTCTCTATCATCAACGTGTCGCTGCATATCAATCTGTCTTTTTCTTTAACAACGACTGTAAAGCTGCGAAGGGATTATGTGTAGCGACGGACATCTCACCCGTCGCCCTGCCTCGTGCCGCCTCATCCAGTACGCGCGCATGTTCATTGTCGTGGCAATACAGACAGAGCAACTCCCAGTTACTACCATCCGGTGGATTATTATCGTGGTTGTGATCCTTGTGGTGCACCGTCAATTCCGACAGGCGAACGCCGGAAAACTCGCGTGCGCACCGGCCGCAAATCCAGGGATAGAGTTTGAGCGCCCGTTCGCGGTAGCCGGTTTCACGAGATTCGCTCAACTTGCGTGCCTCGGCGACCACACGATCTAGTCTGGCGTGATCGGGTTGTTTACTCATGATTTGGCATACTCTCTGGATTAATTAGGGGAACGAAGGTTATTCATATTCTGCCTGCCATCGGAAGTACTCAGGCGCTCCAGCAAGTGGAATAAAAGCTGTTTTAACAACAGATCCCTGACCTTGTGACCCAGAATACGATGTCAGTTTCCGTCAGTATGTTGTTAATTCGCATTGCGCATTTTAAACTTATCAAACATAAGTTGTGAGGACAATCAATGCGATTTTTTTCAAAACACGGCATAATAGAATGGCAAAATTAAACAGAGCTGCCCCACATGTCACAGACTACTTTGAGCACCTCCACCGGCATGAGCCCGAAAAACTGGTACCAATTAGCCGGAAAATCACCAGATTTTGTTTTTGACCCCGCCCAAGCAGTGGCCATCGATGTACTGGATGCCCTTTGGCATGAACTGGTCAATTTTAAATCAAAGCGCGAACAATTTTTAGGCCGCAGCCTGCGTAACCCCGAAGTTCCCAATGGTTTATACCTGTGGGGTGGTGTCGGACGGGGCAAGACATTTTTGATGGATGCGTTTTATAACGGACTGCCCTTCAAACGCAAACGCCGCATTCACTTCCACAATTTCATGGCTGAAGTGCATCACGAGATGAAAAATCTAGCGCATAAAAATGATCCGCTGATCGCCTTGGCCGACAACATCTCCAAATCGACCCGTTTGCTGTGTTTGGATGAATTTCACGTCGATGATATTGCCGATGCCATGATCCTGGGACGTCTGGTGGCCGCCATTTTGGAGCGCGGCGTACTGCTGATGACCACCTCGAATTATCCACCCGATGGTCTTTATCCCAACGGACTGCAACGGCAAAACTTCCTGCCGGCCATCGAACTACTCAAACGACACCTGAACGTACTAAACGTGGATGGCGGCAATGATCACCGCATGCAAACTGCTGCCAATGAGCCGCTGTTTATCGTCTCAAACAAGACAGATGCCGCCGCGCGCATGAGTCATTTATTTGATCGTCTGGCCGCAGGAACGCAGGAAAGCACACAATCCGTCGAGATTCATGGGCGTCATTTACCGGTAAAGAAGGTCGCCAGCGACATCGTCTGGTGCGATTTCGATGAGCTATGCGGTGGTGCACACGCACAGGAAGACTATCTGGCAATCGCTCACCGCTACCCCACGGTGTTTTTATCGCACATTCCCCGACTGACCGCCGATCATAGCGCAGAAACTAAGCGTTTTACCTGGCTGGTGGATGTGTTATACGACAACCATGTCAGACTCGTGGCCTCCGCTGATGCAGTTCCCGAAGCGCTAGCCCTGGTGGCATCCGGTGAATTCGCCCGAACCACCAGCCGTCTGACCGAAATGCAATCCGCGCGCTATCTGGAACTGGTTCACAACGGACAAAATATTGAATTATAAATATATATATAAATCAATAAGTTAAAATTTTTCATGCGGCATTAGATAGCGCCACTGTCCGACTGGTAATTTAGCCATCGCCACACGACCTATGCGTATCCGTTTCATCGCAATCACCTTCAAACCGACCGCCTGACACATATGAGCGACTGAACCTGCGATGACGCCTTTGAGGGCGAAGCGCAGTCGGGTTTCATTCTGCCAGCTCACTTTGATCGGCGGCAGCATACGTCCGTTAAATTTCAGCCCGTGATTAAGCAGTTTTAACCCCTCGGCGGATAGTTCGCCCTCGACTTCCACGATGTATTCCTGTTCGATGGTTGCCGCCTCGTCCGTCAACTTACGCGCCACACGAAAATTCTGAGTAAACACCTGTAGTCCGCCAGCATTTCGCTCCAGTGGCAGGCATTGCGTCAAGCGGTGGAGGTGTTGTTTGAGCAGATAAATACCCGACGTATCATCCGCCGAACGATTTTCGGCGCTGATTTGCACGGCGTCAGCAAAGGCGGGTTTATGAATCAACATCGTGGCAGGTTCAATCGGGATGAGATTCGCCGCGTGGTGCAACTCGACCACCTGCGCATCAGACACCATGTATTGTGGCTCTTCAATCACCTGCCCATCGACCATCACCCAACCACCGGCAATATACAGTTCAGCTTCGCTGCGAGAGCAAGAAACGAGTTCAATTAAGCGTTTTGCAAGACGGATCGTGACAGTCATGGGGCGTATATTCTAAAAAGGTTGTACATTGTAAACGTGCAAGTGATAAAAACCGCTGTAAAATAAGCCATGAACCCGATAAAAAAACCGAGCCTCGACGGAATCACGCTTGAAATGATTGTCACCCAACTATCCGAAGGTATAGGTTGGGAGGCGATGGGAGACGCCGTACCAATACGCTGTTTCACCTTTGATCCCAGCATCAAATCCAGCCTGAAATTTTTACGCAGGACGCCTTGGGCACGCGAAAAAGTGGAGCAACTGTATTTGTACCACCTTCAATCGCGCGCAACAGACCGATTTCCTTGAATTACCAGTCCAATCCGTAAATTACGTAGCTTATCAACCAGTCCTGACGGGTTAACGGTATCCCATGTCTGGCAACACCACAGGGCAATGCAAACTGAACGATTGCCTTAATTTACTGAAGATTAAGCGTTTATTCACCGAGGTTCGGCACTGCGACCAGCCTCATCATGCGGGCTTTTTTCATGTTCATTTCTAACCCTCAAATCGCCCTGAATTATGTTACGATAATTCATCTTTTATTTGAATTTTGATTTGAAGATAGCCATGCTGAACTATTTATTAGGCATTGAGTATGGTTTGACTAAAAAAATTTACTTTTAAAAAAACTAATTGTTAACAACTAAATATTTTCCCCACTCATTCAAATCCTGTCGTTATTCGGGAAATATAACTTGATTAATACCCGCATAATAGGACAGCGTCGCACCGTACTCATCACGATTTTATTACTTATCGTGTGGAATATTTCGGGATGGTATGTCGCGGAACGCTACTATATCGCCAAAGCGCGTGAGTTAATCGAACAGGAAACCGTGCTATCCCAACAGCGGGCGGGCGATCTAGTCGACAGCATCGCGCGCAATCTGAACAACTTGCACGGCATCCCCGAGTTTTTAACCAACTTGTTGCGCGTCAGGCGAGCCGCTGAACGCTTTGGCGCAGACGCTTTAGCGTCCACCCTCACACTGGAAATACAACGACAGCGCTGGACTACGGACCCTCAATTAAATGAATTAAATCAATTGCTTGGTATCGCAGAAAAAAAACTAGGCGCGGACATGATTTACATGCTGAATGCATCCGGCGACTGCATTGCATCCAGCAACTGGAATACCCTGCAAAACCCCATTGGACTCAACTTTGCAGAACGTGATTTCTTCAAAAAAAACAAACTCGGCCAATCTGGAATGCAGTATGCCGTCGGTAAGAGAACCCGCATCCCTGGTGTATTTTTTTCCACCCCCATCATTCAGAACGGCAAGTTGATTGGAGCTATCGTTGCTAAGGCGAACGTACCCAATTTATCCTTTCTGATCAGTCAGTTTGATGCCTTTGTCACAGATAATTATGGCGTTGTGATACTTGCCCGCAATAAATCGCTGGAAATGCATGCGATGCCCGACGCTACCATCCGCAACGTCCCGGAACAGCAAAGATTAGCGCGTTACTACAGAAGCGACTTCCCGGAATTGAAACTGGAAGCATGGGAAGACCGCAGATTGCCTGCCCTGATCAAGTTCGAGAACGAACAACCTCCGCATGTGATCAGCACCAAGCCCTTAAACGCCTATGGGCTGCAAGTTTATGTGATGAGCGAAATGACCACTATACCGGCGCTGACCCAAAATCACTTCTGGTTCACTTTGCTGCTAAACGCCTTAGGCAGCATGGTTATTTTAGTGATTGCAGGACTGGTCATTCATTTCAAGACGATAGAACGATCTAAAGCGCAACTCTGGAAGAGGGCGAATTTTGATGTACTAACCCAATTACCCAACCGGGACATGTTTCGCGACCGCCTGTCACAGGAAATTAAAAAATCTGATCGCACCGGCCAACCACTGGCGCTGATGTTGATCGATCTGGATCAATTCAAGGAGGTCAACGATACCTTAGGCCATGACATGGGCGACATTTTGTTGCAAGAAGCCGCCCGTCGCATTCTGAACTGCGTACGCGAATCGGACACTGTGGCTCGTCTGGGCGGTGACGAATTTACGGTCGTCTTGTCACAACTCGCTAATGCCAGTCACGCGGAAGACATCGCACAGAAAATCATCAAAAGACTATCCGAACCCTTCACGCTCAATCTCGAAGTCGCCCACATTTCTGCCAGTCTGGGTATCACGCTGTACCCTGTCGATGCGCTCGACATCGACAGCATGATGAGAAATGCTGATCAGGCCATGTATGTCGCGAAAAACAATGGTCGCAACCGCTACAGTCATTTCACCGCCTCCTTGCAGGAAACGGCACAAAAGCGCTTGCGCCTGACCAATGATTTGCGCACAGCGCTAGCTGGACAACAGTTCAGACTCCACTTTCAGCCCATCGTCGATTTGCATACCGACCGCATTCATAAGGCAGAGGCACTATTGCGCTGGCAACATCCGGTACGCGGCATGGTCAGTCCGGCGGAGTTCATCCCCTTAGCCGAAGAAACCCACCTCATCGTCGAAATCGGAGTATGGATACGCCGTGAGGCACTAATCTGGTGTGAGCGCTGGAACAACCTCAATCCGGATGGCTTTCAAATCAGCATCAATAAGTCTCCGGTCGAATTTATGGATGACAGTGACAGCGACCGGGTCGAGAGTTTTGTCAAAGAGCTCAGTGACCACGGTTTGTGCGGCAAAAATTTCGTCTTTGAAATCACCGAAGGATTACTGCTCAACGCCGATTCTCGCATCAATACCAAACTGATGGCGCTGCGCGATGCCGGCATACAGGTCTCCATCGACGATTTCGGCACTGGCTATTCCTCACTATCGTATTTGAAAAAATTAGACATCGACTATTTGAAAATCGATCAATCCTTTGTGCGCAATCTGGAACGCGACTCCAATGACATGGCTTTATGCGAAGCGATCATCGTGATGGCACACAAACTGGGATTAAAAGTAATTGCCGAAGGTGTGGAATCACTGGCACAGCGCGACTTTCTGACCCGCGCCGGTTGCGATTACGGTCAAGGCTACCTGTTTTCCAGACCTGTTCCACCGGAAGAATTTGAAGCATGGCTAAAAAGCGACATAGAAACATAGCTCATAGCTCATAGCTCATAGCTCATAGCTCATAGCTCATAGCTCATAGCTGATAGCTTTTGATTACATTCTCTTTTATATAGAAAATTATGCCTACACCTAACAAAGGGAACAAACTGCACCGCCTGGCACCGTGGTTGGCAGGATTGATGCTGTTAGCCGGCATCCTCTGGTACTACACCCGCCCGGAACCGCCTCATGTACAACTGGTGTCGGTTAGGCGAGGACTGGTCGAAGCGACCGTCAGCAACACGCGCGCAGGCACGATAAAAGCCTGCCATCGCGCCAAGATGTCAGCTCCGACCGGTGGGCAGATCGTTCATCTGCTGGTTAAGAAAGGCGAGCGAGTCAAACAAGGACAGGTATTGCTGGAACTTTGGAATAACGACTTACAGGCACAATCGGCACTAGCCACAGAGCAATTGACCACGGCGGGCAATCAGGCGACACAAGCCTGTTTGCAGGCGGAGCTGGCCGAAAAGGAAGCACTACGTGCGCATCAGTTACAAGAAAAAGGCTTTATCTCTAATGAGGGGTTGGATCAGAAGCTATCAGCAGCCAAAATCTCCCGTGCTGGCTGTGATGCCGCCCACAGCCAGATCGCACAAAGTCGCTCGCGCATTAATGCAGCCCACGCAGGACTCGAGCGCATGGTACTCAAAGCGCCTTTTGACGGCATTGTCGCCGACATCAGCGGCGAGTTAGGCGAATACGCCACCCCTTCCCCGCCTGGCATACCCACACCGCCTGCCATCGATTTAATCGATGATCGCTGCCTGTTCGTCAGTGCGCCGATCGACGAAGTGGATGCGGCCAATATCAAAGCGGGACAAACCGCCCGCATCACGCTGGATGCCATCAAGGGAAAGACGTTTGAAGGGCGCGTCAAACGCGTCGCCCCCTATGTGTTGGAACTTGAAAAACAGGCGCGCACCGTCGAAGTCGAAGTGGACTTTGTTGTTCCGCCCACCTCCGAAAATTTACTGGCAGGCTACAGTGCCGATGTCGAAATCGTCCACACGACACATCCCAACGTGCTGCGTATACCGACGCAAAGTCTGCTGGAAGGCAAGCGGGTGCTGGTTTATAAGGATGGCATATTAGAAGAACGCACCGTCAGCACCGGCCTTGCCAATTGGGAGCAGACCGAAATCACCGGCGGGCTTGTTGAGGGCGATAAAATCGTACTGTCACTCGATCAGGCAGGCGTGAAGGCCGGCGCTAAAGTGCAGCCTGAAGTCGGCAAACCGGCCAAATGATCCAGTTCGAGAAGGTCACGCGCAGTTTTCAAGTCGGTGATCAACAGGTCGCGGCGCTACGCAACATCGATCTGTCCATCGCAGCAGGCGACTACGTCTCCATTATGGGGCCGTCAGGTTCCGGCAAATCCACTCTGCTTAATCTGCTGGGACTGTTAGATCGCCCGACCTCTGGCATCTACCGGCTCGACGGCGGAAATGTCACCGACCTCAATGACGAACAGCAAGCCCGCGTGCGCAGTGAGAAGATCGGCTTCGTGTTCCAGTCCTTCCATCTGGTACCGCGCTTAACCGCCGCGATGAACATCGAACTGCCGCTGATTCTGGCCGGCATCCCGTTGCAGGAGCGCCGCACCAGAGTCGAAGAACTTCTTAAAAATTATGGTCTTATAGACAGAGCCGACCACAGGCCGGATCAACTCTCAGGCGGACAGCGGCAACGTGTCGCCATCGCGCGAGCAACCAGCATGCGCCCTTCCGTCTTGCTGGCAGATGAACCCACCGGCAATCTGGATCAGACAACAGGCCGCGAGGTGATCAATCTGCTGGAGCAATTAACCGAACAAAACGTCACCTTGATCCTCGTCACCCACGACCCTGCGCTGGGCGAGCGAGCGAGTCGCCAACTACACATGGTGGACGGACAGATCGTCAATGAATCACACTAAAAATCAAAAACTCGTCATTCCCGCCCCCGACCATCCCTCTCAGGGGCCGGCGGCGGGAATCCAGTTGATTGACAGTCCTCGCGTAACGAGACGGCTTTGTCCGCTAAGCGGAATAGTTATTCCGCTGGATTCCCGCTTTCGCGGGAATGACGAATAATGAAACTCACCGATGTCGTGCAATTTGCCGCCGCGAGTCTGCGCGGTAACCCGGCACGCACCGGGTTGATGATACTGGCGATGTCCATCGGCGTGGCGGCGGTTGTGATACTGACAGGCTTAGGGGAAGGCGCGCGGCGCTATGTCATCAATCAATTTTCCTCGCTGGGCACGAATCTAGTCATCGTATTTCCCGGACGCACAGAAACCGCCGGCATCGGCCCCGGCATGCTGCTGGGCCAAATCCCGCGCGAACTCTCGCTCGATGATGCAGAAGCCCTGTTGAAGAGCCGCGCCGTCTCCCGCATTGCACCGCTGACCATAGGCTCGTCGCAAATCTCCAAGGATGCGAAGAACCGCGAAGTCATCGTGCTGGGCTCAACCTCATCTTTATTGGACGTACGCCACATGACCTTAGCATCAGGACAATTCCTGCCGCCGGGTAATGTACATGCCAGCGAGTCAGTCTGCGTGCTGGGCGCAAAAATCAATCGTGAACTATTCGGCAATACTTCAGGGGTCGGCAGCTGGGTCAGACTGGGCGACCGGCGCTTCAGGGTGAGCGGCATCATGACTTCTCAGGGCGAATCGATGGGGTTTAACACCGATGAGATCGTCATCGTACCGGTCGCTTCCGCCCATATGCTGTTCAACACCTCAGGGCTGTTCCGCATTCTGGTCGAGGCCAAGAGCCGCGATCAAATCGCACAGGCCAAAATCGAGACTGAGACCATCCTCTTTGCCCGGCACGGCGGCGAAAAAGACGTCACCGTGGTCACGCAAGATGCGGTGCTGGCGACCTTCGACCGTATCCTTCGCGCGCTGACCATGGCGGTAGGCGGCATTGCCGCGATCAGCCTAGCGGTGGCGGGCATCTTAATCATGAACGTGATGCTGATCGCCGTCTCGCAACGCGTCAAGGAAATCGGTCTGCTCAAGGCACTGGGCGCGCCATCTGCACAAATCCGCACCCTGTTTTTCACCGAAGCCGTGCTGTTGTCTGGCATAGGCAGCATTGCAGGCCTGATCATGGGAGAAGCAGGCGTACTGTTTATCGGCCGTCTCTACCCTTCCCTGCCGGTCGCCGCGCCCTGGTGGGCAGTGCTGGCAGCAATCTTCACCTCGCTCGGCACCGGCATACTGTTTAGCGTATGGCCTGCCCGCCGCGCCGCGCAACTGGATCCGGTCACGGCGCTGGCTGGAAGATAGAATGTTGCTCCCCGACCTGATCCGCCTCACCACCTCCAGCTTCCTGGCTTACCGGATGCGCAGTTTTTTGACCGGACTCGGGATTGCGATCGGCATCACGGCGGTGATCCTGCTCACCTCTATCGGGGAAGGCTTGCATCAGTTCGTGTTATCTGAATTCTCCCAGTTCGGCACCAATCTGATCGCCATACAACCCGGCAAGACGCAGACTCAGGGCGGCAATGTCGGCATCTTCGGCTCAGTCCGTACCATTTCCATTGAGGATGCAGAGGCGCTGCGGCGTTTGCCGAATGTCGAATACGTCAATCCCAGCGTCACCGGCAACTCGGAAGTTCGCTTTAACGGCAAGACACGCCGCACCATGGTGATAGGCGCAGGACACGATCTGCCCAAAGTGATGGCAAGTAGCGTGCAGACCGGCAGCTTTCTGGCAGACGACGATCCCACCCAAGCGCGCGCACAGGTAGTACTGGGTTCGAAAGTGCGTCAGGAGTTATACGCGGGTGAGAATCCTCTGGGCAGTTATCTGCGCATCGGCGGCCAGCGTTATCGCGTGATCGGAGTGATGGAACCCAAAGGGCAGATGCTAGGCTTCGATCTGGACGATACCGTCTTTATTCCCGCAGCACGCGCGCTGGAATTATTCAACCGTCCTGGTTTGATGGAAATCCAGTTGAGCTACAAAGCCAGCGCCGAACTGGACAGCGTGGTGCGCGCAATAACAGGAGTACTCAAAGAACGCCACGGGCGCGAGGATTTCACCCTGATCCCGCAGGAAAAAGCTTTGGAAGTATTGGGTTCGGTGCTGGATGTGATCACCTTCGCGGTAGGTGCGTTAGGCGGAATTTCCCTGTTGGTGGGCGGTGTCGGCATCCTGACCATCATGACTATGGCCGTCTCGGAGCGCACCGCCGAAATCGGTCTGCTGCGTGCTCTGGGTGCACAGGAAAATCAGATACTGACGCTATTTCTGGGCGAGGCGATCTTGCTGTCCGCGTTGGGCGGCTTAGCCGGTCTGGCACTGGGGGTTGGCATCGCACAAAGTTTACACTGGCTGTTCCCGGCGCTGCCGGTGCACACGCCCTGGCTGTTTGCAGCCCTTGCCGAATTGAGTGCGGTGAGCATAGGCTTGGCGGCCGGTGTGATGCCTGCTCGTCGCGCCGCCCGGTTAGACCCGGTAGATGCGCTGCGAACCGAGTAGAAAACAGTTTTTAGCAAGTGACAAGTGGTCATTAGCTAGGTGTATAATCTCTGCCTATATTTAATTAAAAGGAAATATTGTGTCCCTATCCAAGCGCGTTCAAGCCATCAAACCATCCCCTACGCTGGCCGTCACGGCTCGTGCCGCGAAACTGAAAGCGGAAGGTAAAGACATTATCGGTTTGGGCGCAGGCGAGCCGGACTTCGATACCCCGCAACACATCAAGGATGCCGCGATCAGCGCAATCCATAAAGGCTTCACCAAATACACCGCAGTGGGCGGCATGCCATCCTTAAAAACCGCCATCATCGCCAAGTTCAAGCGCGATAACGGTCTGGATTACACCGCGAAACAAATTCTGGTTTCCTGCGGCGGCAAACAAAGTTTCTTCAATCTGGCGTTAGCCGTGATTGATCCGGGCGATGAAGTCATCGTTCCTGCACCGTACTGGGTTTCCTATCCTGATATCGTGATCATCGCAGAAGGCAAACCCGTCATCGTCGAAGCCGGCATCGAACAAGGCTTCAAGCTGACTGCAGCGCAACTGGCCGCCGCAATCACCCCAAAAACCAAGATGGTGGTAATCAATAGCCCGAGCAACCCGTCAGGCGCGGTCTATACGCTGGAAGACTTGAAGGCGCTGGGTGAAGTATTGCGCGTACATCCGCAGATTCTGATCGCGACCGACGATATGTACGAACACATCGCGCTGACCGATGCCAAGTTCGTCAACATTCTGGATGCCTGCCCGGATCTGTATCCGCGCACCATGGTGCTCAATGGCGTATCCAAAGCGTATGCGATGACCGGCTGGCGCATAGGTTATGCAGCGGGTCCTGAGGACATCATCACCGCGATGGAAAACGTGCAATCGCAAAGCACCTCGAATCCGACCTCGATCTCACAAGTAGCGGCAGAAGCTGCGCTCAACGGCGATCAGGAATGTATCACACCGATGATCAAGGCTTTTCGCGAACGTCATATCTTCGTGGTGAATGAACTGAACACCATCCCCGGTCTGTCCTGCATCATGGCTGGCGGCGCGTTCTACGCTTTCCCGGATGCACGCGGTGCGATTGCGACGTTGTTTGCCAAAGGCACGATTAGCGCTGCGACCGACATCGCCCTGTCCGAATACCTGCTGGTTGAAGCCGGTGTGGCAGTCGTGCCAGGTTCCGCATTCGGCAGCGAAGGTTACATCCGCTTATCCTTTGCCACCTCTATGGAAAACCTTACAAAGGCACTAGAGCGCATTAAAAAAGCGCTGTCATAAAAAAAACGGGGCACACAAAGTGCCACGTAGATTTTAAAAGAGGGACATATTTCCATATGTCCCTCTTTCATTTTACGAGAACCTTCTGTTAGCGCGCCTGCAAGGTTGGACTATCGGTGGTGCCACCCACTTGCAACAAGGCAGCTCCCGCCCGGCCTGCCAGATCTGCCGACACAGCACCTGACAACTGCTGTTTAGCCACGGTCAAGGCTCCCGTTGCATTGAGCAGATGAGCCTTCATTCTCAACTGCTTGAACTGATAACTCTCATCCAGATAAGTCAACTCGCCATTCAATTCATCGAAATGCGTTCTGCCGCCCGGCAAATGCTCACGACTGCGCAAACGGACTGTTTCCACCACATCCACGCCACTGATACTGCCCTTTTTGACACTGAAAGAGCCGCTCAACAGAGCCGTACCGACCAGCTGAGACAAACGGCCCGCCTGCATCTGGAAGTTTGCATTCCCGTCCAGATCTCCGCTCAACAACTTATTGATATTCTGAACGGGAATAACGCGTGCTGCTAACGCCCCCTCTACCCGCCAACCCGTATTCCAATTGACGCGCGCATCGCCGGTCAATACGCCACCCATTATGCGCCCGTCCATACTGGTAATACGCAGCTCATTCCCCGCTAATTCACCTGTTGCCTTCAGATCATCAAAAATCAAGTTTGGCAGCAGCGGTAACGCACTGCCGCGCATCGCCAAAGCAAGCTGCAACTTCTGATCGGGCGTGACACTCAGGTCTAGCGTCAACTTATTTGCGTTCGCACTCAGATTACCCCGCGTGAACTTTCCGGCCTGATCGAAATTCAGCGTCCCCGCCAAATCAGCGAGCGCTATCCCGTCCACTTCCAAGCGACTTTGCGTCAGCGAGATAACCGCCACGGGATACAGCCGATCACCTGCCAATTGCTGCAACCCCGTGCCCACCTGCGTTAAATCTACGCCGTTGAACTGCACACCGTCTAATTCAAGACGCTTGATTGATTTAACTGTGCCGGTCAACGCAGAAAAACTAAAATCAGCACGAACCTCACGCAACTGAATTTGTTTACCGACGGAGACGTCGTTCATCAACAACTGAGGGGAGGGAAAAATGCGGCCCGACAGATGACCAATATGCACCGACTGTCCCAGTTTACTGCTGAGCACCTGCTCTATGTTCTTCAAACTCCCATTATTAATCAATATATAAGGCGCAACAAGCAGCAGCACTAACACCAGCACGAGCAGCCCCGCCCCCAACCTCACCGGAGAAAATGACTTTGGTTCACGTTTAACAGCGGTTTCAACCCGCTCTGCCGGTTGAAACTTCATCTTCTGCGCCGCGATGATTTTCGGCGGTGTCGTCTCAGGCTGTCTGGCTACGCCCGGCTTAACGACCGATTCAGGGAACGTTTCGAGCGCAATTTCTTGTACAACGGGTGCCACCTTAGGCGCTGGCGTTACAGTCTGCGCGACAACCGGTTTGACAACCGGCAGCTCAACGACTTGCACGGGTTTTACCACCGGCACGACTGCTTTCTCAATGACAACAGGCGATTTTTCTTCGCCTACAGACTGATCCGACTGAGTGAACGCGATCACATCCCTGAATAATTGCTCAGGCACGCTACTACTTTCACGGGCTACAGGTTTAGTAATTTCATGATCCGCAGGTAAAAATTGCGCCACATCAAACGCCTCAAAATTAAAGGCCGGCACTTTGGCGGTCGCCGTTCCCAACAATGATGCGGGAGTTTCTTCAGGGCTCACCACAAGACCTTCAAACACCTCGCCATCCTCTTCGGCATCAAGCAATTCATAAACAGGCAACTCGCGCCCGTGCTTATCCTGCTGCGTTCCGCGATAACGAAAGAGCTCGTCGTACTCATCACTCAAACTGGAAACAAAATCATAATAGGCGCGCGAAACATAGATTTGATCATTGTTCGCAAACGTCATCACACGCTGGGCACTACTAATCCCGTCACCCAGCATATTGACGTGACCATTCATATCCTTAACCAGACTGATAGGTCCCAGATGTATCCCTGTGCGCACCCTCAGATCAGGATAATCGTAATGCTTGTTGGCCATCAGGCCATTGCGAAAATGCATCGCCGTTTCCAGCGCATCAGTTGGGTGTTGCAAAAAGCCAATCGCAACCCCTTCGCCTGCATCGAGAATCACGCGGTCATTAGCCCCGTTAGGATCCAAACTATTGGTCAGCAACTGATTGAGCTGTGCTTTTAACTCGATCTGTTTGGTATTGTTCAGAGTGACATAGCCGACGATATCGAAAAACGCTACCGTCGCGATGGTGGTTCGTTTTTCCATCACCGGCTTCGCCGCCGCCTCGGCCTCGCCCTGCCCGGATTGCACGACCTGAATTTCTTCAGCCTGCTCGACCGATTCCTGCTGTTTGGCCAGCTCGTCTAAAGCCGAAAAAACATCATCCTCCATCGCGGCATGTCTGGCATTGAGGCGCACCACTGCGGCCAATCTTTCGGCATTTTTCTGAACTTCAGCCTCACCGCGCTGCATCGCCTGCGCGACATTCCCCTTGTGTTTCACCGCCGCTTGCTCAGCCCTGAGCATTTTAGATTCTTCTTTGGCGCGACGTGCAGACTCCTCATTGGCACGAGACTCAGCCGCCTGCCGGGCCTGGGCTGCCGCTTCACGCACATTGATCGGTACCGGTTCAACTTTGGGGCGTGCCGCTTCCAGCTTTGCCCGGTTAGCGGCTACAGCACGTGCGACAGCCTCGGCTTGTACGCGACTAGCTTCCTGACCTGCCTGCTCCTGCTCCCGCGCCCGCCCGGTCTCATGTTCAACCTGAAGACGAGCGGCTTTAACTTCTTCGGCAATACGCTCCGCTTCCTGTTGCGCATTTAATTTAGCCACATCAGCTTCTATTATCGCTCGCTTATCCGCAATGGCACGAGCCTGTGCGTCTGCCTCGGCCTGGGCCTTTAACTTCGCCACCTGAGCTTCCAGCACCGCTTTTTCTTCCGCCGCCGCACGTACGCGAGCATCCGCTTCCGCCTTCATTTCAGCGGCATGCTGCTCAGCCTTAAGCCTGGTCATTTCCACGGCAGTCTGAGCCTGGCGTTCCGCCTGTTCGCGTGCCGCCGCTTCCGCATCAGCACGGGCTGAGGCTTGTTCAGCCTTGACGCGCGCGGACTCGGTCTGCTCACGCGCCAGACGCTCCGCTGTTTGAAGTGCATACACTCTAGCTGTTTCAACCTGCAACCTAGCTTTTTCATCTGCAACGGCACGAGCACGCGCCACCGCTTCCGCCTCGGCTCTCAATTGAGCAACTTCCGCCTCCAGCCTAGCCTTTTCCTGCGCGACCATACTCGCTCGTGCTTCCGCCTCGGCATGCTGTTGCGCCTTAATTTTTGATTGCTCGACTGCCTCTAGCGCGCGTAATTCCGCCAGTTCCCGCGCAGCAGCCTCGGCATCTGCCCTGGCCGCTTCGTTTTCCACCTTAGCCCGCGTAACTTGAGCGCGTGCCATTTGTGCCTGTTCGCGAGCCTGCCGCTCCACGATCAACTGCTGCCTGGCCGCTTCTTCTGCCAAAATCGCTGCGGTAGGCACACGGAAAGCGGCGGTAAAGTCCAATTCTTCCGCATCAGATTTTTTTGCCGACATCGGAACAAGCTCAACCGCAGTCTTCGCCGCAATCACAGGCATGGCGCTATCGCGAATAAATCCGCCATTGGCCAACTCAATAAACATATCCTGTAAACCGGCACGAAGACTAGGCGAACAACGTTTGGTGATTTCAGCAACCGTCGAGATACCATCTACCATCAACAAGGCGCGCTTAATGTCCTTGGACAAATGTGCCGCCTTGCCGAGCACCTCATCCTCACCACGCCCCGTCCTGACAAAAATTATTTTTTCGTTCATGTCTTAAGTTCTAATTGATATCACGAGTAAATTTGAAGCTGCACAAACGCAGGGCTGACATCATACTATTTCCAGATGCCTGACGAGAGAAAAGGGACATCAAAATTGTATAAAAAATGATGGAATGAATCTTGACAGCAGAACGAACGTTCTTTATAGTTCGCAGCACAATCGTTCTGTATGGAAATATCATGACCGAGTTCAACATCAAAGATACTGAGTATCTGAATAAGTTGCAAGACTACTACGCAGACTGGAAAAATATCCCTTCCTATGCCAGATTATGCGAAGTATTTGGTATCGCCTCAAAATCCTGGGTAAAAGCTGTATTGGTTCGCCTCAGTGAGGCTGACTTCATCGAACGCACGCCCGATGGCGCCTGGATACCAACACGACAATTTTTCGCCAGACCCCATGCCGAATCAACCGTTCAGGCCGGCATGCCGGTTGCGATCAGCGCCACCCAGGGAGATTTCTTCATCATCGACGAGATGCTGATAGAAACCCCCTCCAAAACCACGCTGATCACAGTCAAAGGCGATTCGATGATAGACGCAGGGATACACGAGGGTGACGTCGCAGTGGTGGAAAAACGCATGACGGCCAATATCGGTGATATCGTCATCGCGATTGTCGATGATGAATTCACCCTTAAAACACTGGATCGCGAAAACGGCGCCTTCATCCTACGCCCGGCCAATCCCGCCTATCCCGTCATCCGGCCTCAAGGCACACTGGAAATATTCGGTGTGCTAACTGGTCTAGTTCGCAAGTACCGGAAATAATTGCCATGATACAAACATCTTTAAATTTGTGGCGCAGATCGGGACAACTGCTCTCCATCACCCACCCGAACAAAGAACTGCTCTATAGCCAGCGCGCCTTGCTACGCCGTCCAGTGCCCGCCGGCTTTCCGTCACCGGCCGACGACTATGTCGAGCAGCACATCAGTCTGGACGAACATCTGATCAAACGACGTGAATCCACTTTTTTTATGCGGGTCGCGGGTGACTCAATGCGTGATTCAGGTATTTTTAACGGGGACTTACTGGTCGTCGATCGCGCTTTGAAGGCCACACATGGCTGCGTGGTGATTGCCGTAGTAGACGGTCAATTCACCGTCAAACAATTGCTGCACACGCCTGACGGGCCGATGCTGCGCGCGGCCCACCCGGACTATCCAGACATGCACATCAAACCGGAACAGGAATTTTCCATCTGGGGCGTGGTGAGCTGGAACGTACATAAACATTGAGTCAGGATATAGTCCGAACGGCCTGACATGAAGCGTGCGATTGCCCTAATCGACTGTAATAATTTCTATGTGTCCTGTGAACGCCTGTTCCAGCCGCACCTGGAATTCCTCCCCGTCGTGATACTGAGCAACAACGACGGCTGCGTAGTGTCGCGCTCTCAGGAGGTTAAAAATCTAGGAATCCTGATGGCAGCACCTTAGTACCAGTTAAAAGTCCTCGCAAAAAAACACGGCATCATCGCCCTCTCCTCTAATTACACCCTGTATGCAGACATCTCGAATCGGGTAATGCGACTGCTGGCGCAATTTTCCCCCGAACAGGAGGTGTATTCGATCGATGAATGTTTTTTAGAACTGACCGGGATGGATGAATTGAGCCGGTACGGTCAGCAGATGCGCAGCACCATCAAACAATGCGTCGGCATCCCGGTGTGTGTCGGTATTGCATCCAGCAAGACGCTAGCTAAACTCGCCAACCATATCGCCAAGAAGCAGCCGCGCTTCAATAGCGTATGCAACTTGAATGAATTATCAGAAGATGAAATAAATCAGATATTTAAAAATATAAGCGCAAACGAGGTCTGGGGCGTGGGTCGACGTATTAGCGCACGACTGCAGGAAATGGGCATCACCACCGTACTGGAATTGAAACAGACCTCAAGCCTAAGAATACGCACGGAGTTTGGTGTGGTGGTCGAGCGCACCGTGGCTGAACTTAACGGTATCGCATGCATGGCGCTTGATGAAGTCAGCCCGCCCCGCGCGCAAATCATCTGCTCGCGTTCCTTTGGTGTGTCAGTTAACAGTCTGGCGGAACTTGAACAAGCGGTGATCGCCTATACTAGTCGCGCCTGCGAGAAACTGCGCGGCCAACATTCTCTGGCCAGCTGTCTGCAAGTATCTATCCGCACCAACCCGCATCAAAACAAATATCCGCAATACCACCCCAGTCTAACCCTAGCTTTGGCAGAGCCTAGCGATGACACACGGGTGTTGTGCCACGCGGCGCTCAGCGGATTGCGCCAGATCTATCAAAGCGGCTATGCCTATCAAAAGGCCGGGGTGATGTTCTCCGGCATCATCGCGGCGAGCGAGCGTCCCCTTACCCTGTTCGACAATGTCGCAGCCCTGCAAAAATCTGGCAACTTGATGAGCACACTGGATCGAATCAATCGCCGCATGGGCAGCGGCACGATACAACTGCTGGGCGAAGGCCTCAAAAAAAACTGGGCGATGAAACGGGGTAATGTATCGCAGCGCTACACAACAGATCTGGGCGAACTGGCGATCGTACAGGCGTAAATCATTCAAAATGAGGAGATCGGTGTCGCCAATATATCTTTCACCACGACCCTGACTTCCTCTTTGGTCAAATCTGCAAAGGGCGGCATCTCCATCTTGCCCCAGGAACCTGAACCGCCGTGAGGAATTTTCTTAACCAGAAACTCTACGGCATCCGTATTTCCCCGATATTTCTGCGCGACCGCCGACCAGGTCGGCACATTCATGGTATTTCCGTCGTGATGGCAGCCCAAACAGCCGGATTTATCGATAATCTCGGCCGCCGTGACGTGTTTCTCCGAGGGGGACGTTGCAGGCTTTTCACCGCAGCCAGCAAACATGAACACCCCGAGCAACAGAATTATCTTTTTCATTTTTATTCCTTAAAATCAAAGTATTATAAAGATACTAATTTTCAGGTTTAACTGCGGTTCGATGAAACTGGTGGCAACTGTCGCAACCGCTGGCAACTTTTCCTTTAGCGGGATGATTACCGACATGGCATTCCCTGCATTTTGCGATACCCGGCATGGAAATATCTGCACTCACTTTAGATTCCACCTTGTCATGGCAGTCGGTACACTTCATCGTGTCATGCCGGTTATGCGGAAAAATCGCGCCCGGCTGCCAGTCACGATTAATGCGTATCGGCGTGACCTTCCAGGGTACATCCTTATTCGCTACCGGCGAAATTTCATGACATTCTCCGCATTCGAGGTCTTTCCTGAACAAAGTTGCGGCGGCGTTCTTTCTGGCCAGTTCGTTGACGCAATCCTGCACCACTGCGCCCTTACACGCAGCCAGATTGTCTGCCGACACCCCCAGCCATTTACCATAAAACTCGCGCAAACTGTTCATTACAGCTCGCTCGGAGCCATGCGGTGCCAGACCGGTGACAGGATCGGTAAAATCCAGCGCATGACAACCCGACTGCTGACAGGATTTTTGCATGCTCATCGGCGCAAAATGTTTGCCTGATTCTTCCAGTTTATGACAGTCCTGACACTGCATCACGGTATCACCCTGCGGACTCGAGACCCCGTCTTTCGCCAGATGAACCTGATGGGAATACTTCAACCCTGACTTTTCAATCAATCGCGCTTTATCGTCTTCCCGGATATGAACAACTCCGCTATCGCTGACAAAGGTGAGATGGAACGGTGGATGACCCAGATTGAAATCATTCACGTTAGCCAACTCCGTGCTGGTCTTTTTATCCTTGATATTGCCATGACAATCAACGCACTTGGATGAGTCATGCAACACCAGTTCTTCGCGCCCCTTATGGTCGATATGGCAATTGGTGCAGTGCATTCCGCCAAACGCCTGCACTTCCAGATCGGCCTTAGTCAGGTGACGGGATACCCGCGCATGGCAACCGGTACAGATTTCATCGGTCACAGATTTGAACGCACGCTGATGACAGGTGGAGCACTTCGAGGCAAATAACTCATGTCCGCCAGACAAAGGCCCCGGACTCCAAGAGTCAGTCATGGTCACCGGCAGGCCGGATTGCCATTTATCCAATGCGTTTGATGCGGCAGGCAGCAACGGTAGCAGCATAAACAAAAACAGGATAATCGCCGCCATCCCGAATCCGAACTTGCGCTTACTCCAACCTAAAGCGGCCAGATTAACCGGCACATGCCCCTGCATCACAGCAGGCAAAGGATGAATCAACTCCAGAGACAAGGTGATCTCGTGATGTTCCGTCTCAGGCTCCACAATCAATGAATAAGGACCTACTTCCAGCAGTGTACCGGGAACAAGATCGGCACTGAGGGTAATAAAGCCGTCCACTTTCAGGGTGACATTATGTTCCGCATCAATATACAAGCCACCCTCTTCAGAGCGGAGTATCGTCGCGTGCAGCAAACTGATACGGTGATCCTGAAGGTGAATTTTGCAGGCGGCTCCACGGCCTATCTGCAGGATTTCGCCGGAAATCACGCTATTTTTGCTAATCGGCAAGCCTTGCGAATTGCGCGTCACATGAATCAAAAGACAAGAAATCATCCCGGCTACCAATAAAAAAAGATGGATATAATGTGTGCCGCGAGCGCGGAAAATAAGGCGATTCCCAACGGTGCGTGCAAATATAACCAGCACTCCAGACGAGCCTTGAGCATGATTTCCGTACGCGCCCGCAATACCAGTTTTTCCTTGCGCAACAGGAGTGAATACAGATCGCGCAGCATTTTTCGCTGATCATCCCGAATGTAATGCCCACCCAATGTCATCAGATGTTGAACTGCAAACCGGGTAGGACAATCGCGCTGAGTGCCACTCAATTGCTGCAACAAATTACCGCCGACACGGGTCTCCTGACAAGACTCCATCACCAGCACATTCACCTCATCGGATAAATCCAGCGCCCGAGCCGTCGCCAATTCATCCAGTTCTGCAATCTTCAGCAACAGATCGTCCAGCGTGTCTTCGCCCATATTCAGGGTAATCAGACGCGGATAATTCAAATACGCATTCAGACCGTAGAATCCGCTAAATATCACCAGCATCATCAATACATAAGCTAGCGTGTGTACATTCCAGCCCAGATGAAAACCGGTATGCAGGGTGGCCAACACCAGTAGCGAGATCCCGAGGTAAATATGCCCCGACAACCACTCTTGCAGCATGCCACTGCCGCGTAAACCTTTATTGACTGATGACTTACCGTGCGCAGGACGCTGATGTGATCCGGCCATTCCCTCATGCTCAGCAATCATGCTCCAGTCAGGCGTACCCGTGATACTGCGCTTGGCCACGCCATACCACATCAGCCCTAACAGTATCAGGGTGGACACGACACCTAAGGTATAGCCCAGCCAAGTGCCGCCAAAAGGATGGCCACCTACCGGTTCATTGAAAAGATACACCACGATAGATAACACCATCATGCCAGCGGAGACTTTTAAGTACCTGTAATTCTTGTACTTGAGCAAAGACGAACCTTGCATATTATTCATTCATTACTCCTCATCTGCCGGCCTACTTGACATAGCCTAAAAAGGCTTCCGGACTGACACGCAGCGCAGCCCCAGTTGGACAGGCACGAACACACACCGGCCCGCCCAAAATGTCTTTACACATATCGCATTTAACGGCCTTTTTTAGCAGCTCTCCTGATGTCACCTGAGTGGCTTTAGCAGGTTGAGTACCGAGTATGATCTGCCAGATGGTGCGTTTCTGATAATCCTGTTTGACAGCCATTTGTATCACACCATACGGGCAATTATCCTGACAATTGCCACAGCCTATGCAATTATCACTGATAAACACCTCGCCGTTCACTGAGCGGTGGATAGCATCAGGCGGACAATCTTTCATGCAATGAGGATGTTCACAATGCCGGCACGAGGTAGGCACGTGAATTTGCGCATAAGTGGCCCCCGCCTCGCGATCTAACCGTGAAGTGCCATCATGCACATCGGCACAAGCCGTTTCACAATTGTTACAGCGTATGCAACGCGCATAATCAATCAGCAACACATCGGTCGCTTCGCCTACGCCCTCCTCCATCAGAAAATTGATCAGGCCGCTCGATTCACTCGACAGCGAATATTCGTCCGAACGCACATGTTCCAGAAACCTACTATCCACCTTACGCCGCATCGAGGTATTTCTACTCAGCACCTCGGTTACCCGCAATGCTTCGAGCATAATCACCTCAGTGGGCGATGCTGCACGCACCGTAGCCGAACGCGGCATATTCGACACCAGTGCCATTTCCCCGACATAATTACCGGCAGAAATATAAGCTAGCACGATCTCTTTTCCGGCAACCTGACGCGACACAGTGACCGAACCGCGCCGTATCATATACAGCCCATCCGCTTGATCACCCTCATGAAACAATTCATCACCCACGGCGTAACGCCTAGACTGCGCATCGTGTACCAGATACTCCAACTCGCTCTCAGGCAACATGGTATCCAGACAACTGCGAACGACGCGTTTGAGCGAAACCTCATCGAGTTTACGCTGCACCCCGCTGGCAGAATAAAGCAATTTGAGCATGGAACGGCGCGAGGTCTCAACTAGGATGCAATCTTCACTCGCGGTCGCTGATCCGGAACGGCGGCGACCGGACAACAGTCCCATTTCACCGAAGAATTCACCTTTTCCGAGCGAGAAAACGGCAGCCTCCCCATCGGGCGCTTCCGTTTGAATCGCAATCCGCCCCTCAAGAATCGAAAAGAAACTGTTGCTGTAATCATTGCGGTTAAAAATCAGCTCACCGCGTTTGGGCACTTGCACTGTGCTCTCCAGCATAAACTCGCGCAATTGCAAAGTAGTGAGTGGTGCCAGCAAAGGCTGATTAGCCCTCAACAAGGCAATGCCTTCGGTCACCGAGTGTATATCTGGCACACAGGCAAATTTCATCCGTAACAGCAACTCATCAGCCGGTTCGACCGGATTACCCTGAATGTACTCGATGACCTCATACCCCTGGTTCATCGCCTGCTTGATCAAAGGATAACCGGCCAGTGCACCGACGATATATAAACCCGGCACGTTCGATTCGTATTGCTCCGACAACTGCGGCACCGCGCCCGAATCGCTGTTGGGGAAATGCACCCCGAAACTCTCCACCAACTGACGCGGCGGCTTGGCACCCAGTCGCGCGATGACGCGATGGCAATCGATCTGCTCATGCCCCTCGGGGGTTTGCGCCATATAAGACAGCTTAAAAGTACCGCCGCTATAGGCTTCCACCCGCTCGGTCAGCGTATTAACACGAATTTCAATTTTGCCGCGCGATACCGCCGTCATTAGCTGTTCGTAATTAGCTTCCTTACAATTGCTAAATTCGTCCTGACGATTAACTAGAATAACGCGATTCTGCCGCGACAGCGCCAGCGCATTTTCAACCCCGGCATCGCCACCACCCACCACCACGATGGTTTCATTGTTAAATTCATCCGGGTCATCCAGTTGATACTGCACGCCGGGCAAATCTTCTCCCGGCACGGCCAGTTTACGAATATTGCCCTGTATTCCGATGGCCAGCACCACGAATTCAGCCCGGATGCACTCACCGGTCAGCAGCGTAATTTGAAAGTCGCCCGCGTGTCCGGCAATGGCCGCCACAGCGGCATTAAGACGCAGATTAACGCTATACTCAGCCAGCTCATCACGCCAGGTATCAAGAATCGCTTCACGAGAACCGGGGCCAAAACTGATCGCACTGCGTAGCGGCAACACGGCAGGCTCCGCCATCACGGTCTTGCCTTTTTGGAAGTGATGAATGGTGCTGGCAAGATGCGGCGCGGCTTCAAGCAGAAGATGAGACAAGCCCAGTTCGGCTGCACGCGCGGCAGCCGACATCCCGCCCGGGCCTGACCCCACGATTACAATTTTAAATTGATCAGTCATCATTCTAACGCCCTGCTAAATACAATAAAATATCTATTAAATCAGAAAGTTAACCAAATTTTGATTGCGCTTAGAATAATCTAAAATTGCGTATATCAAGCTTCCTCCTGCGATCAGCTCATTTTGCAACATGCGCATCGGCAATCAGCCCTGGAATTAAACTGTCGTCGAACATAAAACCCCCGCTTGCAGGAAAAAAGTTGTCAGTCGCTTAATCGATGCCCTCGATCAGGTTTTCGAGGTGGGCACGGCCTTCCGGCGTAGTCATCACCATCAAGACATCACACTCTTGAAGGATATACCCGGCAGGCGGATTGAAATACCATGCGCCATCTCGTTGTATAGCAAGCACCAGACAATCGTGGTTGCCGTGATACAACACATTCAGCGATTTATTCACCAAATTGTTCGGCAGAATGATCTCTTCCATACGCAGCGTCTTATCAGAGTTGAGCATCTCGTCGAGAAAGTTCATCACGTTCGGGCGCAGCATCGCGGAAACAATGCGCTGACCACCACTGTAATCGGGTGAAATAACCTCATCTGCACCAACACGACGTGTTTTTTCGGCGTTCTTCATATCATGACAACGCGCCACCACGCGCACGTTCGGATTCAACTGCTTGGCGCTCAGACTGATCACCAGATTCGCGCTGTCGTCATGCGCGACCGCGAAAACCCCCTTGGCGCGCATCACCCCCGCCGCCATCAAGACATCGTTATCCGTCGCGTCTCCGTTCACAAAAAGCTGTTCCGGGTGGGTATCAAAATAGCGCTCAATATGCGTCAAATCGCTCTCAACAATCACAAACGAACGGCGAGTCATCGCCAAATCGTGCGCCACATTACTGCCCACCAGACCTACACCACACACGATGTAATGGCCGCTCAGCTGATCGATTTTTTTCTGCATCTTCCTTATCCTCCAGGATATGTTGAGATCCTTTTCCAATATAAAGGCGGTGACTGTGGATAAAACATAACCCAGCACACCGATACCGGAAATGCCGATAAATACGGTAAACAAACGGCCGTACTCATAACGGGTCACATCGACGATTTCACCATAACCGATAGTGGTGATGGTGATAAACGTCATGTAGAAACAATCTTCCAGGGAATAGCGCGGCCCGCCCAGAATTTGAAATCCTATCGTACCCACGATAAACACAATTACAAGAAATCCAAACGAAATCAAAAGATTACGAACAACCTTCGATTCCTGAAGTTGGGAGTATCGCAATTATTCGTCCTGAGTATCGTTATTGGGGAACAGCAAATCAGAAAAGCCGAAACGGCTCATATCCTGCATCTGCATCGGATACAACACACCTTCCAGATGATCGCATTCATGTTGTACCACACGCGCATGAAAACCGCTCACGGTTCGATCAATCAAGGCGCCGTATTCGTCACAACCCTGATAGCGTATATGCGTCCAGCGCGATACCAGCCCGCGCAGTCCGGGCAGACTCAAACACCCCTCCCAGCCTTCATCATGCTTATCATCCAGTGGCGTGATATAAGGGTTGACCAGCACAGTTTCCGGCACATATTCGGCATCAGGATAACGAGGGTTGGCTTCGACTTCAAAAATCACTACCCGCAGATTGACGCCGATTTGCGGCGCGGCCAACCCTACTCCACCCTGCGCCTTCATGGTGTCACGCATATCGACCAGTAAATCCGGCAAACTGGCAAAATCGCTGACCGGTACGGCACGCTGCAACAGGCGTGCATCGCCCATACGCAATACAGTTCTAATAGCCATCTCGACTCCATACTGATAAAAAGTTATTCATCCGGGTCTTCCTCATGGCAAATCACCACGCATTCGAGTATGGAACGCACCCGCTCCATAGAATTTTTTGCGGTGGTATTCACCCCATCCAGCTTGATGCCGGTCTGACAATCACCGCGACCTGCTGCACAATTGACCACCACGGCGATGGACGCATAGTTCACATCCAACTCTCTGGCCAACGAGGTTTCCGGCATTCCTGTCATACCGACCATATCTGCACCGTCGCGCTCATAGCGATTGATCTCGGCGATACTATCGAGGCGAGGACCTTGTGTTGCAGCATAAACGCCGCCATCGAGGCACTCGTGCTGCGTTATCTGTGCACTCTTGAGGATGCGGTTACGTAATTTCTGAGAATAAGGCAGGGTAAAATCGACGTTGCTAAAACTGATGTTGCGACTGTCAAAATAAGTCGAATCGCGTCCATGCGTGTAATCGATGATCTGATCCGGCACCACCAGTTTACCCGGCGTCAGATCCGCACGAATACCGCCCACTGTTGCGACAGAAATCACATCGGTCACGTCCTGTTCACGCAAAGCCCACAAGTTAGCCCGATAATTGACCAGATGAGGGGGAATAGTATGACCATATCCGTGACGGGCCAGAAAAATAACTTCATGTTCATTGAGTGTGCCAAAGAGAAAAGCACCTGAAGGTTCACCATAAGGCGTACGCATCACTTGCCGGTGAGTGATTTTGAGGTTTGCCAGTTGCGTCAAACCCCGACCGCCTATGATAGCTAACATATCAATTCCCTTATGAGGATTGAGGATTGAGGATCGAGGATTGAGGATCGAGGATTGAGAAACGCCATCCTCCCCGATTTCACTCAGTCCTGAATCCTGAATCCCGCATCCTGATTTTTCACTGCATAAATCGCAGGCAGATTGCGCCATGCACCTTCAATATCCATACCGTATCCGAACACAAAACGATCCGGCAATTCAATGCCGACAAAATCAGCGGTAACCGGCTTTTCTTTACCATGCATTTTATCGGCAAAAGCCGCGATATAACAGCGATCAGCCCCTAAGGCCATCACGCGTTCACGCAAGGCCGCCAGCGTATGCCCTTCATCGAGAATATCGTCCACCAGCAACACCACACGATGACGCACCGATTCATGCGGTGCTACCTTCCAGTGCATTTCCCCGCCGCTACGCGCATCGCCGTAGCGCGACACATGCACATAATCGAAATCCAGCGGAAAATCGAGTAAAGGCAAAAGTTGTCCGGAAAAAACAACCGCCCCGCCCATCACTGACAACACCAGCGGATGCATATCACTCATTACCGAGTTAATTTCTGATGCCATCCTGTGTAGCGCGCGTTGAACCTGTTCGGCAGAGCAGAGCAATTCCGCCTGCTGCAAAACGTCTCTGGCGCGCTGAATATTCATCTCTGTTAAGCGCCTAAATTCAGGTTGCGCAAGTACTCGGCAAACTCTTCTTTGACTTCCGGATGTGACAGTCCTGAAGCCACCGTCGCCTGCAAATAACCTAGTTTAGAGCCGCAATCGTAACGCTCACCATGATAACGATAGGCCAGTACGCGCTCTTCCTCAATCAGTGCAGAAATTGCATCCGTCAATTGAATTTCACCGCCTGCACCGGGTTTCACATTCTGTAAATGGTGGAAAATTCGCGGGGTCAAAATGTAGCGACCGACCACAGCCAGCGTTGATGGCGCTTCTTCAGGCTCCGGCTTTTCGACAATACCGGTCACCTGTTCCAGTTCATCATTTACCCGGACGCTGCTGACGATCCCGTATTGACGGGTCTGATCTCGCGGCACATCATGCACAGCCAGCACCGAGTTAAAATGCTTCTCATAAACTTGCACCATTTGTTGTGTCACAGCGGAGGCTTCGGCCACCATGAAGTCATCCGCCAGAATCACGGCAAAGGGTTCATCTTTAATCACCGCCTGCGCACACAACACCGCATGACCTAAACCCAATGGCTCGGACTGACGCATATAGATGCAGTTGATGCCGTCCGGAATCACTTCACGGGTAATGCGCAACAACTCCGCCTTGCCACGCTTTTCCAATTCGGCCTCCAGCTCATAAGCCTTATCAAAATGATCCTCGATAGAGCGCTTACTGCGACCGGTGATGAAAATCATGTCGGTAATACCCGCCGCTACCGCCTCTTCGACGGCGTACTGAATCAACGGTTTGTCCACGATCGCCATCATCTCCTTGGGACTGGCCTTGGTTGCCGGCAGGAAGCGACTTCCCATACCCGCGACTGGAAACACTGCCTTACGTATCACTTTAACTTTTCTCATAGTCAAAAACCTTTGATTAAAAACAAAAATTCATTTTCGTCCATAATGGAAATATTTAATTCCCGCGCTTTATCGAGTTTACTGCCACTATCAATGCCGGCCACCACGTAATCTGTTTTTTTAGACACGCTACCGCTGACCTTAGCACCCAACACTTCCAACTTCTCTTTGGCCTCCTGACGCGACAGGGTACCTAGCACGCCGGTCAGGACGAAGATTTTTCCACTCAACGGCAGAATCTGCTCGGGTTCAGGTTCAAATTCATCCCAACTCACCCCGCCAACTCGCAATTGCCTGATCACATCCAAGTTATGTACTTCGGCAAAAAATTCGATCATACTCTCAGCGACCACAGGGCCGACATCGGGCACCGCCTGCAGACGCACAGTATCAGCTGCAATCAGATTATCCAGCGATCCGAAGTTTCGGGCCAGATCTTTTGCGGTCGTCTCACCGACATTCCGAATCCCTAAGGCAAAAATAAAACGGGCCAGCGTAGTGCGTCGACTGTTTTCGATCGCATCCAGCAGATTGCGCGCGGATTTCTCACCCATGCGCGCCAGACGGCCCAGCGCCGTCATGCCCAGTTGATACAGGTCGGCCGGCGTTCTGACCAGATCGGCATCGACCAGTTGCTCGACCAGTTTGTCACCCAGACCATCGATATTCATCGCCCGGCGTCCGGCAAAATGCAGCAAAGCCTGCTTGCGCTGGGCAGGACAATACAGACCACCGGTGCAACGCCAGGCCGACGCGTCCGCTTCCCTTGCGACATGAGAGCCACACACAGGACAAACCGTCGGCATGACGAACTCACTTGCATCCGGCTGTCGATGTGCCATGACGACGCGCGCCACTTCGGGAATCACATCCCCTGCCCGTCGCACAACCACCGTATCACCGATGCGCACATCTTTACGGCGTATTTCATCCTCGTTGTGCAAAGTTGCGTTGGTCACTGTCACGCCGCCGACGAACACAGGTGACAGCCGTGCGACCGGTGTCAACGCACCGGTGCGTCCTACCTGCACATCAATCGCGAGCAGGGTGGTCATCGCTTCCTCTGCGGGAAATTTATGCGCGATGGCGAAGCGCGGCGCGCGCGAGACAAAACCCAGTTGCGCCTGTAGCCCTATATCATTCACCTTGTACACCACGCCATCGATCGCAAAGGGCAGCGTCTTGCGTTGTTCGCCGATCTCCCGATAGAAAGCCAGCAAGCCATCGACGCCGGTCACCACACAACGCTGTACGGCGACCGGAATCCCCCACTGCGAGAGCTGCGCCATCTGGCTGCTATGCTGTCCGGGTAGAGTCACCCCGTCGCACAACCCGATACCGTAGGCGAAAAAGCTCAAATGGCGCGTTGCAGTTATCCTGGAATCGAGTTGACGCAAAGAGCCGGCTGCCGCATTGCGGGGATTGACAAATTCTTTATCACCAGCGTCACGCTGCTGCGCGTTCAGCTTATCAAAATCTCGGATAAACATCAGCACTTCACCGCGAACTTCAACATCAAGGGTCAGCTCAGCGCCGCAATGATCGCGCAAACGCAAAGGGATGGAGTGTATTGTGCGCAGATTTTCGCTGACATCTTCACCAATGTTACCGTCACCGCGCGTCGCTCCCTGAACAAACAGCCCATTACGATAAATGAGGTTGATCGCTAGGCCATCAAACTTGAGCTCTGCCGCATACTCAACCGTCTCGACACCCAGTGACTCACGGATACGGGAATCAAAAGCGCGCACCTCCTCCTCGCTAAATGCATTATTGAGCGAGAGCATCGGCGTACGATGGGTCAATTCAGCAAAGGATTTCAGGGGAACAGCCCCCACCCTCCGCGTCGGGGTATCTTCAGTCAGTAGTTCAGGATGTCCAGCTTCCAGATTTTGCAGTTCGCGGAACAGCTTATCGTATTCCGCATCAGGGATAGAGGGATCATCCAGCACATAATAACGGTGATTGTGCTGCTCTATTTCAGCGCGCAGCTGCTGTATGCGATACTGAGGCGCAAATAAGGGCATCAGGAGAACAAACGACGTGCCTGCATACCACCCGGCGCGAGATTGCGAGCAGACATTTTCGCTGCAACTTCAACGATCTGGGTGCGGGTATGTGCCAGCGCCGCATCAGTCAATTGCACCCGGTGATCGTCCATCAGATTGGCCGGCAGGGTTCTTGCTAGGGATTGCGCAATCTGCACCAGTTGATCGAAGACTTCAGCCGGGTTTTCCACACGCGGGACATCCAGCAGCAACGTTACGGCCGGAGTGGAAAAATGCGCTAATGTGTGTGATTGGAAAGGTCTGGCATCGTGATTAACCAGCGTGATCACGCTGTACCCTGAAGCATTATGCAAGTGAAACGCGCCGTCCGCTTCCAGTTTCATATCCAGCAGCGCGGCAGCCTGAGCGATTTTCGCGGCATTAAATGGCCGCTCACCCTGTGGCAGCAGATTCACCCCGACCAATTGATCGACTTCTGCACAGAAGACATCGATGGCCTGCGCATTGCGATGGGTCGCATTCGTATCTGGAAAGCTCATATCGGCGTGAATTTCATCCGCGACCCCCTGCACCAGATCGCAAAATTGACCCAGTATCGCCAGCGGGATAACACCGCCGCGATCGACCATTTGCACAGCAATATAAAACTTAGAATAGTAAGACTGGCTATCAGCAGCCACCTTTTCCCATTGCACCGAATTCAAAGTCAAACCGCACACCTGGACCAGTTTACCGAATTCACCGCGTCGCTGCCATAACCCATCCAATGCTTCCGCAGAACAAGGTTGATCCGGATCCACTTCAATAATGAAATCGCAACGCGCATCCAGCAAAGTACAGGGTTCAACGGCTACAGCCTCGGCTTCTATCGGATTTAACTGTTCCATCGATTCAGCTTCCGGTTCAACCGGGGCCAAAGGCATGACGGGCAATACATCCTCAACCACGGGCAGCTCGACAACCGCACCTACCGGCATCGCATCCCAGTTGACGATTACCGGTTCTGACGCCTGTACGATCGTCGGTGCAACCGGCTCAGTCTTGAGTTGATACAAGGCATCATCGTGACTTTGCTGAAAAGTAGCCCCGAATTTTCGGCTGTATTGACGCTGCTTCCACCAGCCATAAATGTAGACTGCGATCACCACACCCAAACCGATTGCCAACAATGCTGCCTGTAACTCACTCATATTCTATGTACCAAGATGCAAATGCGCTGATTATCTCAAGTGCGGTGGAAAATGGCAAAGCTAAACCAGCGGTAATTCAGGTGAACTGACCCCGATCACTGCGATTTCCTGCAATGCTTTGAGAAATTGCGGATCTTCATGGAGTTTCGGCATAGAAACCGCATGCGCGGCACCCCGCATCTGCACGATGCGCGCACGGCTGGTCACCGGCATTTCCCAGTGCAAACCGGCGAGCAATTCATCTGCCGACTGCGGATTATTGCAAACCAGAACCATGTCGCAACCGGCATTGAGCGCGGCGGAGGCGCGTTGCACGATACCGCCCGCAACCGTCGCCCCTTCCATGGAAAGATCGTCGCTGAAGATACAGCCTTCAAAACCCAGTTGCCCGCGCAGCACATCTTTTAACCAGACCGGAGAAAATCCGGCCGGACGGCTGTCCACTTTAGGGTAAATCACATGTGCTGGCATCACAGCGGTTAAGCCAAAATTGATCATCTGGCGGAAGGGAATCAAATCGCAGAATTCGATATCGACAAATTCGCGCTCATCGACCGGAATGGCCAGATGGGAATCTGCCGCCACAAAGCCGTGCCCCGGAAAATGCTTACCGACTGAGTGCATACCACCTTGCTTCAATCCCAGCAACAAGGCATGCGCCAGTTCTGCAATGGCCTGCGGATCGCTGTGGAACGCACGATCGCCGATCACACCGCTGTTCTCATGATCGACATCCAACACCGGCGTAAAACTAAAATCCACACCCGAGCCGCGCAATTCGGCGGCCAGCACATAGCCTACCTGCTGAGCCAGATGACGCGCACGCGACGAACTGACATCCCAAATCTTGCCCAGTTCACGCATGGCAGGCAATCGGGTAAAACCATCCCTGAATCGCTGCACCCGCCCGCCTTCATGATCGACCGAGATCAGCAAAGGTGAAGTGCGCAGCGCATGGATAGAGGCGGTCAATTCCGTCAGTTGCGCCGGAGACTCATAGTTGCGTTTAAATAAAATCACCCCGCCGACCAGAGGATGTTTTAAGCGCACCATATCCTCCGCCGTCAGCGTTGTCCCTGCCACATCCAGCATTACCGGACCTAACCCCATGATTTTCCTTAATAATTATAAATAATAAAAAACAACCGCAAACATACAGTCACCTATCCAGCGGACTTATAACCCCGCGTCCGCCTTTATTCAAGACGTGAGTGTAAATCATCGTGGTGGAAACATCAGAATGACCGAGCAATTCCTGCACCGTGCGGATGTCATAGCCGCTCTCCAGCAGATGTGTGGCGAAGGAATGACGCAAGCTGTGCGGTGTGGCGAGCTTGACTATACCAGCCGCCAGCACAGCCTTTTTCATCGCGCGTTGTATGGCCTTTTCATCCGCGTGATGACGGCGCGTCTTACCGGAATACGGATCAATCGACAGGTTGCGTGAAGGAAACACATATTGCCAGCCCCAGGATTTTCCCGCAGCCGGATACTTTTTATCCAGCGCCATCGGCATGAATACTTCGCCATAGCCCAGTGCCAAATCCTCGTCATGCAACACCTTTACACGCACCAAATGTTCCTTGAGTGGAGGCACCAGAGATACTGGCAACATGGTCACACGATCCTTGAAGCCCTTGCCCTCGCGCACCAGAATTTCGTGCCTAGCAAAATCCACATCCTTCACGCGCAGCCGCAAACATTCCATGATGCGCATTCCGCTGCCATATAGCAGACTGGCAATCAGCCAGACCGTGCCGTCCAGTCGTGCCAGCACGGACTGCACTTCCTCGCGGGTCAATACGGTCGGCAAACGTTTGGGCACCTTGGCCTGAGTGACGTTGTCCAGCCACGGCAACTGGATTCCCAACACTTCCTTGTATAAAAACAGCAAGGCGCTCTTCGCCTGATTCTGCGTCGAAGCTGAAACCGAACGTTCGACCGCAAGACGCGATAGAAATGCTTCGACTTCCGGCGCACCCATCTCGTTCGGATGTCGCTTGCCATGGAACCAGATAAAGCGTTTGATCCAGTCGACGTAAGTTTTTTCTGTGCGCAGGCTATAATGCTTCACACGCAAACGATCTACAACCTGCTCAAGCAGCTTGTGAGGATGCGGAATGTCAGAATCAGCTTGCATCGAAGGTGTGTTTCACAATTTTATTATTTATAAAACAGGTGCGCTAAAATTACGCTGATGATTGATAACAATCAAGTTTTATTTATTCAAAACCACTTAGTCACCTGTCCAACTAAAAAATTTAGTTGTTTTTTGGTGGCGACTTTACGTTATGCGTCTTAATACCGCCCACACATTTCTCGCTCTATTGGCTTGCTTTGCCGGTTTTGCGTACGGAGACACCGATGCGCAAGGCGGTACGGAAGCGCGGAAAGATGCACCAGCATCTTCATCTATCGAGGTTTGCATATGGGTAGGTGAGAAGGATGGTGCGACCGAGAGCCAGTACGTCGCAAATCTGGGTAGTAAGAAGCTGGATAGTGAGACAAGTCGTTCAATTCCTCGCGGTCAGGCATCCGATTGCTCCCCTTCCGAGAAAGCCACAAAGGGTCAGAATGCTGACGCTTATGCGCGTCTCATCGGTCAGATAAGGATCCAACAAGCGTCCGGCCAGCTCGACCAAAATCTAGCCGGGGCGATCCAATGGATTCAAAAGAGCGCCTCATGGGGAGACTCACCGACTAAATCAGTTGTGTCTAGCCCCGATGGTGCCTATGTGGTTCTTAAGCCGCGATGGAAGTCTTTGCTCTTGGTTAACGTTGCTACCCTTGAAACAACCATCCTGGCTAAAGCACATCCATATCTTGAAACGCCAGTGGCTTGGTCACTAGATTCCCGCTTCGTGGCCTTTGCACCTCCGGACACTGATTGCTTGCAAGTATTTAGCGTTGATCGGCGCGTGGTTGTTTCCACTATAACTGGTACAGGCTCTTGGGTTCACTCATTGTCATGGTCGCCCGACACCAAACACATCGCATCTGTTGAATGGCGTAACCGCCGCATGAACAAGACACCGTTTGGCCTAATAGGTGCATTTGCTGGTCATCCTGAATTTCGTAATGACGCGATCCTTAGCGTCTATCAGACAAGCTCCTCCCAGCACATTTCGTACGTGTTGGAGCGGGGTATTAGCGAGATGAGCTCTTCGAATATCGTTATGCAATGGAAATGAGTCCGAGAAATGCGGAGACGCATAACCACTCATTCCACCGGACCTGCGCGAAAAGCCGCGCAGGCCGGTGAATTCAGACGTTAGGCATCCGCGCAACGATATGCACTCGCTCCAGTTACTTGAAATCGGACTACTGCTCTCCTTGGCAATTTCGCTAATTGCCGCAATCCCGGTGTTCTCGTACGTTCGCGAAAGTAAGCGGCTCTATAGCAACGCTCAGTGGGTGGCCGTTCCGGCGGTAGTTGAGTCAGCATCGATACAGCGGGAAAGTATAAGAGGCACCATGTATTTCACTCCGGTTATCAATTATCGATATGAGTTCGGCGGTAACTCATATGTTTCATCAGTTCTTAGCCCAGATTTTCATAATGCTAGCTCGTCCATTTCTTCCTTCGCTGAGAAATGGGTGACACTCCTACCATCTGGCACCCATGTCACAGCGTTTGTGGATCAAGAAAAACCAACCACAGCAGTTCTCTTTCCCGAGTTTAGAAATAGTTCGTGGTGGTTTAATGCGGGTGTTATTTTGGCTGTCTATGGCGTGTTTTGCCTCATTATTTCCGTCTTGCACTTTTCTGGTTATCTTTATGCCTAACCCTACATTCGAGCGGGACTGCGCAAAAGCGCGCAGCCCCTCAATTCCACGTTGGGCATCGCAAGCGGTCGTGCCTCTGTGAGCGCCACTCGCTGTGATAAACTGTAAACCGTCAGCATCTACCGTATTGGAGGTCAGCGTGAGCACGAATCTGGAAGTCTTGGAAGCCGAAGTCTTGCAGTTACCCCCTGTTGAACGGTCGCACCTGCTTGAGCGGCTAATCGCCAGCCTTGATTCAGACTCTGAAGTCGAGGAAGCTTGGGAGCGAGAAGCCGATCGCAGGGAAGCCGAACTGGAATCCGGTTCGATCTCGGCAGTTTCAGGACAGGAAGCCATTGCCCGTCTTCGAGCAAGACTTACGCGATGACCTATTCGCTCCACCCTGGAGCAGAGCATGATATTGCCAACGCTCTGGATTTTTACAAAGAACAAGCTGGCCTTGTGGTGGCTGAGCATTTTCTCGAAGAATTTGAGCGTGCCGCCAAGCTTCTGGTTGAATATCCCGATCTTGGAACGCCAACGACGAGAGGGCGACGGACATTCCCGCTGAAGGTTTTTCCATACTCGGTCGTATACCGAAATCTCGAAAGCAGCATTCGAATCCTGATCGTGCGCCATCAACACAGGAAGCCCGGCTACGCTGGCGGTAGGCGTTAAGGAAAACTGGGGGACAGACCACAGTTTATTTCACCACTAAGAGACTAAATTGTTTCCAAAACGACAAACGCCACGATCGTGCTACGCTCATCGCTGATCGATAGATGATGACCACTGATGCCCAGTTGCGCAAGATAAGTCCGCAATGTGACATCGAACTGCAATACCGGCTTACCCAAACCGTCGTGGCTGATACTAATCCGGCCCAAACTCACCGGATGGCGCAGCCCGCTGCCCACCGCCTTGGCAAAGGCTTCCTTGGCAGCAAAACGCTTGGCCAGAAAACGCGCCGGATGGGCGTGAGCCTGAAATTCAGGCAACTCGGCTTCGCTCAATAATCTCTCAGCCAGACGCTGACCGTGCCGCTGCCACATCGCTTCGATGCGGGAGTATTCAACGATGTCCGTGCCTATGCCAAAAATCATTTCAGACTGGCTTGCCGGTCAGCAAACCCTTCATTTTACGTACCGCCGCATCCAAACCGATAAACACCGACTCGGCGATGATGGCGTGACCGATATTCAGTTCGACTATATTGGGAATGGCGACGATATCCTGAACATTATGATAGTGCAGACCGTGACCGGCATTGACCTGCAAACCGCCCGCATGAGCGTATTGCGCAGCGTGACGGATGCGTTCCAATTCGAATTGATGCTCGGGCACGCTGTCGGCATCGGCGTATTTTCCGGTATGCAACTCAATCACCGGCGCACCACTGCGTATCGCCGCATCGATCTGCTTTTCATCGGCGTCGATAAACAAGGACACGCGTATTCCGGCATCCGCACAGCGCTCGCAGGCCGATTTCACCGCATCGAAATAGCGAATCACATCCAAACCGCCTTCGGTAGTCAACTCTTCACGGCGTTCTGGAACCAGACACAGATCGTGAGGTTTGACGCGCAGGGCGTTAGCGATCATCTCAGGGGTCACCGCGCACTCGAGATTCATGCGGGTTTGCAACATGCCGCGCAACACATCCACATCCGCATCCTGAATATGGCGACGATCTTCGCGCAGATGGATGGTGATGGCATCTGCCCCGGCTTCCTCGCAGATTAACGCCGCGCGCACCAGATTAGGGTAACGGGCACCGCGCGCCTGACGCAGGGTAGCCACATGGTCGATATTCAGTCCTAGTTTGATCATAATTTTTGCAGATCCTTAATCAATTCGCGCGTATGCAGCACTCTGCCACCCAGATGGTGATTAAGCAACATACGCATCAGTTGTTTGCTCTGTTGAGCCACCATAGCATCGGAATAATCATCCACCGCCATCGCAAGCAATGTCTTACCGGAAACCTTGACGCCCGCGTGCAAATCGCCGCGATCCGAAACCGCACCGAGCTCTACCAGATAACGATAGTTCGCCTCCGCTGTGACCGGCAGACCGCTGCCCGCCTCCACGCCCAACTCCAGCGCATAACCCAGTTCCTGCAGCATGTGTTTTTCGAAGCAGCGCAAAGTGGCGGCATGATCCGATTCATGTGCCAGACGATACAAAGTGGCGCGGTAATAATCGAACAGTTGCGCATGCGCATCGTCGCGCGCCAGCAGATTGATCAGCAACTCGTTGAGATAAAACCCGCACATCAGCGCCGTGCCTTGCAGATAGGGTTGGCCGCCCTGCCATTCGGCCGCATGCAGTGTGCGCACCTCGCCCTTACCGAACCAGGACAACAACAGCGGCTGAAAACTCATCAGCACCCCGCGCAATACAGAGCGGGGACGCCGCGCGCCGCGCGCTACGATCGCTAACCTGCCGTGCCGCTGACTATAAACATCGAGCAGCAGACTGGTTTCACGGAACGGATGACTGTGCAGCACAAACGCCAGCTCATCCTGTTGCCGGTTTTGCCGGGTTGTCATTCTGATAAATCAGCTATTAGCTATCAGCCAGTTGCTAGCAGCCAGCTTTATTCGTAACCCAGCGTTTGCAGCATGCGCGCATCATCCGCCCAACCGCTGCGCACCTTGATAAACACTTCGAGGAAAACTTTACCGTCAAACAGCTTCTCCATATCGAGACGCGCTTGAGTTGCGATTTCCTTGATCTTCTCGCCCTTTTTACCCAGCAGCATCGCCTTATGCGCTTCCTTATCCACCAGAATCGCGGCGCTGATACGGCGCAACTTCTTGTCCATCTCGAATTTCTCGATCACCACACTCACCGAGTATGGAAGCTCTTCGCCGGTGAAGCGAAATACCTTTTCTCGCAGGATTTCTGAAGCCAGGAAACGTTCGCTGCGATCGGTCACTTCTTCCGGATCGTAAATCAAGCCGCCTTCAGGCAGGAAGCTGCGCAAGGTATCGCGTAACTCTTCGATTTTCTTGCCGAATTTCGCGCTCACTGGAACGATGTCGGCAAATTTAAAGTCTTTCGCGACACTTTGTGCAAAATCAAATAGTTGCCCCTTATCGGCGATTTCATCGATCTTATTGATTACCAGCAAGACAGGGCAATGATCCGGCAGCAAGCGTAGCACTTCCTTATCGCGTTCGTCGTAACGCATCGCTTCGAGCACATAGAGTACGATTTGCACATCGCGCAGACTGTTAGTCACCACACGGTTCATGCCGCGATTCAAGGCGTTCAGATGTTTCATCTGGAAACCGGGGGTATCGACGAACACGAACTGCGTATGGTCGTCGCTGTAGATACCATTGATGCGATGGCGCGTGGTCTGTGCCTTGCGCGAGGTGATGCTGATTTTTTGCCCGATCAGATGATTGAGCAAGGTCGATTTCCCCACGTTGGGGCGACCGACGATGGCGATATAGCCACTGCGAAACACCTGCTCAGCCTGATCTTCTTCGTCGATTTCAACCGCATCGACAGACTCGTTTAATTCATTGATTTCATTCATTATTTTTTTCCAATTATTTGATAGGCCGCCAGCGCTGCTTGCTGTTCGGCATTACGGCGACTAGTCCCTGCGCCTCGGGTAGATATTTTAAGTGCGGTTATGGTGCACTCGACCTGAAACAGTTGATCATGCGCCACACCCTGCGTTTCAAGAACAGTGTAAACGGGTAGCGACAAACGCCGGCTTTGTAGATTTTCCTGCAACAAGGTTTTGGCATCTTTACCCAGCGTACTCATATCGACTTTGGCCAGATAAGGCACAAACAGATTCAGTACCACTCGCTCGGCGGCCTCGAAACCGTCATCCATCAAAACAGCGCCGAACAAGGCTTCAACGGCATCGGCCAGGATAGAAGGCCGGCTGCAACCACCGCTTTTCAGTTCACCTTCACCCAACCTTAACTGACTACCGAGCTTAAGCTGCTGCGCGAAGATGACCAGCGTGGATTCTTTAACCAGATTGGAGCGCAGCCGCGACAGATCGCCCTCGCTCAAATCAGGAAATTCAATATACAAGTATTTGGCGATCACACAACCTAACAGGCTGTCTCCCAAAAACTCCAAACGCTCGTTGTGATCCGGTGCAAAGCTGCGATGCGTCAGTGCACGCTGCAACAATTGTGGCTGTTTGAAGACATGCCCCAACTGCCGGCTCAAAGCCCCCTTACTTTGGTTCACTGCTGCAACTAAAGTCGATGATCAGGCTGATGTTCGCGACCACAGGAATCTTGACAGCATAAGCCGCAGTCAATACCGGCTTGCCACCGTCGCTGACCACGTCGATATCTTCGGCCTTGATTGCCTTGATATCATCAATCGACGCGCGCTTATTGAATGAAGCGCGAATATCGCGTGCCGGTGCCTTTTGCATATCAGGGTCGGCGGCAATCGCAGCGAACACCTTATTGATCGCGGCGTATTGCATATAGGTCGGAATCAGCTTCATGCCGAAAATACTGACCAGCACCAGCAACATAGCGAGAAAAACAAATCCCGTCATGCTCATACCACGTTGACGATTCAACATTGTTTCCTCTCCTTAAATCGACTGACCGATGCGCTTCAGGTCAGAAAAATTCATCCAAACCAAAAATGCCCGTCCGACTATCTGATGATCAGGTACAAAGCCCCAATAGCGACTGTCGCGGCTGTTATCGCGATTATCGCCCATCATGAAGTAATGACCTTCGGGCACTTTGCAACGCACCGAGTCTTCATCATAGACACAGTTCTCGCGCCCGGGAAACTCGGCCACCGAACCTAAATGCACATTAGGCATATCAGGATTGACCAGCATCGCATGCTTTTTCTCGCCCAGCGTTTCGTTGTAGCGCTCGGTATGAACGAAATTCAAACCGCTTTCGACATAGTTATAATCGCCATCCGACAACTGAACCTGCTCTACCCCATTAATCGTTAAGTGTTTTCTGCGATACACCACGGTATCACCGGGAAGACCGACCACGCGCTTGATATAGTCCACGGACGGATTTTCAGGGTAATGAAACACCATCACATCGCCACGTGCAGGATTGTTCAACTGAATGAGTTTCTTATTGACGATAGGCAGACGGATGCCGTAGGTAAATTTATTCACCAGAATAAAATCACCCACCTGCAAAGTCGGAATCATGGAACCGGAAGGAATCTTGAACGGTTCAGCGATAAAGGAACGGATGCAGAACACGATCAAAATCACGGGGAAAAAGCTCTTAGCGTATTCCACCCACCAAGGATCGGTCGCGCCAAGACCGCGCTTATTCGCCAGCACGTAGCGATCCAGCAACCAGATGCTGCCGGAGACCAGCAGCAGCACAAACATAATTAACGCAAAATCCATTTTATTCCTTAAAAACTACACAACAAATCATTACACAAACATGAGTTGTCATTGCGAGCATTGCGCGGCAATCCAGAAAATCAACTACCCTGTCAAAACGCTAGATTGCCACGTCGCTGCACTCCTCGCAATGACGGGTACATTATTTACATATACACTCGTCAATCATCTACGCGCAAAATCGCCAGGAAAGCTTCCTGTGGAATTTCCACATTGCCCACCTGTTTCATGCGCTTCTTACCGGCCTTTTGTTTCTCCAGCAGCTTTTTCTTACGCGAAATATCGCCACCGTAACATTTGGCCAGCACGTTTTTACGCATCGCCTTGACGTTTTCACGCGCGATGATATTGGAACCGATGGTTGCCTGAATCGCTACGTCATACATCTGACGGGGAATCAATTCGCGCATCTTAGCCGCCACTTCGCGACCGCGATACTGGCTGTTAGCACGATGCACGATAATCGCCAGCGCATCGACCTTCTCGCCGTTGATCAGCATATCCACCTTGACCACATCCGCCGGACGATATTCCTTGAACTCGTAGTCCATCGAGGCATAGCCGCGCGAAACCGATTTCAACTTATCGAAGAAATCCATTACGATTTCCGCCATCGGCATCTCATAGATCAGTTTGACCTGTTTGCCGTGATAGCTGATGTTGATCTGCTGTCCGCGCTTTTGCGTGCACAAGGTAATCACTGAACCGACATACTCGTTCGGCATGTACAGATTCACGGTGACCACAGGCTCACGAATCTGCTCGATTCGGGACGGATCAGGCATCTTGGACGGGTTATCCACCGTCAGCACCGTACCATCGCGCAGCACCACTTCGTAAATAACCGTAGGTGCCGTGGTGATCAAGTCCATATCGAACTCGCGCTCCAGACGTTCCTGCACAATTTCCATGTGCAACAAACCGAGGAAGCCGCAACGGAAGCCGAAACCCAACGCCTGCGACACTTCGGGTTCGTAATGCAGGGCTGCATCGTTCAACTTGAGTTTCTCAAGTGAGTCTCGTAGCGCCTCGTATTGATTGGATTCAACCGGAAATAATCCGGAAAAAACCTGCGATTGCACTTCCTTAAAGCCCGGCAAAGCCTCTTTTGCAGGTCTGGCCTGATGCGTAATGGTATCGCCCACACGCGCGGATTTCAGTTCCTTGATCCCGGCGATGACAAAACCCACCTGACCGGCACTCAAAGTTTCACGCGGCTGAGATTTGGGTGTAAATACACCGATGTGTTCAGTCAGATGTTGCGCACCGGTCGCCATAAACAGGATTTTTTCCTTAGGCTTCAAGGTACCGTTCATCACTCGCACCAGCATCACCACGCCGACGTAATTATCGAACCAGGAATCCACGATCAGGGCTTGCAATGGCGCGTTGACGTCACCTTTAGGTGGCGGCACTTTAACGATCAGGGATTCCAGTACATCTTCGATGCCGACACCGGTCTTGGCAGAGCAATGCACCGCATCGTGCGCTTCGATGCCGATGACCTCTTCGATCTCTTCGATGGCGTTATCAGGATCAGCCGAAGGCAAATCGATCTTGTTCAGTACCGGCACAACTTCCACACCGAGATCCAGCGCGGTGTAGCAATTAGCGACGGTCTGCGCTTCTACGCCTTGCGAGGCATCCACCACCAGCAGCGCACCTTCACAGGCAGACAGGGAACGCGAGACTTCGTAGGAAAAGTCCACGTGCCCCGGCGTATCGATCAAATTCAGATTGTAAATTTGCCCGTCACGCGCCTTGTAGCTTAGGGCTGCCGTCTGCGCCTTGATGGTAATGCCGCGCTCCCGTTCTATATCCATAGAATCAAGCACTTGGGCATCCATCTCGCGATCGGACAAGCCGCCGCACAAATGAATAATACGATCCGCGAGCGTAGACTTGCCGTGATCGATGTGGGCGATAATAGAAAAATTACGAATTAGCTGCATGGAATTCCAATAGATGCCGCACACCCGACGGCCAGAATTAACCAGCCTGAGCGTACAGAAATTTCACAAAGTATGGATTCTAGCCGATTTAGGCCATATACGCAGAGGAGTTCGATAAAAAGCCTCTCCCTTCTGTGCTATTGTCTCCACATTATGTTTCTCTGACCCGATACCCGTTAACATATTGTTACAAAATGAAAACAATCAAAACACACTTGGTTAATATACTATTCCTGATGTTGTTTAGCACTTGGGCCAACGGCGGCGAATTGGCGGGGCTGTGGCAGGAGTATAACGATGACACAGGTAATCCCGAAGCGCTGATCCGCATAGAAAAACTCTCTGACGACAGCTATCAGGGAAAAATAGAAAAAATTCTGCCGGAAGCTACAACCAACGCGGCCATGCTTTGCAAAAACTGCCAGGGTGATCTACACAATCGCCCTCTACTGGGTCTGCGCATCTTGTCCGGCCTGCATCGCAAAGACACGACGAGATTTGAAGGTGGCCAAATCATTGATCCTGATGACGGAAAAATTTATCGCTGTAATATCAGGCTGCTGGAAGATGGTAAGACCATTGAAGTGACGGGCTACCTCAGCTTTAACTGGATCGGACATTCAGAAATATGGCGAAGAATAGCGAGTGGCAAATAAATAAAATCAAGGATATTCTGTGATTGCAGCAAAAATTTATCTTAAAAGAACACTGGCCAAATTAAATACGCTGCTCGGCCAAGGTTTTGTCATGAGCGTGACGATCATCCTTCTGCTTAGTTTCGCGGCAATTTCGGCTATTTTTATCTTTATGAATGCGGCCGCACCCGACACGATTACCATCGCCAGCGGACCGCTCGGCAGCACATTCCAGACGACCGCTGAAAAATACAAAAAAATTCTGGCCAAAAGTGGCGTCACTTTAAAAATTCTGCCCTCTGAAGGCTCGCTGGATAACTTCAACAAGTTATCCAACCCCAAGATAGACGTCGACATCGGCTTCGTACTGGGTGGCCAAATCGACAGCGCCAAGACCGACAACCTGGTTTCGCTAGGCAGTATTTCCTATCAGCCACTGTTGATTTTTTATCGGGGCCAACCTAAAAACCTGCTTTCCGATTTCAAGGGTATGCGTCTTTACATCGGGCCGAAAGACAGCGGCTCCGATACCCTGTCACGCTCGCTCCTGCTGGCCAACGGCATCCAACCTGACAGTAACTTGCTCAATAGCCTATCTATGCCGCCCGATAAGGCATTACTGGAAAATCAGGTCGACGCCATATTTCTGATGGGTGAGACCACTTCGATCGACACAATGCGCCATTTGATGCACACACCCGGCTTACACGTATTTAATTTTATCCAGGCAGAAGGTTATACACGCAGGATTAACTATCTGAACAAATTGGAAGTTCCTCAAGGCGCTTTCGATCTCGGAAAAAATATACCCGAAGAAAGTTTGTATCTGGTCGGGCCCACTGTTGAACTCATCGCACGGGATACACTGCATCCTGCTCTATCCGACCTACTGCTGGAAGCGGCCAGAGAAGTACATGGAACGGCTTCGGCCTTCAAAAAACGCGGCGAGTTTCCCGCCCCCTTGGAGCACGAATTTCGCATCAGCGAAGACGCCACCCGTTACTACGAAACGGGAAAAAGCTTCCTATATCGCACCTTCCCGTTTTGGGTCGCTAGTCTGATCGCGCGAGCACTCACCATCATCGTACCACTCGCCCTGTTCGTCATCCCTTCATTACAACTGGTCCCGGCAATTTACCGCTGGCGATTGGAGTCGCGCATTTACAAGTGGTATAAAGCCTTGCTGGATCTCGAACGCGATGGCTTTAAACCTTCAGCGGACAACCAACGGCGTGAAGAATTGCTGCGGCATCTGGAACACATCGAGCAGTCTATCAATAAAATTGTCGTACCGGCTTTCTGCGGACATCTGTTCTATGATCTGCGTCAACACATTAATTTCGTTCGCAAGCGGCTACAGGCTGGCAAACATGAAGCGCAATCCAAGGCATAGTTACCTTTATGGAAATGACTATTTCACTGCTATTACTTACCGCGCTACTTCTGTTTTGGCTAAATAGCCTGAGCGCACTGGAAGCCGCGCACAAGTACGGGAAAAAAGTTTGCAACGAAATCAACGTACAGTTTCTCGACGATACCGTCGCATCCACCTCGATTTCACTGGCACGTGATCCGCGCGGTCGACGCGTGTTGCGCAGGACATACCGGTTTGAATTTAGCGAAACCGGCAATAACCGGCGTGAGGGTAAGCTAATCATGTTGGGCGATAACGTCGAGTCTATGAGTATGGAACCCTATCAAATCGAAGATAAATCCGCATTTATCGAGGGTTAGTCATACTTATTAAGACTACGACATCATCAAAATGCTAGGTTTTTCACCGTAAAGCATTACACTCTCAACTTCACAAGCGATAGACAGGCACGAGCCGACATTTTCGCCATTGCCCGCTACGGGCTTTCATATATATCCAAGGTTAAACGATGTACCCAGTCCATGATGTTGATACACTTCTATTACTCGCCATTTCCCTGTCTTCCAAAAGGCGTCCGGCTCAACTTAATGAAATCGTCGCCGCCTACGAATTGATACAGGGTGCGACCTTTTCTGAAGAAAAAATCTCAGAGTCCTTTGGCCGGCTAGCCAATTTCGGTTTGATCAGCGAAATAGAGGGCGGTTTTGCCTTATCAGAAGAAGCGCAACAACACATCACAGGACAACCCAAGAAGGTGGACACACAGGAGCGCGTCTTCAGTATCAAAGCTAATCTCTCGGCCTATAATCCCAAGGGAGAACACGCAGCGATCACCGTGACGACGGAACAACTCGCCGCTGCGATGAGATCGCATCTGGCAGGTAAAACGCAGACCGTTAAAAATTTATTTGTGCCCAGACCAAAGCCGGAAGTAGATACCAAACGGCCAGGACGCCGCAAACCGCTACCCTCCCGCCGCCGTTAATAAAAAGCCCCGCTAAGCGGGGCTTTTTATTAAGCTGAATAGAACTCGTGGCCGTCGACGTCATCCGTGCCATGGCTCTGTTCGGCAGATGCTGTTGTCATTTCGGCCATGACATCGGTTACAGGTTTTCAAAGCACATGCTATTCACCTACATGTACTTTCAGGACAACAGCGCCACCAAATAAAATACAGATTATTGATTCTATGAAGGTATTTTATAGACAATTCTCAGTTAACGAGACGCTACTTTACAACACTACTTATCTCAATAGTAAGTCCCTTAGCACCCGGCTTGATTGAAGCGGAGAGCCCTTCCAGATCACCGGACTGGGCGACCGGCGTACCGGATTTGGACACGCGCGCCACAACGATTACCTTATCAAAGCCAGAGAGTTTCAACTGCGGCTGCATCGCCATGCTGTCGTCCAACGTAAATTCCATCGGCAAATCCTTGACCTGTTTGCGGATCACGGCCAGCGGCATTTTTGGACCTTCTGCCGCACGTGCCAGAATAAACACCACATCGTCAGGCGACACTTTGCCAATCAATGACTTGCTCAACATGACTTTTCCGGTGATGGCTGCCGCTGAATTAGCAGGGGCTTTTTCCGCCATAGCGGGCATCGCAGCCAACTTTTCTCGTCCGCCCTTTTGCATCGCCAGATACTCTCGCGCCTGCTTCAGCCCGCCCTGTATCATCTGAATATCAGGATAATCCGGTGGCAGCAGACTGATCAATTTTTGCCAGTGGGTAATCGCGACCACATAATCACCGCGCTCCATCGCCGCAGAACCGGCCAGCGCAAGCGCCGTTGTATTATTCCCGTCGAGCGCCAGCGCCTTGACCAGCAACTTGGTTGGTTCCCCCAGCAACGACTGATTATTAGTCATCGCCATCGCATCGGCATAGTTGGTCCAAAGTTGCGACTCATTGGGCACCAGTTTGACCAGTTGCTCATAGGCGCGCACCGCATCCGGAAAACGCTGCAATTCCGAATAGGAACGTGCCAGCACAAGCCAGCCGTCCGGATTCTCAGGCATCTTGACCAACTTGGCTTCCAGTTCCTGCAAGGCGACTTCAGAACGCAGCACGCCAAAATCTTCCGTTGCGGCGTGTTGTGCTTGCGGCAGCATAGCACCACTGTTACCGATCTTAAGATAGAGCAGCACGCTGCACAGCGGAATGAGCACCATCAGCACCAGCGCCAGAACGCGAGCAGGACTGTGCGATACGGGTGCATCACTGGATTTGACTTCCTCGATAAGACGTACTTGCAACTCATGCCGTCCCTGCTCATAGGACTCCTGACTCAGCAGGCTATTTTTCAGATCTGCATCCAGTTCGACCGATTGATCACGCAGAATTTCAAGGTTGGCCGCATCACGCAACACGGCATTGCTTTTAACCGATTTACGCCACAAGGGCCAAACCACAAACGCCAGCGCAGCAACGAGCAGCACTGAACACCATATCCAGAATAAGGTCATGCTTGTGTATCCTTCTTACCACCCTGCCCGACAGGCTCAGGTGCATCATTCAAAGCTGCTGAGGGTTCATTCAGCAGGGAGGCAGCGCGCTGTTCGTCCTGCACGGAGAGGGTCGTATCGACCACTACGCCGCGACGCTTCTTCAACTGATAAAACAAGCCGAGTCCGCCCAACAACAGCAAAATAAAGGGCGCCATCCATAACGGCATGGTTTCCTTATCCACCGGCGGATCGAACAGCACGGACTTACCAAAGCGTTCAACCAATAGATCCATGATCTGCTGATCGGTAGCACCGGCCTTCATCTTGTCTCGCATGATGGCGCGCACATCGTTTGACCAATCCGAATGCGAGGTCGAAACAGGTTCACTCTGACAGACCAGACAACGCACCTTTTCCGCCAGGCGGATCATGCGCATTTCCATCACTGGATCATCGGCGATGTCTTTGGCCTCGCCGGCAAAAGAAAAAACCGGCAACAACAATGCCAATATCAATAAAAATCTCATTGTTTCTCTAACTCCGCAACCATGGGAAGAATCGTTTCACGCAAATTTTGCGGTGTGACGGGACCGATCAGCTTAAATTTAATGATGCCTTTTTTATCAATCACATAAGTCTCTGGAACGCCATATACGCCGTAGTCAAATCCGACTTTTCCATCAAGGTCCGCGATCACCAGATTGTAAGGGTCGCCCGCATTGTTAAGCGTAGCCTCCCCATCCAGACGTTTGTCTTTGTAATCCAGACCCACGATAGGCACGATATTTTGATGAGACAATTCCATCAAGATCGGATGTTCGTCTTTACACGCGCCGCACCAGGATGCCCAGACATTTAGCAACCACACCTTACCCAGCATTTCCTTCGGTGCAAACTGACGAGTTGCATCGTGCAACTGCGGCAACATGAAGGCAGGTGCTGGCTTACCGACCAAAGGAGACGGTACTTCTCGCGTATCGCGTCCCAGCCCCTTGTACAGGAACACCGACAAAACCAGAAAAATGACAAAGGGGAGGATGAAACGCATCATGCCGCTGCTCCTTGCAAAGTGACTGCCTTTTTATGAATTCGATATCGGCGATCGGATACCGCCAGGATGCCGCCCAACCCCATCAATAAACAGCCCGCCCAGATCCAATCGATAAACGGTTTAATGTAGACACGCACCGCCCACGCACCCTCCGCTTCCGGTATCGGCTCGCCCAGCGACACATACAAATCGCGGAATACGCCGGTGGTAATCGCAGCCTCAGTCAACGGCATGCCGGATACATTGTACTGACGCTTTTCAGGCTCAAGTTCGGTGACTAAATGCCCATCGCGACTGACGCTGACATGTCCGACCCCTGCCACGTAATTTGGTCCTTGTGATTCTGTCACCCCGTTGAAACGGAACTCATAACCACCGGCAACCACCGTGTCGCCAACGTTCATGCGCAGATCGCGTTCGGTTTCATAACCTTTGACCAGCGTCACCCCGATGATAAACAGTGCCACGCCCAGATGCGCCACCTGCATGCCGTAGTAACTCAGACTCTGAGCGCGCACGCGCTGCATAAAGCGCCCCTGCCCTGCCCAGCGCTGACGCAGACTGACCACCAGCGTTGCGATCACCCAGAAAGCCATCAGCAAACCTAAAACGATCATCGGTGACCATTTATTGGATTCTAAAGATAAAAATTTACCCATCAAAAGTGGCAAAAGCACAGCTAACACCAGTGCACTACCAAAAGCCCAACGCACGCGGCGAGCCAGATCAGGCACGGACATTTTTTTCCAGCGCGCTAACGGGCCTAAGCCCATCAGGAACACCATAGGCACCATCAGCGGCACGAACACGGCTTCAAAATACGGCGCACCGACCGACAATTTTCCGTAGCCCAAGGCATCCATGAACAAGGGATACAGGGTACCGATAAATACCGATGCGGAGGCAACCGACAGCAACACGTTGTTGGACAACAACAGCGATTCGCGTGAAACCATGTCAAACTTGCCGCCCAAGCCCACTTTTGGTGCGCGCCATGCGAACAGCAACAGCGATGCACCGATCACGAGCACCAGAAAACTCAGGATGAAGATACCGCGTTTCGGATCTGACGCGAACGAATGTACGGAAGTCAAGACACCGGAACGCACCAAAAAGGTACCCAACAGACTCAACGAAAACGCCGCAATCGCCAGCAACACCGTCCAACTCTTGAACGCACCGCGTTTTTCCGTCACCGCCAGCGAGTGGATCAGTGCTGTACCCAACAACCACGGCATGAACGAGGCATTCTCGACCGGATCCCAGAACCACCAACCGCCCCAGCCTAATTCGTAATACGCCCAACCGGATCCTAACGCGATACCGATAGTCATAAATACCCAAGCCACGGTAGTCCACGGGCGTGACCAGCGCGCCCAGGTCGCATCGAGTTTACCGCCCAGCAAGGCTGAAATCGCAAAGGCAAAAGCCACCGAGAAGCCGACATAACCCATATAGAGCATAGGCGGATGGATCACCAGACCCGGATCTTGCAACAGCGGATTGAGATCACGACCATCCGCCGCAGCCGGCAACAGGCGCTCAAACGGGCTGCTGGTGAACAACATAAACAGCAGAAAACCCACTGAAATCATGCCCATCACGCCCAGTACCCGCGCGACCATTTCTTCAGGCAGATGTTTGCTAAAGGCGGCGACAGCAGCGGTCCAAACCGACAAAAAGAACGCCCATAACAGCAACGAGCCTTCGTGCCCGCCCCAGATCGCCGCAAAGCGATATTGTCCGGGTAGTTGCGAATTGGAGTGCTGCGCGACATACAGCACGGAAAAATCATTAGAGAGGAAGGCGTTCGCCAGCGTGGCAAACGCCACCCCGATCAGCAACATCTGCCCATAAGCTAATGGACGTGCGACCCCCATCAATACACTGTTGTTGCGCGCTGCACCGAGTATCGGCAGCACGCCCAATGTCGTCGCAAGAAACAGCGCGACGATTAAAGAAAAATGACCTAGCTCAGGAATCATGCGTAGCTTTCAAGTATTTAATTGTATTGATTATTTGACAGCAGGAGCGCTAGCCGGAGAACTCGCGGCAGTGCCGGCTTTCTTCAGTGCATCTGCGGCTTCCGGCGGCATGTAGTTTTCATCATGCTTGGCCAGCACTTCGGCTGCGTGCATTACCCCGTCGGCTTCCATCTTGCCTTGGGCTACCACGCCCTTACCTTCCTTGAACAGATCAGGCAAGATCCCCCGGTACACCACCGGCAGACTCTTTTTCAGATCGGTGATAACGAAATGCACGGTCAGACCATCGCCCTCACGCTTCATACTACCTTCTTCGACCAGACCACCAATGCGGAAACTGCGGCCTTGCGGCGCTTCCTTGTTGTAAACCTGAGTCGGCGTGAAATACAGGCTGACGTTATCCTTCAACGCATTCAACACCAGCATGACTGCCAAACCGACGGCGGCAAGCGCCACGACAATATATAGTGCTCTTTTCTGACGCGGTTTCATCCTAGATTCCTTCCGATTCTTCAGCTTCGCGCATCAGGCGCACCTGTTGTAGCGTAATTTTGCGTTTATGCATCACCATGGCGATTTCTATCGCAAATATCAAAAATGCCACCCCGTAGGAACCTATCCATACGTAGGTCAACGGATTTTCTCTCATCCAGATATCCAGACTCATTATTTCACCTCCGCCAGTTGAGCGATCCACTTGGTATGCCGTTCGCGTTCCAGAATAATGCTGCGCACCCGCATCAGGGTGACCGCAATTGCATACAGCCAGCAGGCCACCAGCATGGTGAACATCGCCTGTTGCATCGCGATGTGCATGGACGTGCCGGAGTATTTGATGGTCGAACCCTGATGCAGGGTATTCCACCATTTGACCGAGAAATAGATGATGGGCACGTTCACGGAACCTACGATGGCGAGTAAGGCGGCGGCACGATCAGCCCGGCGCGGATCGTCGATGGAAGCGTGCAGCGCGATGAAACCCAGATATAAAAACAGCAAGATTAATTCCGAAGTCAGACGTGCATCCCACACCCACCATGCACCCCACATCGGCTTGCCCCACAGCGCGCCGGTCCACAGCGAGATAAAGGCGAACAAAGCTCCGGTAGGCGCAACCGCACTGGCCATCATGGAGGACAGTCGCGTATTGAAAATCAGACCCAGCGCCGCATAACCTGCCATCACAAGATAGAGAAACATCGAGATAATCGAGGTCGGCACATGAATGAAGATAATGCGGTAGAACTGACCCTGCGTCGCATCCATAGGCGCGACGGCAAATCCGATATACAGCGCGATCGCACATAAAATCACGGACGAGATGGCAAACCAAGGTATCAGTTTACCGGCCAATCCGTAAAATGTGGTGGGTGCAGAATATTTAAACCAGTTTATCGCCATAATCCTTTATTACTCCATCGAAATACGCAAAGCCTGCGCCGTCACCCAGGGGGTAAACGCGAGCGCCAACACCAGCAAAGCACCCATCAAAGACAGATGGGCTGATACATTCAATCCGCTGGTTACCGCCTGCACCGCGCCCGTACCGAAAATCAGCACCGGTATACACAGTGGCAACACCAGCAACGACAACAACACCCCACCACCGCGCAAGCCTAAAGTCAGCGCCGCGCCGATCGCACCCACCATGCTCAATATCGGCGTTCCCAGCAGCAAACCCAACATCAGCACGCCTATGCCTTCTACCGTCATATCGAACTGCAAGCCTAACACTGGCGTCATCAACACCAGCGGTAAGCCTGACACCATCCAGTGTGAAGCCATCTTACCCAGTACCAGCACCGACAGCGACTGAGGGGCTAACAGCATTTGTTCTAGCGTACCATCCAAATAGTCTGCCGAGAATAACCTGCCCAACGACAACATTGATGCGAGTAAGGCCGCTACCCATAACACGCCCGGCGCCATCTTTCGCAACATATCCATTTCGGGCCCTACGCCCAGCGGAAACAGGCTCACCACCATCACGAAGAAAAACAGGGTGGTCAGCACATCCGCACGGCGACGCATCGCCAGCACCAGATCGCGGCGCACCACTAACACCAATAGTGCAAAAAGGGATAATTTTTTCATATCATGACAGCATCAGGCTGCGCATTTCTATTCCATCCACCGTCAGCGGCTGATGAGTCGTGAAGATCACCATACCCTGCTGCGCCAAATGCTCACCAATTAAATCGCCTATCATCGCCACCGCTCCGACATCCAAGGCGGCCAGTGGTTCATCCAATATCCATAACTTCGCATCGCTCACCAGCAAACGTGCCAAAGACACCCGGCGACGCTGACCTTGTGAAAGCACCTTGGTCGGCAATCGTTCACGACCTTTCAAACCCATACGGCGCAAGGCGAGAATCGCATCCGACTCACTCAACTGAACGCCAGACATCCCGGCAGAAATCATCAGATTCTCCAGCGCACTCAACTCGTCCTTGATGGCGTTCAAATGCCCCAGATACATCATCTGAGCGTAATAATCCTCAGCCAGCGTCCGCACATCCTCACCACACCAGGCGATCTTGCCCTCGTCCGGCGTGATAAAACCACACAATGTGCGCAGCAAACTGGTTTTACCACTGCCGTTAGCGCCCTGGATCTGCATGATCTGCCCCGGATAGAGCGAAAAGCTCAATCCTGAAAACAAGCGATGATCGCCGCGACTGCAAGCTAGGTTGCTGATTTCCAGCATGAAGATAGACCTGAAATTTAACAACCCCGAATTATATACGATTGCTTCAAAGCAATGCGCACCATTCATTTGCATTATAATCAGCGCTGACCAACCTAAAAGGACTCACATGGGATTTCTGGCCAATAAACGAATTCTGATTACCGGCATGATCAGCACCCGCTCAATCGCCTATGGCGTCGCGCAAGCTATGCACCGCGAAGGCGCACAACTGGCTTTCACCTATCAGGGGGAGCGCGTGCGTGAACGCGTGCTGGGACTGGCTAAACAATTTGACAGCGATCTGATATTTCAATGCGATGTCGCCTCTGACGACGAAATCAATCAGCTATTTTCCGATCTGAATCAGCACTGGGACGGTTTTGACGGTTTTGTGCATGCGATTGCCTTCGCCCCGCGCGAAGCCCTCGAAGGCGAATTCCTCACCGGCTTCAACCGCGAAGCCTTTCGCATCGCACATGACATTAGTTCATACAGCTTCCCAGCCATGGCAAAAGCGGCACTACCAATGATGGAAGGCCGGAATGCCGCGATCTTGACGTTAAGTTATCTAGGCGCCGTGCGTACTATGCCCCACTACAACGTGATGGGTATGGCGAAAGCCAGCCTGGAAGCTTCCGTACGCTATCTCGCGATGCAACTGGGGGCCCGGGGCATACGCGCCAACGGCATTTCAGCCGGCCCCATCCGAACCCTGGCTGCGGCAGGTATTGCCGATTTTGGCAAACTGCTGGGCTACAATGAAAAACACGCACCACTCAAGCGTAATGTCACCGTTGAAGAAGTCGGTAATGCGGCCGCCTTTCTGTGCAGCGATCTGGCCAGCGGCATCACAGGAGAAATCACCTATGTAGATGGCGGCTTCAATACCACGGCACTGGGCTCAACAGAGGAATAAACAACCACCGCCTAAAGCCGGTGGTTTATCGTGTCAGAGAAATTTCAACTCTTGGGAGTTTCGCTGACACCAGGTCAGCAGCTCACAAAACTAAGCATCTGTTTCAGTGCGAGTTAGTAAATAGTATTGCGTGACGAGAAGATTCATCCAATGCGACAGGAAGACTTTTTGTCTCCACTCGCGCAGATATTGCATTCATCTGCCAAGCAGAACTGTCCACGTCCAGCATTCTTGGCTTGATACATAGCCTGATCAGCCGCAATCAATAATTTTTCCGGGGCACATTCGCCATCGCCTATGGCAATACCGACGGAGGTTCCTAATTGACAAGTTTGATCCCGGATAACAAAGGACTGTTGAAATACTTCCAGGCATTTATTTGCCACTAACTCAGCAGCAACTCGAGCATTCTGACTCAGATCCGACAGCAGAATGACAAACTCGTCGCCACCCACGCGAGCCAAGGTATCCTCGCAGCGCATTACTGCCCCAAGGCGTTTGGCCACCTCGCATAGAGCGGCATCCCCCGCTTCATGCCCCAGTCCGTCATTGATCGGTTTGAAGCCATCCAAATCCAGAAACAATACGGCAACTTGCCATTGGTTACGCTTTGCTCTTGCAAACGCTTGTTTCATACGATCTGCCAACAGTTGCCGATTAGGAAGTCCGGTGAGTGTGTCGTGTTGCGCAAGATGCTCCAGTTCGGTGCGGCTTGCGAGCAATTTTGACAAAAGGCGATTGAATGCGAGTGTCAGGTGTCCAACTTCGTCATTGCGCACCAGCGGAAGAGGTTCGAGAGGGATTTCACCGAGCGTCATTTGGTTTGCATGCAGTGCCGCATTCATGAGCGGGCGCAGAACACGGCGCATGGCAAACACCATGAAGAGAATAAAGAGTGGCAGCATGATCATCGCACTTTTAATAATATAATCACGCAAGCGGGTAACGGAGGCGAACGCTTCACGGGTTGGTAGTCTGGCTACAACAAACCAGCCGCTGTCAGGGACGGAAGAGAACGCAGCCAATTCTTCGATGTTACGCGCATTGATAGTGACCCCGGCGCCACGAAATCCCTTCATCGCTTTATCGTGTAATTTATTTATTCCTTCCATCGGCGTTGGCTTAAGAACCAGACTGGCATCTGACGCACCGACAAACAAGTTGTCGCGCGGTGAAATTAACAATAACCCCCCTGTGCTGCCGATGCGAGTTGTGTATAGCGCTTCCATAAAGTTAGAAGAATGTAGCGCAGTAATTCCTACCAGCACGGCCAGTACTTTCCCTGTAGCGTCACGTAATGGCATCGCCATCGGTAACACAGGCACATTGGAGGCTCGTCCGTTGACGGCACAACCAATTGCAGGATTGCCCTTCATGGCTTGTTGAAAATAGTCACGATCTGCATAAGACTTGCCGGTTCGTTCAGGTAACGCGGGGTAGGCCGCCAGCACAATACCGGTAGGATCAAGAACGAATAAGCCTAATGAGAACAGCGGGTTCATGTCTTGATGTTCACCTAGCCATGCCTGTAACTGTTTCGGATTGTGTAGTAATACCGGCGGGATTTTTTCCGCAGCACGAGCCAGAAATTCACGGCGCTGCACGATGTCGCGATTAATATCCTGTGCGACATAATCTGCTATCGTCAGCAGTTGAGCCGATGTCAGTTCGCTCACGTCTTTGCGCAGGTAATCGGTCAGAATAAAAACTCGACCAAGCGCGCCGCTAATAAGGATCGCTATGCCGAGCAAAATCAAGCGGGTAGTGATGCTGTTGAAATTGGGACGGAGATTCATGAGGATAGTCACAAGGAAAACAGTCCAGTTAAATATACGATTCAAAATTGTACTTGTAAGTCAATAGCTGGTTTTAGGTTATATATTCAGCATGTTGAATTACGACTGATGACACTTTTTTGCTTGTCAAGAACGTCAGTTTTTTTGCTGGATGTTTCCACATCGAACATCCTGTAATGGCACTTTTCTGAAATTAAAAAATGGCGGCAATATAGCTGCGATTTGTGAACGTCGTCCGTCCTTTGCTGATCCCTTCGTTACATTTCATGATTCGCCACTGCAATGGATGATTGTACTCGGATTCGAGCAGAAAATTGGCTATCAAAATTGATTCTGAATGCAGATAAGTCTCTGTACATTCTGGCAGCATGGTTTACTGCCGGCGATTGTGCCGATCACCGGTTGCGCTGTAAAGATCTTTACCCTCTTTCTGTGTCTAGCAAGACGCCTGAATTTGTATCGTCACAGCTTCTTTAGCACTGTTCCTGATCGTGACCGCTGCTGTCGACTGCCTAACAGACAACTCAATCTGGGTAGGGTCGAGATCCTAAGCACTCGCCGGACCGGACGCGAACAGAGCACCAAGCAGGCTTACCTGAAACACAGACAAGCGGTGCATATTCCAATTGCAGTTTGAGTTTATCAAGACCAACTCATTGCCAGATATCAATGTTCTTTTCCATCCACCCGCGATTGCAACAAATATGGAATATAGCGCCAGGCGAGCACAGAGTAACTAAAAAACCAGCAGGCTGCGGCAAGCATAATCCAAATTTTATAGTCAGCCTCATCAATCTGCGGCGCGATCAATCGATAGGCAAATGCCAGCAGCATCAGCCAGAGCACCAGTTTATCTCCAAAATCAAATACCACCATGCGACCGGTGTGCCCCTTAGTAATGCGCATCAGCATAGCCGGTATAATCAGCCCCATTGCACCAAAGGTAAATACATGAATAGAAATGGAAATCGAAAATTCAGGATGCCGCGTTAAACGCAAGGCTTCGATGACCAGTTGCGCGATGATCGCCAGATAGCCCAGATACATGATACCGATATCGAGTCGCTGCATGGCCAGATACGGTTTCCAGAACAAAAACCTGAAGCTCAACAGCAGCGCGGCGAGTAAAGCGATTGCGCCCGCCAGGGGCGGTGGCAGAAAACTGGCGAACACCAGTGTCAAACCAGACAATTTGATGGCTAGGTTCAACGTCGAGTTACTCAAAATTTCAACCTGAAACGAACCACGCATGAATTGCGTTACGGTACGCTCCAGCATCACCAGAAATGCCACCCGAAACAATCCGACCGCCATCACCAGTCCGTCCTGAAAATAGTCCGCACTCAACAACAGATTCTTACTGATCAAAAACATCGGTAAAACTAGTAAAAAATGGAAATTATCTCGATAGAAATCAGTCTTGCGGTTACGAGCCAGCGTCCAGGCAATCATCGCCACGATAGAACCCAGAAACAGATGATTGGAAAAGAAAAAAAGCCAATGCGGCAACAGCCCTTCAAACCACATCCCTGCCCGTTCCAGCAACCAGGCGACCACAAGAAACATCAGCGCAGCCCCGTGATAGCCGCGCACCTTGACCCAACTACGGGTAGCAGTGAGCAAAAATCCACCCAGAACCGCCCAGCCAAAACCGAAAAACATCTCATGCGCATGCCACTGCAGCACTGAAAACGTCGTTTTCGGCGCGAGTATCAGGTCTGAATAAATCCATGCCCAGACTACCGGAAGCGTGAGACCGGCTAAGATCGCCAGTATAAAGAACGGGCGAAAACCCAGCAGCCAGAGGGGATGTGTAGAGAATTTCATCGAATTTTAAAGAAGTAATTGAGGAGAGATAAGCACCAATTTCAACTGCGCGCGACGCGTACGGCTGGTATTTTTTCCAACATAAGAGCGGCATTAAACGTTGCACCCTCCTTCACCAGATCTGCCAGCGTCGATTGTCGCAGCACCGCAAAAAAGGCAGCAAGCGCGTTATCAAGCACCCCGCTCAACTTGCAAGCTCCGATAATTACACAAGGATTTTTTGCCTCGCCGAAACACTCCACCAGATTGAAGTCGTCTTCGGTGGCACGCAGCACATTCTCGACGTTAATTTCAGAGGGAGAACGCGCGAGCTTGACGCCACCATTGCGCCCGCGAGTGCTGACTATCAGACCGGATTTAGTCAGTTGATGAGAAATTTTCACAAGATGATTTTTTGAGATGGAAAAACGTTCGCTGACCTCCTGTATAGTGACGGATTGTCCATAGCGCAATGCCAGATACATCATCAGGCGTAACCCCAGATCCGAATAGAGCGTCAGTTTCATCCCTACCCCTCAAAGGCAACTTGCCGTATCCTGCGCCAGGCATCGTCTTTCAGTATCACTTCATATTGCTGCCAGTTGCTAAAGTCGGTCAGCGTCGCCGTTTTAACGATACCTTCCCCGTAGCCTGTCACGACTTGATAAGTCACCTCATCGCCCGACAAAAATTGCACCTTACGCACCGAAAGATCTTCTCCCTGCTCGCCATTGCTGTAATAAAGCCCCGCCGAAATTTGTTCTGACAAATCCGACAATTGCCAGGCATGCTTAACGGCCAGCCGGTATATTTTGCTTAAATCATCCTCAGAAATATCGACATAGGAACCGATCTCGCCCAATGCATATTTAAAATCTCCATGACCCAACTGGTTGTGCACTTCGGTTTTTTGCACCTTAGCCGCCACAGGTCTCAATCCTGCCGGATAGCGACGCCACGGGAAAGCATAGTTCACCAAGACGGCAACGATCAGAATCACCACAGCATTGAGCAACACCGGCGTCAACACAAACTGAAAACCCATCGCGTGCAGCGATTCTCCGCCCATCACCGCAGTGAGCGCGGTAGCACCTCCCGGCGGATGTATACAACGCAGATAGTACATCGCCGCGATCGCCAATCCAACTGCGAGGGGCGCTGCGATCAGCGGGTTTGAAATTGATTGCGCGCATGCAACACCGATCAGGGCGGACACCAGATGACCGCCCAGCACGGGCCAGGGCTGAGAGAGCGCGCCACCCGGCACGGCAAACAGCAAGACCGCCGAAGCGCCCATCGAGGCGACCAGCATGGCAGCCCCTTGTATCCCCAGATAATGCCCGCTTACCCAAATAACCAATAAAACTCCGATGAATCCACCGGCTGCCGAAATGAGTTTTTCGGCGTGACCGGTCGCGTCAGCCGAAATTCCCAATATCTTATTGATTTTATTTAACATTTTTTAGATGACACAATTGACGAAGGCTCGATTATAGCCGTTTAAAATTGATCGCGATTTGACCGGGTTCCCGACTGACGTAGTGAATTGAAATCCGCTCTCCGTAACGCTGTGTTAGTTGCGAGAGCAGAGGCACAGGATCGTGATCGTTGACGAAACTCATGGTCTCACCAGGATTCAAGGCATCCAGCGCACCAAAAATGGCGGCATGACGAAAGCGTTTTGCAACACCGCGCGCATCAAACGGATAGCACAAATCAAAAGAAATGGTATTAGCGCAATTGTGTGTCATACGGGTGTCCTTTTTAGTTGGAAAAATTACAGTCACAGCGCTCATCGCGTTTTAACATGTATAAATGATACATGTTTTATTGTATAGTGCGTAAAGTTTCTAAAACACTAAAGGATATGCAGATGAGCACCCTTTCCACATTCATGAGCTCTGGACACAAAACCTGCGATGAAGCCTTCGCCATCGCCGAGGAAGCTGCCTTGGGCGGAAACTGGCACCAAGCGAGCGACGCCTTCAATGCGTTCCACAACGACATGGCGCAGCATTTTCGCATGGAGGAAGAGATATTATTTCCTGCACTAATCAGCAGCGGAGGACCATCCGGGCCAGTGTCGATCATGCTCATGGAGCATGCGCAGATGAACGAGTTAATAGAACAGATGGCTGATTCCGTAGCCGGACAGGATGCGGAAGAATACGGCGGTTTATCCGAAACGCTGCTGATCGTGATGCAACAACACAATCTCAAGGAAGAGCAAATTCTCTACCCCATCGCTGATCGTATTTTGGCGTGGCAAATGGATGAATTATTCACACGACTCAAGGCAGTTGAATAGCAATGATCGCACTGGATGTACGCGGACTGCCACCGCCCGAACCTTTCGAGCAGATCATGCTGGCGCTGGAAACACTCATCAAAGACGATGTGCTGCGCGTGCTGATACACCGCGAACCCTATCCGCTCTATGAGATGTTGCGCGAATCAGGCTACCGCCACCAGACCACCGCGCTGCCAGACGGCAATTTTTCCATTGAGATCGGACGGGCATCATGAGTACCGCCATGCTCAGTACCGAACAGGCACCGCCTATTACTGTTCCGCTGCGCTTCTTTGCCATGGCCCCCCTGTTTTTACTGCTGGCTGCCGCAATACTAGCGACAGGTAACAGTTTCACCGACGCGCCCTTACTTTTGGCCGTCACCCACTGCCTGACGCTGGGATTTATCACGATGGTAATGGCAGGCGCCATGCAACAGATCTTGCCGGTGGTCATCGGAAGTCCTATGCCGGCCTCAAAATCGATTGCCTGGCTCACCCTGTTGCCGATGAGCACGGGTACGTTATCGTTAGCCGGCGGTTTTCTATATAGCAACCCTGCTCTGCTCTATGCCGCCTGCCTAATATTGGGCTTCGGTTTTTTAATATTTATTTCGGCCTGCCTGATCGCCATATATCGCGCCGCCGCACGAACGTCCACCCAATTCGCGCTATTGCTGGCCATTCTCACCCTGACCATCACGGCCACCTTGGGTATCATTCTGGCAAACGGCTATGCATCCGGCACCGCATTAGACTATTCGAAACTGACCGCCGCGCACATCAGCATGGGGCTAGGTGGTTGGGTGATATTGCTGATTGCCGGTGTCTCCTATCAGGTAGTACCGATGTTCCAATTGACACCTAATTATCCCGGCTGGTTCTCGTCTGGTTTTGCGCCCGCCCTGTTCGTCGTCCTGCTGCTGGGTCTAGTTGCTCGCTGGTGGGATGTCATTTCATTGGGCTATTTATCAGCCGGACTTTTCTGGATGTTGGCGGTCAGTTTTGCAATAATCACCTTGAGACTGCAAAGCCAGCGCCGGCGACGGGTTGCCGATGCGACTTTGAGCTTTTTCCGGTTAGGGATGAGCAGCCTGTTGTGCGTCGCACTACTTTCAACGTTAGCCCTGTATCCACCGCTGCAAGAAGATTTGACGACACTGTCCGTCGTCATTTTCATCACGGGTTTTGCGCTATCCGTGATTTTTGGCATGTTATACAAGATTGTGCCGTTCCTGGTCTGGTTCCATCTGTTTCGCGGCGGCGTCAAAAAAGGCGTGCCCAACATGAAATCCATTATCCCTGAAGTCTGGATGTGGCGGCATGTACAGTTGCACCGGGCGACCCTGCTGGCGATCCTGACCGCTTCAATCTGGAATCCGGCCCGCTGGCTGGCAATAACAGGGCTGGCACTCCAAAGCATACTACTGAGTTATGCCCTGTTCACGGCGATTACCATTTATCAGCGGACTCTTAAAAATCTCACTAACGCCTGACATGAATCTGATTAAAACACTCCATGTATCCTGTGTCCTAATCAGCTATACGCTGTTTTTTCTGCGCGGAATCTGGACACTGAAAGCGTCCAACATCATGCAGCAACGCTGGGTCAAAATCGTGCCACATCTGGTCGATACCCTGCTGATTTCTTCTGCCATACTGCTCGCCTACTCGATCGGACAATACCCGTTTCAAGACGTCTGGCTAACCGAAAAATTTCTCGCCCTGCTGCTGTATATCTGGCTGGGGTCCATTGCCCTGCACGGTGGTAAAAATATGACGCAACGCCTGTTAGCCTGGCTGGCCGCACAAGCGATATTTGCCTGCATTGTGACCATCGCCCTCCGCCACGCATCCATCTTCCTATGACTATCAATAATAATCAATAAGCTAAAATCCTAAACTCGGCAGTTCAATTATTGATTCGGACAACCGCTTTTTAAGTTAACCAATATGAAAAAGTGTTCTGTTCAACATGATTCTCACGACTTGACGTACTGGCCGTATGCGCAACTTATGAGCAGTTATATACCCGGCAGTCGGTTTGGAGCACCTGCACAGAAAGTCCGTCGGATGGCAGCGGGCGGCGAAATCTGACCAGATATTCGCCCGACTTCCCCAGTCTTCGCAAATACTTAACGTAAATTTGAAGCTGAGAATGAAGCAGGCATAGCGACACTATGCCATCACCCCGGGGGTGACGGCATAGTAATTATGATGCAAACCAGTGAAAAACTAACCGGCCAGTTTGGCAGATATTTCCATCTCGGCCTGGGACCAATGTTCAAGGGAGTTTCCCTGAAAATTGGATCGTTCGGCGATATAGTAAGCGGCTGTTTCCACCATACGGTAGCGTTCCTGAGCCGACGGTTGCGCGACAGCCAGTTTTTTAACTGATTTTGCTGTGGCTTTGACGGGAGTCTTTTTTGTCGCTGCTGACTTTTCCGCAACAGGCAATTTTTTGACCGCCGCTTTTTTCGGCGCTTTTTCAATCGCAGGGAAAGGCCATACGGCGGATTCTATCGTGACGACTTTAGGAGGCGCTGATTTTGCCGTCTTAGTCGTTGTTTTTTTTGCGGTGGCCGACTTTTTTACCGGCGCGGCCGCGCTATCGTTCGCCTCTACCTTTTTACTCGCGGCCGTTTTCTTAACAACCTTCTTTTCTTCTGCCATAATTGCGATCCCCCTGATGACTACAAAACCACACGAAGCCCAATGATATTGCGCAGACCTCCAACGGTCAACCCATCCCTGTGCTTAACCGGCTTTATACAACAGAAATAAGTCAGGGTGATGACAGTCGAATGTTCACGAGTGAGCTTCGTTAATTCTGAGACTGGCGCAGTGCAACTCGCTTCAGATACGCTTCCCGCGCGATCTGTACGTCTTCCAGAAAGTACGGCAACTCTTTGAGCAACATGGCTTGAGGACCGTCGACCAGCGCCGCTGGCGGTTGCGGATGAAAATCTACCAGCACCATATTCGCTCCTGCCAACACACCTTGTGCCGTGACATGCATCATGTCCATGATGCCATCCGGCGAGGCGGCGCGTGAACCCACTGAATGCGAAGGATCAACACATACCGGCATGCGCGTTAAGCGTTTGACCACCGGCACATGGGCGAAATCGACGAAATTGCGGTGCGGATCGGCCATATTGGTCTTCATACCGCGCAGACAGAACACCACGTTCCGATTGCCTTCTGAGGCCAGATATTCCGCCGCATTCAGCGATTCATCCAGCGTGATACCAAAACCACGTTTGAGCAACACCGGCATCTTGGTTTGACGACCGACGATCTTGAGCAATTCAAAATTTTGCGTGTTCCGCGTGCCGATTTGCAGCATCACACCGGTCGGGTCCCCCGTTTGATGCAGCGCCTCATTGATTTCATCCAGATGCGATTCGTGGGTGATTTCCATCGCCATCACACGAATGCCATATTTTCCTGCCAATTCAAAAACATAGGGCAGGCAGTTTTTACCGTGCCCCTGAAACGCATAAGGACTGGTGCGCGGCTTGTACGCACCCATGCGGGTGCAGACCTGACCGTTGTCGCGCAAAGCTTTGAGCATGATCTCAACATGTTCGCGATTATCTACCGCACACAGACCGGCGAATACATGCAAGGTATCCTGACCGAAGCGCACGCCGTTGTACTCAAAGTGCGTGGGACGTTGATCATCCTTGTGGCGCCCCAAAATACGATATTCCTCGGACACCCTCACCGCTCGCTCGACGCCGGGCAGAGCATGCATCTGGTCGATGTCCAATTGTTTGGTGTTGCCGATCAGATATAGTTCGGTCAGATTCTGCTCGCTGCCCTGCTCGACATGAACGCGCACCCGTATGCCGGGCAAGGTCGCCAAATGTGTCAATAAAGACTGGTACTCAGCGGAGGTTTCTCCGACATGGGCGGCTAAAATCAGAATCATGCGTTTTCCTTTGAATTATTTAACACCCGGTGCACCGCGCCCGGCAACTGCAGCACCGAACGCAACTTCACATCCACACATTCCGGCATTCTGCTCTGCTCGCTGATCCACACCGTGCGCATGCCAAGACGTTTAGCCGCCTGCAGATTTTCCAGGCTGTCTTCGACCATCACGCATTCTGCCGCCCTGACCCGATGCCTGCGCATCACATGACGGAAGCCTGCGAAATCCGGCTTAGGCCGATAGCGGGTTTGCTCAACCGCGATCAAATCGTCAAATAAATTATTTATTTTCAACAGGTTAAGAACATCCAGCGCATAGTGACGGGGCGCATTGGAAAACACTACCTTTTTACCCGGCAGAGCGCGCAGCACATGGCGCAGACGCGACTGGCGCAGCACCATGCGTTCGAGTTCAGGAAACTGATGGGTATGCCAGAGAAAATGAGCGGGGTCTGTGCCGTGGTGGCGCATCAATCCGCTCAAGGTCGCACCATAGCGCTGCCAGTAATCCATGCGCAGCGCGTTCGCCTCAACTTCTGACAACTGCAGATGTTCCTGCAAGTAGGCGGTCATGCTGCGATTGATATGTGGAAAGATGTGCGGCGTCGCGTTGTGCAGCGTGTTGTCCAGATCAAAAATCCACAGGGGCGAGTTCACGTCTTAAAGTCGTTTATTTGCTCTTGATCAAAGTACCCACACCTTCGTCTGTCAGAATTTCCAACAGCAAGGCGTGCTGCACCCGTCCGTCGATGATGTGCACCGAACGCACGCCGCCACGCGCCGCATCTAACGCCGAGCTGATCTTGGGCAACATACCGCCCGAGAGCGTGCCATCCGCCACCAGCGCATCAATTTGCGCCGGCGTCAGTCCGGTGAGCAGATTGCCATCCTTGTCCAGCACACCCGGCGTATTAGTCAGCAGCACCAGCTTTTCTGCATTGAGCACTTCAGCCAGTTTGCCGGACACTACGTCTGCATTGATATTCAGAGTTTCCCCGTCCGGTCCCACGCCGATCGGCGCGATCACGGGGATGAAGTCGCCCGAATCCAGGAAGGAAATGATCGAAGGATCGATCTTATTGATGTCACCGACCAGACCGATATCGATCATTTCACCCGGCGTCTTATCGCTCTCCAGCATCAGTTTCTTAGCGCGAATGAATGAGCCGTCCTGCCCGGTGAGGCCAACCGCTTTGCCGCCGTGACGGTTAATCAGGTTGACGATATCCTTGTTGACTTTGCCCAGCACCATTTCGACTACATCCATGGTCTCTTCATCGGTCACGCGCATTCCCTGGATGAAATGTCCCTGCTTGCCGACGCGCTTCAACAAATCGTTGATCTGCGGCCCGCCGCCATGTACCACCACCGGATTCATCCCCACCAGTTTCAGCAGCACCACATCGCGCGCAAAACTCTCCTGCAAGGCCGGGTCGGTCATGGCGTTGCCACCGTATTTGATCACGATGGTCTTATCAAAAAAACGTTGAATGTAAGGCAGTGCTTCGGACAACACCAGTGCTTTAATTTGAGCGGTAGCTTGGGACAAGGGCATTATTTTTCCTTTAAAAATTTGGCGAAGGTTTTACAACAACGGGCATGGCAAAGATGCCGAACATGACGATAGTTCAATCCGGAAACACGCCGGTAGACAGATAACGGTCACCACGGTCACAAACGATAAACGCGATTACCGCATTTTCCACCTGCTGCGAAATCCGCAAGGCAACGGCCAGCGCCCCGCCCGAAGAAATGCCGCAGAAGATTCCCTCCTCAGATGCCAAGCGGCGCGTCATTTCCTCTGCGTCCGATTGACTAACATATTCCAGCCTGTCGATATTAGTGCCGCTGTAGATTTTCGGCAGATAAGCTTCGGTCCATTTGCGTATACCGGGGATTTGCGCACCAGTCTCCGGTTGCACGCCGATGATCTGTACGTTGGGATTTTGTTCCTTGAAATAACGTGAGCAGCCCATGATGGTGCCGGTCGTCCCCATGCTGCTGATAAAATGCGTCAGACGGCCGTCGGTATCGCGCCAGATTTCCGGCGCCGTGCCTTCATAATGGGCCAACGGGTTATCGGGATTAGCGAACTGATCGAGTATGATGCCGCGCCCCGCATCGCGCAGTGCGACAGCCGTATCGCGCGCCAGCTCCATACTGCCTTCTTTCGAGGTCAAGACCAGCTCTGCGCCGAATGCCTTCATGGTCTGGCGACGTTCCACACTCTGGTTTTCCGGCATCACCAAAATCATCTTGTAGCCGCGCATCGCCGCCGCCATCGCCAGCGCAATGCCGGTATTACCGCTGGTCGCTTCGATCAGGGTATCGCCGGGTTTAATCTCGCCGCGCTGTTCAGCACGAACAATCATGGACAGCGCAGGTCTGTCCTTCACAGATCCGGCCGGATTATTGCCTTCCAATTTAGCCAGCAACACATTGCTGGTATGGCCCGGTATGCGTTTTAAGCGTACCAGCGGGGTATTACCAACAAATTGATCTATAGATGAATACATGTCTTGATCTTGATATTTCACGAGGGCGCCATGATAACTGGGGACACGATAAACCGCATCCCGATTACGACAAATCGCGCCCGTTGAAATTAGCCCCAGTCGCCACCGCTATCATCCGAACTGGCGATATTTGAACTGTCATCCCAGGAGCCGGTGTCTGCGATACCGAAGTCTGAGCCGCCCATGTTGTTGGGTGCCATATTATTCGATGAACTGTTCCATGAGTCAGCCTGAGGTGCGGCACTGTGACCGCCATCCATGAAGTGATGCGCCAGCGCCTCGCCCGCCACCATCCCCACACCCACAGCAGCACCGGTCGCAAGGCCACCCATGATTCCACTCCCCATCCCTCCGCCGCCCATACCACCACCCATTGGTGCCATGCCGCCTTGCCCCATGCCACCACCCGTCGGCCCCATACCACCGCCGTAAGGATTCATAGGTGCTGCCGCTTGAGGATAGTTCCCCTGATACACGGGCTGGCTACGCGCCGTTTTAGCACGCATAATCAGGAAGATCACCGTACACGCCGCTACACCCAACAGCAACATACCCCAAGGAAAACTATTGGCGGGCTGGGTCTGATAGTTGGAGACAGACGACGGATTAGGCTGACTGACATGATGCGATGCAGAAATCCGGCTCTTCAAATCCTGTACAGACTGCGCATTCGCGAACGGCAGCCCCGGCTTTAAGCGTTCCGCTGTCGCGAGTTCATTCTCTGCCTGACTCAACTGACCTTGCTTGGACAGCAATTCGGCTTCGACGAAATGCGCCTTGGCACTGTTCGGATGCGCGCTTAGCACCGTGCCCATCATTTTTTGCGCTTCATCCAGATGACCCGACTGCGCGGCCTTATAGACTTGATCCAGCGTCGGTCCGTCTTCCGCGTAAGCCGCGCCATATGAAAGTGACAACGCCAATACCAACCCGCAAGCTACATTCTTAAACATGGAATATCTCCAATTAAATTGTTCTGTGCATATGGGGACACGCCCTGAAATATACAATAGACAAGATGATAAATATTATCGGGATTAAAATTTATCAATTTGATTAATAATAATATTTTAATATTCCAACACTTCAATTTCACTCACGATCCCACCAGACTGGCCGCGATATTGATCGACAGTCCAATAATAGTGACATTAAACAAAAAACTCAGTATAGATTGTGCCAGCACCGTTTTGCGCATCGAATGCGACATGATGCTGACATCGGATGTTTGAGCCGCAACGGCGATAGTAAACGAGAAATACAAAAAGTCCCAATAGTCCAGATTATCTTCCTTTTCAGGAAAACTGAGCGCCCTCCGGGTCGCAGGCGACCGGTAATAAATACGTGCATAGTGAAAAGTGAACAAGGTTCCAACCAGCAACCATGAACCCAATACGGTGACCCCGGTAAAAGCATAATGGGACAGGCGCAATTGGGAAGATAACCCTTTGATGGTCGACAATTCGAGCACAATGGCCGCGACACTCACGATCGCCGCAATCGACATGATCGCCAGGATTACACCCGCGCTTTGATCCTCCTGTTCGGCAATCGAGCGCACCCTGACATGATTGGCGCGCATCATCAGCCACCCCATCAGCCCCAGATAAAACCACACCGTCACATTCCAGGCGATCAATCCTCGCACGACCACACTCCACTGCATGGGCAGCAGCAGTCCAATGATGATGCCCGCGACGATCGCAGTGATCAGACGAGGGCGAGTGCGGATAATTTTATGAGCTGGAAGCATATGAACTAAAAGGGGTGGAGGAGCAAGATTGTGTCATTGTAAACTTCCGGTAGCTACTGAAGAATCTCATGAGTTCAATCGGCAGAATTTCAAGTGCAAATAATTTATCTTAGCTGCAATCCAAGAAACCTCAGTGCGTTGCCGGCAGTTATTTTGAAATGACATACTGTTTTAATGAATAATTTATCATTTTAAAACCTGACAAAATCAAGTCATGCACATTCATTTTATAGCTAAGAAAAAAGTGCCGTTCTATTGTGGACCCCTCAGTCAAGACAATAATGTGTCGAGTTTAAGATGGTTGCCTGTTTCATGCAGCTGAACAGCGCTGCCCCGGTTTTTTGCTTCGATTTCTAAAAGCGTTTTTCCTGTCGTATTG